>Ga0126342_10003678_pt1:0-17500 | contig 25576 bp, 24 predicted proteins | sample Cyp1metagenome_FD_92528 | JGI IMG/M metagenome (GOLD analysis project Ga0126342, IMG submission 92528) | Coral microbial communities from Lord Howe Island, Old Settlement Bay, Australia - Cyphastrea 1 metagenome | ecosystem: Host-associated > Invertebrates > Cnidaria > Coral ... | reverse complement strand
GTGGGTCATTGGGTACCCCAAACCGGGATGGTTTGACCGTTTGACCCCAAACTGAGTCCACACCGTCAAGGAGAAACTCGCAGCTGTGGAGGAGGTCTTGCGAGCAGCACTGACCTCTGAACAGGAATGGGGCTGATGGCTGATGGCTGATTTTTCCAGCATTTCTGTGACTGTGACTGGCAGGGGGATCCTCAATGTCCCAAATGGCGCAGGACCGGACACGAGCTCTGGAAGCCATTGCGCATAGTGTGGATGAGAACCAGCGGAGGCTCAACATGGTGCAGATATGAAGGTAAAACATGTGATCAGGGTGAAATGATACAACTAAGGTAACAAAGGGATACAAGGACTGTTAACATCTCTCAACATCCTCAATTACTTTCATAAATTGGGCAACATGGGCTGTGTCTGCTCCCTTGCAGGTCGGAGGCCCATCCGGAGGAAGCAGGTGCAGCGGAGAGTTTGCGTTGGGAGACGCTTGTGAGTGGACTTTGAGAATTGGGAGGTGTGCCAAATCTCTGGAAATACGAAGATCAAGAAGTGCGTGTGACATGTGAAACGCCTGAAATGGTACCGCAGTGTACTGGTGGTGACCCAAGTGCTGCCAGGGCATGAGGAAGCAGCTCGCGGTCCAGGTGCGATGATGGGCCCAATTCCCATGCTTGGACAATCTATATAATGTGAAACACATTCTCCCAAAATTCGTAACCATTTTACGCTTTTGTTTCGGATACATATTGTTTTATGGAGCCATGCCCGTTGTGTTAACCATTCGCAATTTGCCTCCAGAATCCTGTGACCACTTGCCCTTGTCCTGTGGCCATGTCATGACCCAGGTCCTGAACTTCGGATTAAGAACACCTTCTACGAGTTCTGCATTCCGAAAGATGTGGAGCCACTGGTGCGGACGAAAACAGCACCCAGCGCTGTCAACAAGATGGGTCTGGATCCCGGAGATTGAGTAGCAACATTTTATCAAAGCTCACTTGAGTAGCAACTTACTCTACAATCGGACAATGGAAACTCAATGACCATCCTTGGATCCGGTGATATTTTGCTAAAAAAAGGGGTCATTTCCCAGTGCCAGGTTGGCTTTACCAGCCCAGGTGGTGCTGATGCGCAGTCCCCGACAGATGGCAACAACAAACAGGAGGGCACCAGCACTTCATCCTCGGCCAAGTCAGGGACTGGGGTCCCCAAGAACTAGTGAAATCTGTGGAGGTTTACCGGATTGATGTGATGCCCAACTCTAGGGGCCGATGCTCGTGTGAATTCTGTCAATAGGAGAAAACCTCTTGGAAATTCAACCCAGATTCTGCCAGAAATTTCCTGCAAAATTATCGCCCGTCCACTGAGGGCCTCGCCTTTGCTGACCCTGATGCCAGCACCCTCCCCACCGGCCCCATGGGCCTTGAAGCGCGACACGTTGGGTATCTCAGCCACCAGTGGATGTGACACAAATTCTGAGATCTCACGGTTTCCGAGGTCACACATTCTTCGATCCATCCTGGAAGACAAGTGTGGCGCTCGGGTGGAACTGGTGGAACTGGTGGAACTGGTGGAACTGGTGGAACTGGTTTTGGGGAACTGCGCACCCGCAAAAACAGGTAGATGCAAACTCAAACATGATTAGTCTATTAGGTTCATTTCGTAGGGCATCAAAGTTTTGATCTACACCCAATGGACTCCTACAGCCAATATAGTTTGATACGTGAACATGAAGTGTCAGCTTCCGCTGTGAAGATCAAAGTCATAGGGTCTGCGAAGATATCGACTGAGTCAACCAAGGATGGAAGCTGAGTCTGAGAAAGATGCTTCTGAAGCCAAAGGCCAGCCATTGCATTTTATACTCGGGGAATCTTCTACGATTTGGGGATTTCCATTGTCAGGTTAAAGTACAGCTAAAGCTTAAAGCATGGCTGGTGGTGAACTTGAGAACCTGCTGAACTCCCATGAATTTGGCAGCCCAGATGGGTGAAATTCTCAAAGATGAGGCTTGATGGCATGAAAAGATATCTTCGGGTATTTTGGCAGGTTCCACAAATGCTGGTGGATTAACAAAGGCTAATATATGCATATATGTATATGTATATATATATATATATGTATATCATGCATATATACATATACATATATACATACGTACATTATATATATCTATATTATATATAATATATATTATATATTATATATATATATATATTATATTATATATATATATATATTATATTATATATATATATATATATATTGGATACCACTTTTTTCACCATCAATTTAGTAAGTGATCCTAAACTTTACCCCCACACCCGCTCCTCCGATGCCAGGGCGCAGTTCTTCACGACACAACAACAAGGCTGTTCCTGGCAAGACGGGCATAACTACCAAAACTGATCCAACCAGTTCACAACAATTGGGTTCAGGTGAAAAGTGTATATGTTAGGCAATAGGATCCACCATCCCCAATAGGATCAAGCATTTTTATGGCTTGGATTTCAACCATCAATCCATATGGGTGGCACCGCCCCTGTCGAGGCCCGAGCGGAGGGTCCGAGAGCCGTGGAACAGGTGCCCACGACCCCAGATCGCAAAGCAGAGCGCAAAGAACAGCCAGGTCCGGGGTCCGGCTGCCGGCAGCCAGTGGATCCCGCTTGAGGGATCTTTTGATGTTTCAAACGTGAAACCCGATGGCAGGGAGAGTGGATATAAATGGCATTGGTTGAACCATCTATGCCATGCTTCAACAACTTGGAATAACTGGTCGATTATGAAAGAGAGGCAAGCCATGTTTCATTTTCATGTTCAACAGGGAGATCACGGCAAAGTGGCATACTAAAGGGACTCGTTTGTTTTCACCGAAAGGACATGGTTGGTTTCAATGCTGGTTCAACCTGTAGGGCCAGATGCCTATCGCCAGGACTCTTCGGCGTTCCAGGCCGCAATCTGCAAACGGTTTTTGTGGAAGTTGAATCAGCTGAGATTTTTTCAGTCATGGTTGAAGTATGACTAAGTATGTAAACTAGTAAGTTTCTCACTGCCGACTTTGATCGAACAAATCGGATCCAATCAGTTTCAACGAGTTCGTTCGCAGTATTTTTTTTGATTTCCTCTGCTGGGTGCTGCGCTACTGGCCAGGTGATTTATCGATACCTGCAGATCATATCACCAGCTGGGCAGATGAGAGTTGGAAGCTCAGGGGCTACAGTGGCTACAGGCTCTTCCACCTCAGTCCATCTCTCTATTTTTCAGCACGTTCAGACTGTGGGTGTTGATCTGGGGTTGTCCGTTTTTATGGTAAGCCCATGGTGATCCCATGGCAGATCCCATGGAATCCCGAACTCCATTGAGGCGAAAGCCTTGAGCCCGGTGATGTGGAACCGTGGTCGGCGCCGTCTTCTCCATCAGGTGCCTCACCTGCACTAGGCAGATAGCATGAAGGCGACATACATTTTTTTTGCGAACCAAAACAGATGAAATACAACTTTTGGGGATAGTAAAATTTGGTAACCCCAAAAATCCTCGAAAACCTACTGTAAAGTACCATTTTTATCAATTTTTTGGGATATTGAAGTTTGGAAAACCTGTTCACCAAAGTGAAGGAATTGACTGAAGCAATTTTTGGTCAAATCTCTAGGTATCATGTGGATACAGCTTATGTTCCCATTACTAGTATCACTATCTCCACTATAGGCATAGTTATCATAGTTCATCCCCATGGTTGGAGGCAGACGCGAAGTGAGGATCAGGACTGATGGACCGATGGCCATGTGGCAGGTTCTATCCTTATGAATAATCATTAAATGATCCAAGAAATATAAGAAATGCATTTTGTTTGTATAACTGTATAACGTTCATTTCTTGACACGTCGCCTCATATGGAGATTTTTCCCCGCCAAGGCTGGGATTGTTTTCTTCGCCGGTCTTTTGTGCGATCCAATGGCAGCATTTTTCATTACCTGTCCCCGTGCAGGAATCTGCCTTTGCGACCTGCAGAGGAATTGAAGGACATTCTTTTTGACCTGAAAATTTAGCTATTTCTTTTACTGTACATCAAACCAGCTGGTTTTTACAGAATTCATCCCCCATGCCCTTTAAAAATCAATGAAGATCATAAGCTTCGACATATTTAAACACCAAAACTGGGAGAGAAAACGCTGGGATTTCAGCCCCTAGGAGTCCATCAAGGATGAGCTTGCAAGGCTGTGGCGAGTGGTGCTGAATCGTGAGCCCTTCCAGCGAGATCTGGTGGATTTAACCAACAATGGGGATGTTGGGATATTTTCTGGAACCAATACCCTCTGGTAATTTAACATAGCTATTGAACATGGCCATAGAAATAGTGGATTTACCCATGAAAAAAATCTGGTTTTCCATAGTTATGTAAACGTTTACCAGAGGGTAATGATGATCAAATTGCTGGTTTCAAGTCATTCTTCCATTTTCAAGCACAGAAATGGGATGATGATCCAATGACTTCGTTGGGATTTTCGCCACCAGACATGGGGATTTTGCCTGAAACACCCTCGGAATTCACCAGAATTATAAAACCCAGAGATTGAAACCCAACAAGCACTCCTGTTGGGAAATTGAGATTGAGTTGTACCCGCTGGTGATCAAACGGTCCCTCCTTGAAAACTACCAGAAGTCCCCAGCAGAAGGATTCCAGTGAATTGAACCGAAGATTTTTCGCGGCGTTCACGCCCTAGTTCTGAATTTTCCTGGAAAAGCTAGGGGTTCCTCCAAATTTTATCTTATACCCCAGATCCCCTGGTCATTTCGTCAACTTTGCTGGTGAAGGCCACCATTTTTTTTGGGGCAAAACAGCCCTTAAATGTCATGGTTACCCTCTGGTAATTTAACGGTTTGCTATTGAAAATGGCCATAGAAATAGTGAGTTTTCCCATGAAAAATGGTGGATCTTAAACCATAGTTATGTAAACGTTTACCAGGCCAAGTAACATCTGCAGCAAAATAGCCCCAATTTTCATGGTGCAGTCATGGTGCCACAGTGCTAGGTACACCGCCAGTGGTGGAGTTTGTGACCATTGCTGATCATCAGGATGAGTCAGTGCGCTGCTGAGAGCACTGCTTGATGCGAAGCGAACGTGATAAAGATGTGTGACAACGTATGTGTCTATCTTCAATATGCATCTTATGTATGTATTTATTTATTTATTTATTTATTTATCCATTTATTTATTTACTTCTTCATCTAGCTATCTGTCTTCTACATCATCTATCATGATCTTATCCTATCTTATCCTATCTGATCTTAGCTTATCTTTCCCTATGCCATGCTATGCTCTGCCATGCTATCTACCTATCTACCTATCTACCTATCTACCTATCTACCTATCTACCTATCTACCTATCTACCTATCAACCCATGTACCTATCTACTTATCTACCCATCTATCTTTCTAAATTCATACGTACATATACATAGATATACATAGATATGCATAGACGGATTAGACTAGAAGAACAACTCGGAGGCGAAGCACGCGAGGCCTCGACTTTTGATTGCCTCCTAATAGGAAGGATGGAAAGACGTTGTCTATCCATTGCTTTTGCTGGCGTGCAATCTGTGATCCTTGTGCTGCAGAAAGTCTGGCTATGATCAAAGGCTCGAACCGCAATCGAAACAAATGAAGGGACGCAGTGGGACGCAACTCCGAGCCTAGGATTGTTGAATCACAAGTAAGAACCTCCTTTGAGTCCTTTAAGAGTGCCCCAAGAATCCTCAATTGCATCAATGTGCATCCAAAATGCCAATAGAATCCACTATGACCATGTGGCAAACCCAATTTTAGAACCATCCCCAAGTTCAGAAAAGTCGACATGTTGTGGGTTATTTAGTACCCCAAGTTTGAATAATTTCCACCGTTATACGTTATACGCATGGGTCAAGAGTCAGAAGCCTGGTAACTAACCCCCGCAACCTGCTGTTCACAACAACTGCTGGAGACAAACGGGAGGGTCACACCCAAACATACTGATTGAGGAATCCCATTCATGGGTTCCCATGTAACCTGACCATATTGGTTGTATTCCCATTCTTCCCGTTATATCCCCATTAAATCCCCATTAAATCCCCACCATTTGGCACAAGTCTTCATGGCTTTATTGGGTGTATCCAAACAAATTTAACGGCTTATAATCATTTTCACAACCACACACATCTATATCTATATCTTCTATATCTATATTGCATAACCATTATATATACATAATACATGGCCGCGCAAGGGCGCAAGGGCAGACGCAAGAGGGTGCTATTATACGTCAACCACGGAACCAGAATTTAGAACAACCCTAATATATATATATATACCTATATCTATAATATGTACATATATATATACAATATATATATATATATATATATAATATATATATATATGATATGTTCCTGGAATCCTCATTCCCCCCGAGGTGGCCAGCTCCACTGCTCGCGCTGCGGGCACGGAGGTGACCAGGAATAGACGACAGAAAAGACGTGGGATTTCAGCAACGAAACAGTAGTTTTTTTTGACCCAAAAAGTGGTAAACTTTGATCATGGGAAATCAGCTTGGATTGCAGAGATTTAGGGTGAAACATGGTGAAACCATTGGGGATTTACCTGTTTGGACCAGTTTGGACCGACGATTTGTTTTCCTCGAACGACCATCCATATCAGGGGCCGGTGATTTCTCTTTGACCCATAGCCAACAATAAATTGGCACCACTTGAAAAATGGATGCTGCTTGGATACTTTACACCAGAGCTGCCACAATTCTTCGCGCTTCAGAGGCGTCCATCCAGTTCCTGCGTTCACCGGACTGGGGAATGGGGAGATATCAGCGGAGTGTTAGTGGAAGGGTTGTGACATGTTGTGAGAGCTTCTTAGAGCGTCAGGATGTGAAGGGCTTCTGCATCAGGATATGACACAACTAGATGCTATGATAACTTCTGAGGTGATTCACAAAGGCTCACAGGCTTCGAACACCGAAGCTGGTCTCTGAGAATCTCCAAGCCACCAATAAAGCCAATCGTTTGTTCGGGTTCAGACCGTCATCAGTTTCCCTCGACTTTTAGCGCAGGATGCCCATTGGCTGGTTGATCAAAGAAAGCCGGCGAATTGGACAAGTGCTTGGAGCTCAAACTTTGAATCTCTTTGAAATGGCTATGGATCAATACCTATTAATACCATTTTTTGAAATGACAAACTGCCAAATTTGGAAACTCAAAACGTCGCCGATGTGCAGCCCTGAATCATTTGGCAAGGCTGAAACTATGTCCATACGAGGCAGAGTACTTCATGCGGTGATCCTCTCAGCTCAAACTGACCCTGAACCAGAGGTGGTTCACCCTCTGGCAAAAATCACCCAAAATCGCAATGGAGAATTCCCATGAATTCCCCACTTTCAGATGGTGTGTCTGTTGGAAACGAGGATTTTCCCAGGTCTTTCCATTGCCAAAAATCACTTGCAAAGGAGTGGCCACCTCTACCACCTCCAGTAGATTGGCGCAGACTCCGATACAAGGCTGGATGTGGAGTTTATTGACTGAAAAACTCTGGGAAAGATACACTTTATATCACTTTTTGGTGAATCAAAATCGCTTAGTTCCATGCTGTTCCATGCAAAATCCAACGAATAACTGGGTCGCCATTCTGGGAGACTGATTTGGTCGATCACTGGGAGGCTGACACGGACGCTTCTTCGCAGATGTCCTATGACACTGTCAGGGACCGACTGCTGCGAGGTGGAATTGCTGATGACGGGAAAATGGAGTCATCAACTCCTGACAGTCTTAACGCCTTTTTTTTACCCTTTTTAATGTGAACTTTGAATCTTCATACTGGCAATTTGGCATCGTGAAGTGAGTAGAATCTGAGACTGTCATTTGGCTCCAAGGTTGGCACAAAGCGCTCTTGCAGCCATGCAATTCAAGCAAGGAGAGATGAGTCGCGCTGTATTGAATCACTATTGCTTGGATTTGTTGATTCTGGAGGTGATTTTTTGCTATTTTGCCATTGGGATTCTGGGCAAACCGCTGGATCAGCTCCAAGATTGACATGACTCTGTGGGATTGATGATGGGATGGATTCTGCCAGTTTTGTGTCTTTGTCCCGGGTTAATTCGTAGCCCGATTTCATCTGTCAATGGATTGGTTTTCTTGGACAAATCTTAACTTATCCGGAAACCACGGATTTTTACCATCAAATCTAGGGGTGTCCGACGGTGTCCTGTAAGTTTACCCTATATTTGATGGTAAAAACCATGGTTTCCTCTAATTTCTTTCAAGAAAACCACGTTTTTACCACGTTTTTACCACGTTTTTCATCACGTTCCCAGGAATCCTGGAGCCGAGCCCAGTGGACGTGGTGTTCACCCACCGCAGAACAGGACAGCTGGGGTACCTCCGAAACCATTCGATTGGAGGTACCTACCATATAATATTCATATAATTATGTGTATAATATTCATATAATTATATGTATATATATATGTATATATATATATATATATATGTATATATATATATGTATATATATATACATACACACCATATGTAAGGCCGAGGTAGGTGCAGTATCTCGATTTTTGGATCGTCCTGAAATTCCCATGATGTGCTCAGGACTGTGATACTGACAGGTATCGCCCCAAATCTTCCAGTGTTCGCACCTTAGCACCCCCTGCCGGATAGAGTCGAGGACAGAAAGACTGTGGATTGTGCACATTGCATAGTATTGAGTGTGTATAACTATATCTATATCATTATCTATTATCTATTATCTAATATCTAATGTCTATATCTATATCTTTATCAATATCTATGTATAATATATATATATATATATATGTAATGTTACGTAAACTATGTAAATTATGTACTGTGTGTGATATCTGAATTTTGGTACATGAGCATATCATGACTATGAATGCAATTACTAGCCATGGGATTTGAGAATCATTACCTCATTTTCAGACAAGGCCACCCTGTTTCAACCCCAGCCATGTAAATGACGCACCACATGTATGTACCTGTATGTACGTATATATATATATATACATATATATATATAACAATACATGATATATATATATATATATAGATGATATATATATATATAGATGATGTATGTAATGTAATGTAATGTAATGCAATGTAATGCAATGTAATGTAATGTCATGTCATGTCATGTCATGTAATGTAATGTAATGTATGTATTATATATATACATAAATGTACACGCACACATGCACATATATTTGTAGAGCTCTGACTGTCTCCCATTTGCCGAGGCACATGGTGCGAAGTGAGGTCGGCAACTCGAACTCCCCGGCTCTGAGGGCTGTTTTGGAGGCTGATTAAAGGATGAGCAGTAGCTGCTGAACCCTGGTTGGTTGACAATTACATGGGATTATACTACCCTTCATTATATAATTGGGGATTATATTAATTTATATATTAGTCATCATCCATTATTTGGTGAGAATTTTCCTTTTCTTTTTCTTTTAGCTTTTTTTCCTCCTGAAAGTGATGAACATTTTCCGAACATGATCCTGGCAGAATGGGCCTAGGTTTTAGATTTGCTTCGCCGCTTGTGGCAACGAGATGGCCTAAAGTTTGACCCCGACACGCAGCTTCACCGTCGCTCGGGCAAATGTTGACTGTTGAGGAGGAACCCCTTGGCCCAAAATCAACTAACTATATTGGTTACTGTTGACTGGGGGGAAAGCTCCAAAATCAACTACATTGGTTGGCACACACAGTTGTTGAATTTTTGGGTGCTGAGGTGGTGCTGAGGGTGGCCTGGGCGTGCGGCACGGGCGCCGGGGCATGGAAAACGACGGGAGCTGTATGGTGAGGTGCGAATTTTTCAGGTTGAGGTCGGGGTGGTAGTTTAAGGTCAATTTGCGCAGAGGTTTCAACCACTATTTTCAGGTCGTTAGACTTGTTTTCCCAGGAGAAGGGAGTTTCCTTTGATCCAATTCTGAGAGAGATGGAGAAGGGGATCGACAGCTGTGCAGTTGGAGTAGAGCTCGGGATGTCGATGGTTGCCACCTGTGAGGCTGAGAAACTATGCAGATGCCAAATGGTTGGTGGAACAGGCACCGCAGCTTTCCACATGCATACCTCATGCAGGGTTTCCTGTGCTTTTTTTTACGGGGACACGTGGACACTCCAATTTTCTAAAGTTTGGCTACGTATTCCGCTGAGTTTTCACTCAGGGATCATAGGGCGGGTCAGGACATCCACCACTTGTTTCACTGTATATAGATGAAGGCTTGGGGGACACCCGATAGGTTTTTCCTATCCGGCAAAGGGGTTTCCTGAAATCAAAGTCTTTCTAAAGCATTCGCAGAACAAATGGAACATGGTATGATGTTATGGCCTCAGATCCAAACAAAAAAACAAAAAAGTTTGTCTGAAATTTTTAGATGATCGATTTTGCATGTTTAAAACTATTAAAAACCATGTTCAATCCCCATTTCGGCTGGCTACTTCCCATGTTTTCCGGCCTGGCCACGCTGCGGCCACGCTGATGCCAAGGCCCGCGGCCTGAGCATTGAAGGGAAGCCCGTGCGGGCCATGTGGGCTCGACCCAAAGATGGTGCACGCTGAGGTTGGGGACGTTGATTCGGCTGGAGATATCGATTCTCATGATGAGGCTAATGCTAATCATTCATTATTCTATATTATTGTTCTGATTACGGTATAACGGTATATGATTGTGACTATGATTATGATTATTACTATTGGTGTGATGATTATGATTGTGATTATTACTATAGCAATATTTACAGTATTACTATTATTGTTATTGTATGTTATTGTCCTTATTATGAATATTCTTATGATGATCATTTTCACGATGTGGGTTATTAGTACTATTAGTATTGATATTTAGTATTTTTGTTATGATTATGACAATGATGATTCTGATGATCCTTATGATATTTATTTCTTAGATGTGTGTTTCGCAACATTACCGAGATTGGCAAACTTTTTCTTTTCTGTTGGATTTTTGTTGATTTCCCTTTGGTAGTTTAAAAGTATGGATGAAGCCATGGCTCATTTAGTTCGATGATTTCCACGGTTCTTGAACATGGTCATTTTCCACAGGTGTGTCAAACTACCAGATGGTAGTATTAGCTGCTTTTGAGTGGGCATTTGATGTCTTTTTTCAAGGGATCTTCGGGCAGGAACTCCAGAGATTGGCTGCGCTGAACGCAGAAGGCATGGAAGGATGCTATAGTGTGGACCTTCGTGAAGGCTTCGTGAAAATGTCCGGGAGCTCTTGAAATGCAGGTGTGAAGAAGACCCATGAATGCTATGCTAAGGACAATCAGGAGAATCGGATTTGAATGGAAGATGAATCTGTAAACTTTGATAGTTTCACTGTTTCACTCAACATTTGGTTTGGCATTGTGACCATCGTGACCAAAGTACATCCATAGTCTGCCGTGAATCTGTCACCTGCACAAGGGCCTGCGTGGTAGGAAATCTGCTGTTGAGCAGGAGACCCATTTGCTGGTCTTAGAGCAAAACTTTGGGGCACTTTTGCTTTGAATCTGGTGAGCTGTGATTGCCCTTGTGAATCCTTCTAGAAGCACATGAATTAGCTGATAATCCTTTTAAGTGTTGCTCACGCCCCAATGCACATCGCGACATAATCGCTGCTCCGGCGGAGTTTCTCTTTGTTTGATGCCTTGCCCAATTAACAGCTGCACGCCAGAACCCCAGTTTCCAATACACTCTCATCTATGGATTGGCCATGCCGCACAGACAAAAAAGTCGGGCTGTTGTGCAGGTGCAGGGCTGGTTGATGATGTAGGACATTTCTGCTTGCTCTTCACTAATGGTTTGGCCTTCCATGCAACAGATGGCAAGATTCGCAGGCTCTTCCAGCCCCAGTCCAGCCAGGCCGCCCATGCTCATGTGCCGCAGTCCATACCTTCAAAATGCCTTAGCATTTTGCCTCAAACCACAGGGCACAAGACATTCTGCTCGAGGATATAGCACCCCCCAATCAGATGGGGAGACGACCCAGAAAAAATAGCAGCTCAATTCTGAGATCCAGAGCGAAGATGAGCAGCTGCAACACTTCATGAACGTGATCCATCCGGAAGTTTTGTGAAGCTTGGGCCCAGTGGGCCCAGTGGGCCCAGTGCCATGCAGTTTCTGTGCGCCGAAGGGTGGACTCCGCTGAAGCTGGCTGCATCCAGCAGGTGAATGGCCACCGAGGAAGACCAGAGCGAGGCCGACGGAGCCGACAAAAACAGCAAGGACATTTGACGTTCCTGGCAACAAGGAGGAGTATAGAACGATGCGAACTGAAAACTCTATTGTTATATAAACTATGTTAAACTGTTTAAACTCCCCAAAAGTGTGGATAGATTGTAGAGCTACAACCTTCTCCAAAAACCAATGAAACCATTTAAAGCAGAGGGAGATGACCGCGAGGAACCTCCAGCTTCCTCAAAAACACAACACACATTGTTTTTTCAAATCATGGAGGCACTCTACCAGCCGACCTGCCTAAATGTCCATGGAGCAAGGTGCGGCACTTGGGTTTCAGGTAGAAATATAGCTTTGAACATGGGGCGCTCAAAATCTGCTCATCCTTATTTTTCCTTTGAGCATGGCAAGAACATGCGCTATATGCACCATTTCGGGATCCATGTGGACCCTTCAACGGTTCTTAGGTGGGTACAATTTTTTGCTTTGATCGGCGCAGCGCTCAGATTCCTCCCAGGCTGTGAAATTGGGAGATCCTCCATCAACGTTTGCTGCCATTTTCTTTCTTTACAAAGGCGACATTAACCAAGATCAAATTTTTGGAGATCATAAAGTGGGCAAAACAATGCCATCAACCACCCATTTGGAAATGGTTTATACAACCTATTCATGGTGATTTGGGGGAAGGAAGCAACCAATCGGGAACAAATTCAGCAACCCGCTGTCCCAGGTGCCTCGTGGCGCCAGGACGGTTCCACCAAAATTGGCTGAGGAATCAATGGAATAAAAACAATACTTTAGGGGGTATCAAATCCAGAAGATACACCAAGATTGGGGTTTTCACCATTTGAACCATCTTTGTAATTTTGCATCCCAAAAAGGGAACTTGATCCCAGTTGAAACGCCAAACGCCTGTGGATTGAAATCAACCAGCTGAATTGTTTCGAAGAATTCGGGTCATTTCGCCCCGGGACCAACCAAATGAATTGATGCTGGATGATAGCACTCTACAGTCTTGCAATTCACAAGTATCGATAACCGCTATCTGCCATCTACCTCGGTTGATTGCATCTAATACGACTCAATATTGCATCATATTGCCATATTTTTGGGTGTGGATATCACCGACCATCTGAAAAAGCGATTGCCTTTTTTGGCATGATCAAACCGAGGTGCGGATCTTTGAAAAATGGCTATCTCTTCTTTGTGCTCTTCTTTGTGGAGGATGACAAGAACTGGAACCTCTTTGATGCGGCCACTGCTCTGCGAAGGAGACATAAGGGGACCAAATGGCTGGCTTGGCTGGTCATAGAAAGGGGATACCCGACCCCAAGCTGATCTGGATTGGTCATGTGTATTTGCCATCGCACGGAAATCACCATGGAGTATTTTAGTGGAGGCGGTTGTTATTTCATTGATTGAGCTTCTGATGGATTCAGTGAACACTTGATGAAACCTTTTGTATTGACTCTATGGATGTTTCGCCATGTCTGTGGGTTGGTCCAACCATGAGGGATATCTTGTGTACCCCAAAATGACGTAAAATCACCATCTGAATGGGACTAAGTTGCCAGAGATTCACTAGCAGAATCGATGTACACAGCTGATCCAAAGAAGGTCGCTCCAAAGGGGCATCAAACTCACGTCCAAAAGTGGGATTGTAGCCAAGCTGACCACTTTTTGGTGTAGGTGACAGACTGTTAGGATTTTGGCGGTAAAGGCAAGGAGAATCTATGATTGTTTAAATTTGGGATCATCCCAGATCTACCTTCAAAAAGATGCTGTACAATCCCAGAGTTCCTGCCGTCTTTCCCATGCCGTTGGCATGAGACAAGACCTGTTGAAACAGCGGTGCAGTGAGCGCTTCAATTGAAGCTCCCTTTGCCTTGTTGAACGGATTGGGCCTGAGATATGAGATATCAGGTTAATCATTTTGTAACATGCGCATTCATGAAAAGGTCTGGGATACCCTAGAATGGTTCCATGTGCAGAATGGTTCCATGTGCGGCTGTCGTTAGCATGTTCCGGCTAGCATGTCCTGCCCTTCTTGTTGTTTCGTTTTAGTTTTGGTGCTGTCGGAAAGCGTCCTTTGTGTCAAAAAAGCTTGACGTTTTGGTAAACTTGTGCAAAGGTTCCTGCATCTGTTGCGTATCCAGTTTCATCGCGGTGAGGACAGGTTTCTCCTAGCTGAAGCATTTCCGTTGCTCAAAGTCACAGGTTGGAGCGGCCAACACACGACAAGTGCAAATACAAGCACTACTTACCAAGCACCTCAAGCACCTTCCCACCAAAAACAATAGCATCTTCCCGACGCAGAGACAACAGCATTCAATTCAAATCTCTCTGCAGTCCCATGTGGGCATGTAGAGCCAATACATGAAAGTACGCCAAAAATTGGTCTGAAACAAGTTTCAGCATCACGTGCGTAGCTCTAAAAGGCATGTAGGATAGCACACGACAATCTGCGAACGGTTCAACTCATTGGCTGCAAGGCCAGGTCAGTGGAAACCGTGTTGGAACCACTTCCATTTTCCAAGCATTGAGGAAGTACAAACAAAATGGGGGTCAAAATATGTCAAAATTGGGTCAGTGGAAGCCTTTTCAACAGGATCCGAAGAAGGCCGCACCACAAAGGCAAATCAGAATCCATGCAAATTCTTCAGGATTTTGTGGGGTCCCAAAATTCGCCATTGCAAATGCTTGGCGGCTTGGCGCTAAGGATCCAGCCCTAATGTTCTTATTTTACTGTAGTTGGTTCTTAAGCAATTGTTTCGCTGTACCCCGAAAATGAGATGATTGCATATTGTGTTGTTATATCAAACATGTCCAAAACAGTGCTTTTCTTTGCTTTTCTGGGATTGACTTTTAAACCCATGGAAAAATCAACACCTCCACCTGCACGAAACAGCCGCGTAGCCCGCGAAGCGAGGAAAATGGGCATCCTGTTCTCATCGATTTTCGGATCCCTCTTCGGGAACAAGGAGGCGACCGCGGAAGCGGACTTGCCGAATGGGACATCACCGAAAGCAAAAAGAAAAATCACCTGAAGAACGCGTAAAAGAGCCTTCCCGAGTCACCTTCCTCCCAAAGATATCCCTTCTCTTAGGTGAGTTGGCACATCAGCTGGTGAGGTGAGGATCCTCATCCTTGGTCTGGACAATGCGGGAAAGACGACCATCCTGTACCGGCTCCAGGTTGATGAGGCCGTTGGCCGTGGAGCAACATTGGTAGATGGGTGGCTTCAGCAGCCAAAGTCGCTGCCAGGTTGTGCAGACCATCCCCACCATAGGCTTCAACGTAGAGACGGCGCCCAACTGAGTCATTTCACCAGTTCTTTCGTGCGTGTGCGATAGAAATCATCAACAGCACACTCAACACAACACTGGAGGAGAGGAGCAACAAATAGCTTATATAAATAGCAGAGCATGAGATGCGAGCAACAACACTCGGAAGGCGCATATTTTCGAACTTGTAAGGAGAGTTATTATCGATGTGGCTTCGGAAATGGGTTTAGACATGTCCTGCCATGAGGTTCAGTACAAAAACATCAAGTTCCAAGCCTCCGACTCAGAGTTGCGATCAACCTTGAAAAGAGCTGCCGTGTTGGACAGCCGAGGTGTGGGACCTGGGTGGGCAGACAAGCATCCGGCCATACTGGAGGCGCCCACAGAACCTTGGGGATCCTGTGGGATCGGCTTCGGAACAGAATTGAGGAACAGCTGTGGATCAAAATTGTGAAGAATTGGGATGTTTCAATATGTTTCAAGATATTTCAATATGTTGAATCATTTGAATCTAGAAAGCATCCACTTTGGTGGGTCCATCATCAGTTGCCCATTCTTGAGCCATGCCCGTGACCTAAGCCGCTGGTTCCAACTCAGTTTTTGCATCGTGCAGAGCGATGAGCCCTCAACTGGAAGTCGCAGACGGTCCCTGTGAGGTGTTACTATCCGAACACCAATGCCATCATCTACGTCGGCTGCTGAGATCTGGAACCAAGACTTTGTATTCTTCTGGAGATTCTCACCAATTTTTCAAACAATGCAATGGAGAATTCCATACAATTCCCCATATATAGACGATGTTCACCCATCATTCACCCATCATTTCCCAGCCGTCCCTGGTCAGGTGGTGGATTCTGCGGACCCAGATCGCATTGGCGACTCCAAGGAGGAGTTGCGACTGATGTTGGAGGAGGAAGAGCTGAAAGGTGTCACCCTGCTGGTGCTTGCGAACAAGCAGGACCCATTCGGCAGAACGTGGCAACAAAAACAATCTCTGATAGGTAAAAACCATATGACATCTCTACAACTATCAATGATCTACATTTTTGTTTGCAATTTAAAGCCTTACAGGCACTCAGACAAACTATCAAACGCATGCAAATCGCGACAGCAGCTCACATACGGATGTCAACACACCTCCAATCATCAATGATCTACATGTTTATACTATATACACATACTAATACTATATAATAAATACTAATATGATATATACATGGTATATATGAACATACATATGTATGTTCATATATATATATATACACATGCGTGTATATTATATATATGTATACATATGTATATACATATGTAAATATATGTACGTATATGTACATATATATATATATATACATACACTACGTACATATACTTATTTATATGTACACACACACATATATATATATACATAATCACTACATATATACATATATACTACGTACACATACTTATTTATATGTATATACATAGCTATACACACACACATATATATTTATACATATTCATTATATATATATATATCCATTATATGTATATATACACATATGTATATATATATATATTCATTATATATATATACATATTCATTATATATATATGCATATACACATAGATATGCATTCATAACATATATCATATGATCCTAACATGACATGAAACACCCAGCCCGCTGGAGCCGACATTTGAGGACCTTCCAGGTGCCCTGAGTGCTGCGGAGGTGGGGAAAAAACCAGGGGAGTCTTAGGGAGAAACAATGGTAACTACCATTGGAATGGACAATCAGAAAACCATTGGAAATCAGCTGTCTGTTTTTCCCCCACCTGCCAGGTGAGGGTTGTTAGATTTTATCACAGTTGTTCTCCTCCTCCTCCTCCTCCTCGGCTAGCTATCCTCCTGCTCCTCCTGCTCCTCCTCCGCCAGCATCTCCTCCACCACCTCTGCCTCCACTTCCACGTCCACTGTTGCCTTGCCAACTCTTCGCCAAGCT
>Ga0126342_10003677_pt1 | contig 25578 bp, 21 predicted proteins | sample Cyp1metagenome_FD_92528 | JGI IMG/M metagenome (GOLD analysis project Ga0126342, IMG submission 92528) | Coral microbial communities from Lord Howe Island, Old Settlement Bay, Australia - Cyphastrea 1 metagenome | ecosystem: Host-associated > Invertebrates > Cnidaria > Coral ... | reverse complement strand
CAGCACCTTTTCACTCAGTCAGCTCGAAGGTAGCTGAAAGCACTAAAATGGCTGCAGCACATATACAAACATATATGCTACATGTGACATAGTCTACACTGTACACATATCTGATCAAATATACATATTATATATATATATATATTATATATATTATATATATTATATATATTACGTATATGTATATATATATATATTATATTTATCATATATACATAAAAACAAATAGTTTCAAATTGTGGATACATAATATATCTTGAGGGTCTCGGTACCAACCAGAACCCAAATGGGCTTATGCCTATCACCAGCAAGAACATCCACCAATAAATCATCTGTGTGACTCTTTGAACATGCATTGGCTGACTTGCCATGCCGGACCTCAAACAAAACACATGCAAACAAATGGGGCCATGACGTAGTGTTCACCCCGAATAGTTGCGTCCACCCTCACAAATGGCTGTCTAAGAGTCACAATTTCACTATAGGAAGTGTTGGATTTGATGATTAATTACCAGCCTAGTTGCAATCCATTCATAGGTTATGGTAGGTCCCAGCTACGAGATCGCCCGCAAAGCCAATCTGGGATGATATCTGACATTGAGATTCATGCTTCCTCATGGTAGGCCCCATCCACTTGTTCCAGTTACATTGGGTAATGTGCGACATCTCGAAACGATGTCACGTCGTCAATTCAGTTTCATCATCTCAGTCGTGCTTCCTTCCCCAAAGCCCGTTCCATCTCTCGGCTTGAAACGGCTTTCCCTGTCATTCATGCTGCGTCTTCACATCTCTGCCGTAGCTGAAACCTCTTCTCTGAGTTCTACATGAAGCGAAGGAGGTTTGGAAGTCGAGGCTTTTGCTGAGAGCAAGTCGAATCTGGTTGAGATTGTGACCATTCATCTCTGGCTACGCTGTCCAGGGCGGTGCAAGCCTGGAAAACAACAGTGCAGGTAAAATTTGCACCTTTGAACCTCATTCAACTTGTCTTGCAAGATAAATCAAAATGATCTGCGGAATGTTTATACAATATGACTAGACACATCTAGACACTATAGAATCCTATGATAGTCGTATGTTTCACTTCACATTCCTCTATTTCTGTGTGCACTTCTTCCACAAAACGAGGTCCCACGGCGCCGCCAGTTCCTCTACCAGGCTTTACCACGTCCGATATGAGACCAAACTAAGTACATGCCCCAGAAAAGCGGAACAAAACAGGACCTTCAACCGTACTCAACCATAGAAATGCTGAGGGTTCATCTGAGGGTTTCATCTAATGCCAAGACTTCTACGGCCAAGGGTTGGTGGCCATGGAAAAATCTTAAGAACGATAGGTTGATGATTAGTTCGGGGCTTATGCTACCTGTCATAACTGTCATAGTCCATTGGTGAGGCGTTAGGGCAATCGCTCTGGCCAGTGAGCGATACGGATCTGTTCAGCACGGTCACTGGCCATCTGCGAGTGCGGGTGCTTGCCATGATTTGTTTCAAGTAAAACATACTTATACAAGTACATACTGTATCATAATGTCTATATCTATAATGTGTATATATATATTATAAATAGATATTAGCATCATTTATTATGTATATATATATATATATACCCTATGGATCCAGCCGTACCTTCTTAGGAAGTATCTGGGGTATGATGACTAGGGGGTTATATAAGTACCTTCTCAGACAGTGGCCATGGATCGTCCAAGGCACCACGATCCAACGGCAACCAAGGCGATCGAACCTGGTCTTCTGGCTGGTTTTCTTCGGATCTTTGTGGGACAATCCTCTGCAAATGATGCTTTAATGGGACTTAATGGTATTTAATGGTATTTAATGGGATTTAATGGGATTTAATGGGATTTAATGGGATTTAATAGAATCTACCCTTTGGTAATTTAACGGTTTGCTATTGAAAATGGTCATAGAAATAGTTGATATACATATATACTGTCTGGTAAACGTTTACAAAAAAACGATGGAACATCACCATGCTATTTATGGGTAAATCAACTATTTCTATGGCCATTTTAATAGCTATGTTAATTTATGAGATGGTATATCCTCCGCAATGAAACGTTGCAATGGAACATGGTCCATTTACAAATTTATAGATGATTTTCCGAGCTATAAACCTCCATTTATGAGATTTACCAGTGCTACATTTGATTACTAGGGGCATTCTTGAGTGGGACGTTTTAAGAAATGGGAACATGCAATCAATTTGCATGGGATTTCAATACATGAAGCTTTTACATTCATATTGATCGTGAGCAGAATATGAGGCGATCGTTTGTTTTATAAGTTGCCCTAAAGGATTATTTTACTGGCACAACATTCTCCAAATATCCCATCGCCAATGGTGGATTCGATGTGCATCGTTTATACTGGAAACACAATCCAGCTAGAAATGGTGATAAAGTAGAGGTAAGACTCCTAGAAATATTCGATGTGGAATTTAGAATAGGATAGCCATGGATAGCCCATCTATTTGATCTGCAATGGACATGGATCCAAACAAATGCCGGCTTTACAAATGGAGTTGTCCCAGGCGCACAGCATCCACTACAGTGGAATATGATATGGTGACATCATTGCAGCACCAGGTTCTTAAATGCTGGTACCCCAAAGCATCCAAAATTAAAGATTTTTTGAGTATGGAAATCCATGGTTTTGAGGATCCCCCATTTAAGAAACCCCTATGTATATATATATATATAAATATGTCTATGTATCAATATTATATATATACTGTATGTATTAATATATCTATGTATCAATATTATATATATATATATATATGTATATATATTCTAAAATATATGTGGAATCCCCACCCAAATAAATCTAATTGTCTCATTACGTGTGGGCTCGGATTCGCAACAAATGGTGCGGGGAAAGCGCCGCTCCCACAACTGGGCCCCAAAACAAAGCCGAATAACTGCCTACATGGTGCCCTTAAGGGTCCAATATATGTCATCAAAGGGATAGAAACTGATTGAAAATTGGTTTGAAAGCAAAAAAACATCCATGTAATCCAGTTTGACGCCCGTTTTGCAGCTGATTTTTGGTGTACTGTAACTAGCACCAAAAAAGGGATAGAACGGATAGAAAACTCACAAAACAAATGAGTAGACCATGAGCTTGTCTAAGTGAGAGAACCAGTAACTAACAAACATTACAATCAAAATGTCAAAAGTCATAAGAGTCATAAGTACTATACAAAAACACTGTATCTGATACATTACTACAGTATCAGTAGCGCACATGGGCAATGAGCAACAAATGATGACAAACACTGGACATGTACCGGATGAATAATGGAACAACCAAAGACAGAAATAACGACGGCTGCTTAACAAGGGTAAGCAAAGCAGAACCTGAACAATGACCGGACGTTTTTACCAAACCATCTACATATTCAAGATTTGGTTTTGTCAAGAAAAATCAGGAATACCCATCAACATTGCCTGGTTGGTGGTATACCTACCCCTCTGAAAAATATGAGTTCGTCAGTTGGGAGTATGACATTCCCAATATATGGAAAGTCATAAAATTCCATGGTTCCAGTCACCACCAACCAGCCATTATTAATTAACCCTTATTATATAACCATTACATAACCATTATTAACCAGTATTAGTCATTATTAGTCATGATTATTATTAAGCATCATGAACCATTACATAACCAATATAAATATATATATATATATATGGTGACCGAAGTAACCATTATTATGACATAAACCATTACGTACCCATTATTAACCATTATTCACATGAAGAAATGATGACCGAAGTAACCATTGAGTCCGACGGTCCGCCAGGTCCGCCAGGTCACGGTTTCTCCTCATTGCGCAGCAGAAGCCGCACCTGGGCATGGCAGTTGAGCGCTCCATTTGAGGATTCTTTTTTGTCAACCATACATGGCAAGAATTAGGGATATTAGGGATGTTAGGGATATATAGGGATGTTTGGAATATTAGGGATGGTTTACTGTATACTCGTTTTTTAAAGTGTACTTACTATTTCCCTAAAATAAGGTACCTCCGGTCCAAAAGCAAATATCTGATTATATATATATATCGCCCCGTTAACATTGTAGTTTTGGGGCTACTCACTCTATGTCTGGAGAAACCAATCCATACTGTACTGGATCCCAAAACACAGATCTGTCCTATGGACTTCAGTCAAACCAATCTCAGTCCTAATTAAAGACTTGTGGTTATGATTGGTGACTGGGTGACCCCATTGATATAGACTAGTGACTGTGCATATATATATATATATGTATATTCTATATACATCATCTCATGCAGTAAATAGAAAACATTATATATACCTGATATTCAGGGGTGCCCAGGTCTTGTTCATACCCAGGTATATGCTAGCCCAGGTTTTTTTTGGTTGAATACCACGTTGAATGATTACAGTCAAAACGCCCCAATACCTAGTTATTTTGGCAATTATTACCATTGAAATCCGTTGAAATGCCATCAAATGCATGAAACGTCATGAGATTCGTGATTGGTAATATAGCATTCGATGTTTCGGTGTTGAAACATAGAAACAACATATTATATCAACAATGTTGATATATGATGATATATGTCAATGATGTTTAGCTCTTGTAGTGTAACAATGTGTAACATAAACATAGATACCAGTAACTTCATGGTATTCCCGGCCCCCTTGACAGGTCTGACCTGACCACTCACCTGAAGCCAACGTGAAGATTTCCTGCGCCTCAAAGGCGAAGTCGTAGATGCTGTCCATGGTCTTCCTGCCGTTGGGAGAATGTTGGAGGCACTTTCTCCAAGTGTTCTAAGGCCTAAAGCCCAGGGAATGATATATGGTATATAATAATATATATATATATATATATATATATATCATATATATATATATATAAAGTTTTATGGCCTCAAATTATGGCCATTGGCCATTTGTACACAACAGATCATAACATTACTTCTGTTGCCTCCGTTGTCATGGCGGAGGGTCAGTATCCCTTTTTGCATGTGCTTTTGCTGAGCTGACTCCACCCACTGCATGGTTTGGTCTGCCAAATGGATCCAAATGGGGCATCCGAAGTTCGGTCGCAAGGTCAGCGAGGAGCGTTGCCATGCTGTAAAGACTGGAGGGTTTGAAGTTGAAGTGCAGGTTCAGGGCGGAGGGCCGCCCGAGTTCCTTTGACTTTTCTGTCCTCTCATCTATTGACACACGGGCCGCATCAATCATCTGAGTTCTTTCATGCTGGCTGGGCAGTTCCCTCGAAATTCCGAGAGAACAAGCTGCGTCTTAGTCAAGTTCACATCGTATTGAAACATCAGACAAAAAGCACATTCTTCTATGAGAAGACCAACATAGTATCTCTTTGATCGCATGCCCTTGTCACGCCTACATCACCAGTTTTCACGGTTCATTCCCATGTTTTCATGGTTAAATCCCAATGATTCATGGTTCAATCCCCCATTCTCAATCTTCGCCGGTGAATGGCACCGTTTTCTAGAAACTTTCATCTCAGCACAGGCTATGTCGGCCCATGTCGGCCCATATTCGTGGTGAACCAGAGAAACAACAGTGAAACAAAAAAATGTTGATAGTGGAATGTTAATCAACCCATTACAAAATTACAAATGGATTAATTCCCCGAATTGCAGGTGATATCCATTTCTTAATTCTCGGCTAGGTTGTGTTGCTAATAACTTCATAGATGTTACTAAGCAAAGAAGAAAGCGCATCCATTCAGCGCTCCTTTGGAGGTGACCACGGTTCAATATCATGGCGACTCCAGCCAGGGCGTTTCTGAACAGCCAGGGCTCATATTTTCACCATCGGTTCTTGGGGGTCACCGGAGAGACAATCCGACATTTCGACCTCCGTGTTGGCTCATGTCTACTCGAATTCAATCAAGACCCAAGAGGGGCGCCGTTTGGAGTCCATTTCATCTCCATTTCATCTCCATTTCTCAAAGCCTAAGACTGTTTTCTCAAATCCACCAACTCTTCGCTTGATTTGCTGATCCCCTTTCTAAAGGCTTCGATTTTTTGCCTTTAGAACCCAGGCCACATGACACACATGACCCTCGGCGGTCCAGACCAAATCTCCAAGGTAGAGGTATCTGCAGTATGCCCTTGGTGCCATGGATGCCATGGATGCTGGGCTCATGTCAATTCTGAATGAAAGGAGTGCCCTTCTGAATGAGTGAAGGGAATAGTGTAGGCCCGAAACGTGACATTGGAATATTTTCGAGAACATCATGAAACCAACATAGATGTGAAAACCCACCATCTGATGGAATTTGTAGTTATTCTTCAGAAACCGTGGGTTTTCTGCATCTTTGTGTACCCTGGGGGGGGAGCATTAGATTGAGGGGTATCATAGTTTTGGAACAAACCGATGTAAAGCCTGCCTGGCAGGTGAGGACGGCCAAGGCTAACATGCAGTATGTATTCCTGTGTTTTTTTATGATTAGGAGTTGCAGGGCATGCCACAACTAGGACATTTGTTTCTTCCTATCATGTATGTAATTTAATGTAATGTAATGCAATGTAATACAATGCAATGCAATGTAATGTCATGTAATGCAATGCAACATATTGTATGTATTGCAATGTGTTGCAATGTGTTGCAATGTGTTGTAATGTGTTGTAATGTGTTGTAAAGTGTTGTAATGTGTTGTAATGTGTTGTAATGTGTTGTAATGTATGGATGGATGGATGGTTGGATGGATGGATGGATGGATGTATGAATGTATGGATGGATGGATGTATGCATGCATACACGTATGCATGTCAAATGTGTGCATTCATGCATGTACACACGTATGCATGTGTGCGTTCATGCATGTATGCAGGTATACATGTAGATACAATATATGTACATAAGCTCAAAGTCGCCTAGCAGCACCTGCAAGATAATTACTGTGAGATCCTTTTGTTCGAACGCGTGAATTTTCTGACTTAAACACATTCAGTTACCTTCATGCCTATTGACCACGCAAAGCTTCAGCAGAGGCCAAACAAATCGCTTTCGAACTATGCTGATGCCTTTTCTACCAGGTTCGGGAATTCGGAACGAGCTTTTTTTAAAAGATCATCCTGCTAATCAACTGCTGTTTACCAGCAACAGCTCGTGAGACCCATAAGGTTATCTTAATCGCACTTTTTTGGTGACTAATAGCCCAGTAGCTACCCTCCGGTATCCGACATGGCGAAAATTGCCACAAAACATGGGGGTGAACATCTTGCCGTCGCCACGATGGCTGTCGTAGACAGGGAGACCGCCCAGGATGAGTTTCGCAACTTTCGCCGAAGGGGTCGCTCCCCAAGCTGAGTCCCCAACTGGTGAACTGCAAAGCACAAAGCACAAGACCTGGACAGGTGATGGACATTTTTGAGGCAGCTTGAAGCTCTAATGATCATGGTAAGGACCTGTATCCGTGTAGAGAACGTGCTAGACTTCACCATAAATAGTCTTGGTATATATCCACAATCCCGTTCATTTAGATTCATTGACGGAATATCATGCCACCACAATGGCAGAGTTCTACAATCTTGCATAGAACCTACAAAAGGGGCTCATATTCGAAGCACCACGGTATGCTGGAATTCTGGTGACTGCGGTGTTCATGACATTTATGACATCCATGATTCATCTATGGTCATCTATGTGATTCAGTACAGAGAGACCTAGGATGTCTCCAACCAACCTGTGCCAACCTGTGCCGGTGGTTGCAACTGAGGTCGCTATCAAATGCCTAAATGATAAACATCAAGAAACCTGAATATCTCAAGATCTGTTTTAGTATATAAGATGTGCCTTGATCTCCCATATCATTAGGGATGAAAATAGGCACCCCCAACATCATTAGGGACAACTTCCAGTGTACACAACCATATCTCAGAAGCATCACCTGTTTTTCTATGGGAAAATAAACAGAACAGCTGGTCCTCTGGGAGTGTTTTTTTGCTCCCCAAATCTCACAAAAACAGAACAATTCACCTCAGCAAAGGCTGTCATATGCAACCAAAACCCCTGTTCCACAGGCGAAAAAATGACAGAATTCAACTTTTCCAGTGACCTTTGCAAAGGACTGCAAGCAATCACTTGCATTGTATATATATACTTTACATACTATATAGCTATGTAACAAAGAGACAAGCTGCACCGCATCGCATAAGAATGGGTGGACTTCGCATTTCATTTTGGAATAGAATATATACTATCAATTGAATCAATAGACTGTTAGAGTGATAAAGGTGATGTATAACTTCTGTATACTTCTGTTGCCAAACGCATTTGATATGAGATAGCGGTTTATTCATCAACTTGCTTAACTGGTGTCACTTCAACATCCACTGGTAGCCCGTGTCTGGTCCAGCTCTCTTCCGCCATCCATCATATCATATCATAATTTATGAATATATATACAGTATATATATATTATATATATATATATCACAGTATGACATTCCCAAGATTCTTGAAGCCTTCCTGAGGTTTCACAATGACCTGGTCGGGGACTTCATATCCCTATGGCCCTATGCTTCAGCCCTCAGGGAATGTCTCCCAGAAATGGATGAAGGCGCGTCTTTAAGCTTCACATGCCCAGAAAAGAATATCTTCATATACTGGTTGGAAAGAATATGTTCCCGGTTGGTGGTTGAGTGGTTTCAACCCCTCAGAAAAATGATGGAGTTAAAGTCAGTTGGGATGATGACATTCCCAACTGAATGGAAAAATAAAAAATGTTCCAAACCACCAACCAGTGTTCACATTTCATGCCTTTCCTGCTTTCTCATCGGGACAAGCCATTTTGACTTTCAGTCGCTGAGTGTGACCGCACATCTTCATAGATCGGTGTTCAGAATCTTTCGATGCAGGATTTCCATTGCACGTGCACACAGTTCCTCATACTGCATTGACCGCCGGTCACAGTCGAGATAAAGACTGTTCCAGGTGTCAACAGGTGCCGGTTTTGCGCGTTACCTTTCCTTCCATTCTTTTTCCTTGCAAAACATGGAACGAAGAAGTGCAGATTGAAGACAACAAAGCTACATCAGGTAAAAACTATGGATCCCTGTAGATTGTCCCTTAAACCCATCAAAATCACATATGGTGTCCTGTAGATATCAGGCTGATGTACCACCCTCGGGAATTGAGCAGCCCGGCATCAGGATGAACATGAGCTCCACATCGGACCATTCCAGTTCCAGAGTACTCAGCCTGGCATCAGACGAACACCAAAACTTGGCACAAGACGGGTCAAAAGGTTGGGAAAACCCAAAATCCCGGCTGATGGTTGTGGAAATCATATAGACTGTCCCCAATGTTTGATGGCCAGGCTATCCCCAAAGACGAGTTCTTGGAGCATGGAAACCTAAAGCGGAAGAGGACCCGAGGGCCAGTTCTGACTGGAAACTACCTCAGTGGATGTTCGTGATCATATCCTGACGTTTTTTAGTGGCACATTGATGTTCATCCAACTGGTGTCCATTGCTATTAACGTCAGCTGAGTAACCGGGTGAAGTTTACTTTGGGATGCTGATCCAATATATGATCTATAGCTACCTGGAGCAATTGCGAAATGCCCCATGGCCGCAATGAATTTCACGCACCTTCAACTAATCAGCTAATAGTCCAGCCACGGGTCTCACACACTAATTTCAGGATGCACATGTCGCGAAATCATTCTAAATCAATCGGTTTAAGGACCAGGAGACCATACTGTTCATCTACATGTCGTTTTTTTGATTATACACAACAATTGTGCCATCTTTGCTTGAGGTTTAGCACCTGGGTTTGTGAGAAAATTGGGTACACACCCACAAACAATTGCCATTGAATAAGGAACATGATGATGAACCATATTTTATATATATATATATAATTAAAATTATATGTGTATATATATATATGTATATGTATTATATATATACATTATATATATATATGTGCTTCCCCTAATTTTCAGACAACCCCACATATCATACAGTTGATTTTTCATATATCGTATCCATTCATATCCCTCCATTTTCGATCTGTTTCCCCATGGCACCTCCAACCCGAGTCCTTCTGTCCCATGTAGCCATTGTTGTAGTAAGCGAAGGTCTTGGACAATGGCTACAACCCCGGGCTGGTTTCGGGGTACCCAGGATTTACAATTCTTCATAAATTATGATTAAAACTGGTACACCCCACCACCTATATACTGTATAGTTAAAGCTGAGGGTCAACAGGGGTTAACAATAGTCCTGGGTTAACGTGATCTGCAGCGAATGTTGCTGGTTTCAATCCACCAGTTGGATTCAACTCTAAGTCCTACCAGCAAACAGTTTGCCATGGTTTAAATGGCCATTGAGTTCGACCCACTAAAACTACCCTCTGCTAATTTAACGTAGCTATTGGAAATGGCCATTTATAGTTGATTTACCCATTAAAAATTGTGATTTTCCATAGCTTTTTGTATGTTTACCAGAGAGTAGATGGATTTCAACCCGTGGACCTACAAAAAATCGGTGTTTCTCCAGCTCCCAAAGTCTTCCCGATGGTATTGTCTGGGAGTCATGGCGAAGCAATGCAGGCAGAGCAAGAGCCAAAAGTCCTTGTGCAACAAGACCTGATGGGCGTCAGCCAGAGAAAGTACTTGCCAAAGACTTGACTTAGAACTATCCCAAAATGATTATGGTAGGTTTATAATAGAAAATCCCATTGAAAATGGATGATTTGGGAATTTCAATGGATGGCTTTAAGGGAAAATCCACAGGAAATCACAGATTTTCTCATTTAATATGTTCTTTTTCCTGTATATAAATGTTCCCTTAAACCAATCCATTGAATCAATGAACTATGGGGTTGGCCGGACCTATCTATCTATCCATCCATTTATCAATTTATTGCCAACTGTCCATACATCTGTATACGTATCTGTTTCGCCTATCTAAATTATTTATCTACTCTATCAAATCTATCCTATCCATATCTATCGATTTACCATATCTCTCCTATCTATCTTGTCCGACCTATCCAATATATCGAAGGCTACCAATCCATCCATCTGTCCTTGAATCCATCTATCTTCTCCGCTGGTTCATTCTAATGTCTATCTTGGAACAAGACAGCATATTGAGGTTTCCTGAAATGGGGGTACCCTAAATCATGCATTTTAATAGGATTTTCAACTATAAACCAACCATTTCGGGTACCACCATTTTTGGAAACCCCTATATCTTGAAAAGATTACACCTTGCTCGTTGGTTGCATCCCTGCTTCATCTTCTTGGCCGCATGATCGCTGTTGATCACAGTTGCCCGGTAGTTGCTTGGGAATAACCATGGTGCTGTCTGTAAATCCCCAATGCTTGCCATGGATAACTTCCCATTTTGTCTGTAATATGGCTTCCCCAATTGTATACGATAGTACGAGTAACTCTTGGCTTTTTTGACTCAGGAAACTCACTCCACAAAAGTGATGAATATGGTACCTCCCCAGAAAAAGGTCAACAGTTCGCATCGAACTTTCTTATCAAATCATCCAACTAGATCCTGATAAACTAACGTAGCTATGGAAAACAACGTAAAATTCGTTCGATGATTTGACCATTCATGTGATTTTCCATAGCAAGCTGTTGGTTTATATAGTTTATATCACCAAACATCTTCATTAATGGCAGGCCTAATCACAATTATATTACCATGTGTCCCATTATCCCACTATATTCCAATTATAAATCCAACTATAGTAGCGTTATATTCCCATTATCCCAAAATATTCCCACTTTATTCCCATTCTCCCATGATATTATACTATATTCCCCCTATTAATCACACGTTGTTCCCATTCTCCCACTATTACCCTCTGGTAAACTAACGTAACTATGGAAAATCACCATGCTATTAATGGGTAAATCCACTATTTTCTATGGCAATTTTCACTAGCAAACTGTAAACGTTTACCAGAGGATAATCCCATTAAAAACAAATTAAAAACCAATTAAATCCCATTAAAATCCCATTACAATCCCATTAAAATCCCATGATATTCCCATTGGAAGTTTACTGGATGGCACCCTCCATCGCAAGCATCCTGCCTTCGGAGCCACGGAGCGACCCAGGCGAAGCCTAGCGTCACCCGTTTTGAAAAAGAGAACGCCTCCAGAAGATGGGACCTTGTATTTAAGGTGAAATGTTGAGTGTTATAAATACATATATATATATATATGTATGTATATATGAATATATATATATATATATGTATAAATGTATATACATATATACACATATATATATATATATGTATATGTAAATATGTATATATATATATGTAAATATGTAAATAAGTATATTATATATATATGTGTATATATATGTATATATATATATATGTATATATATATGTATATATATATGTATATATATATGTATATATATATGTATATATATATATGTATATATATATATATGTATATATGTGTATATATTTATATATGTGTGTATATATAAATATATGTAAATATGTATATGTATACATAATACATGCACATAAATAAATATATATATATAGAGAGAGAGAGAGAGGGAGTGAGAATAGCAGTCTTTTGTTATCTTTTGCGTTTTTTTTTAATGAGCTAATCCTCTTGGCACCACTAGAAAAGATCAGATATGGCGTTGAAGAACAATGAGCAATACCACAAAATATCATGGTTGAGGAAACCAATGGAAACCAGGCTTCTCATTGTGGACATTTTGGTTTGTCCTCCGTTTTTGGGCAAACCCATATGAATAATCCACCAGCTGCAATTGTAGACGTGTTTCGATCATTTTCCTAGAAACACATGTGACATGGATTTTCCAGATTGAGTGTGCTTTACTGCATGGTACCCAAACAGTGCCTACTAATCAACCATGAGTAGGCAGTGGTACAACTAGAAAGAATAACATGAGAAGCTGGTCTCACCACATAACTAACCTTGAAACCAACATTGGAACATCCACAAAAGTCTAAGCACATCCTAAGCACATCCAGCCTCTTCCCTACAACAACTCTTGGAGATGTTCAACTCTGGATGGTGTGGAACTACTTCCTCAAGACCGACTGTAATGATTAGCCCGGTAGTACCAAGAATCTGTGAAACAACTGGGGACCGTGTTTTTTCTTATCCCAAGACCCAAGACATTGAAGATTCTTTGAAGTCCAGCAGGATGTGCATGAAGGCCTTTTCGTTTGACATGGACTGTTCTATTGCAACGTGTATCACGACGTTTTAGGTAAAAAAACACCTAGAAGATGTAACATGTAGAATCGTAGAACAAACATACTAATCATGGATGTGAGGGTAGCTCAATTTTGGGGGTATACAGCCCAAGTTTTCATTCACAGAGTCATACGATGACATGGGAATCAAATCCTTCGGTGCACCCAACAAATCACTGACAAGTGACAAGGTCCAACAATAGGAGCCTTGTGGGTCATAATTCTGACCTTGATGCGAGACGGGGAAAGCTGGAAAATCACACACTTTGTTATCGCAATGAAAGCAATGATGTTTCGATATGATCCCATCATTTTTCGGAAGCTCATCTGCAAATATATCAGTACCAGGTTGTTTATACATACAAACTGTATAAATATAATATAAATAAAAACAACGTACACACACATATTGTATATATATAATTATGTATGTGTTCATATATGTATATAAACAACTTGAGATCGTGGGTGAAGCGCAACATTTTCCAGCACCGTAGGGAGCAGACCTATGGGTCCAGCACCCGGCAAGGTGCCCAGGCCTGCGGTGACAGCCCGAAAGTGGCGATTCCAATGGGAAAATCATAGGGAAATGATCTACAAAGAAGCGTTGAACACTGATCCAACAGTAAACGTCTACAGCAGGGTCATTTCATTATATGCTGGTTGGTGGTGCAATAACCATCTTGAAAAATATGAAAGTCAGTTGGGAAGGATTATCCCATATATGTTCCAAACCACCAACCAGTATGTCTTATCATGTCTTATCTAATCATTTTATCTGACTATACACCAACCTATATACCTGTCCACCTACCTGTCTATCTATCCTGCCTCGCCTTGCCTTGTTTCAAATTTATTACTTTATATCCCTTGCCAAAATCCTAATCCGAAACCGAATCCTATCCTATCTGTTTGAAATAAAATCGGGGTACACCCAAAAATCAACCATCCCCAAATCACCCAACAAATTGATGGTACAGTTACCATCCCCAAAGAGTAGGTCCTCCATGGAGGCTGCTGTGCATGGCCGCAGGGTGGGACGGATGCCGCGCTCGTTCCAGGGAAAAATGGTGGAGTTTCTTTGGGAACATCATGGCTTTGCCAATACACCTGCAGTGAACCGGCAGAAAACTGTTCTTACACAAGAATTTATTAGAGTTATTAGAGAATTAGAGAAATGAACCAACATAATTTGAGCCAACAAGAATGCTGGCCATACCGTATGTTTTACTAACATCCAATTCTATTGAAGAATTAACAGTTCTGAAGAAATAAAATTGTGTAAATAAATCAAACGATAATACCATGGTGGGTTGAACCGATTTCTCGATTCATCAATAAGTATGCTGGATCAAATGGCTAATTGTCCCATTTGAAGTGGACATTGGTTGATTTAACCAACAAGATACGTGATGATGGGAGCATACGCTTATGCAAACAAACTTATAATGGCCAGCTGTAGTACTTTGTTGTGTGTGTGAGTGTGTCTGTGTGTTTTTTTGCTACACCCAGACGCCAAACATGTCCGACGGTCATTTGGAATCATGGACCTATATAGCCCTATGGCAAAGACGGATGGGAAGTGCTCGTCAAAATCACCCAGGCTTTGGAAATCCATCAGCTCAGCTCAGCTCAGCAACACCTTTGAGCCAAGCAGTTTGGAGATGCCAACATGTTTAGGTCCTCCAAAAGTTTCAGTTGTCCAACCTACATCGGTCAGTGGACGTCATCGAAAACAAAGGGATGGAAGATTCTCCAGGTCTATTTGAAACCATCAATCAATGGATTGGTTTAAGGGAAAATCTACAGGAAACCATGGTTTTTACCATCAAATATAGGGCTTTCCTGTAAATTTTCCCATCATCCAATTCTATGGAACTTTCTGTTTTCCTGATGATTTGTTTGTTTCCAATACGGAACAGTGTACCAGCATTGCAAGAAGAACAGATGTGCCATGAATCTCCACGCAAACTCATCACCTTTTGGATCCTTGGCCCAGATTCTATCTAGAGAATATCACACTTCCTGCACCACCCGTGGATCTGTCAGCATCCCAATTTTATTGCGAACCATCCCGTAATCAAACATGATCAAACATGGCAATGGAAAATCCTCCATTTAGTTCGAGGATGTTCTCATTGAAACACCATTTAAAGAGGATCTACCCATGATTGCTTACCAGAGGGTAGTCCCCATGCATTTTTTTGTCAAACAGCCTATGATCGACATGTTGTTTCACCGTGTCAGGCTGCAAGGATCACTTCGCCGGTCGGCGACGCCGTTATGGACTGTATTATGAGGGGACAAGGGAAGCGCCACGATGCTACTACTTGGGTGTGGTCACTAGCCATTTCAGAAAGCCATTTATTGGAGGTACCTACCATTATATAGCCATATATTAGGTCTATGAACTATGTAAGGGCTATGTAAGGGGATATATTCCCCCCAAATATGACTTTACATGCTACAGTACCTCCAGTTTACCTGAAATGGCCATTGAGGTGTGGGGGAACTGGAACTGCATCCGCCAAGTAGTCTACATGCCAACCCATACCTATACCTGATACCAGGGTTCATTAAAGAGGTTTTGATACCTTTTGACCCAGAAAATTGTTGGTTATCAAATGAAATACACAGAGGCGTTTTGATTTGGATTTTAGGAATCATGCGCATCTATAAGAGGTGTCCCCCTCTCTCTCTATGCGTGTATGTGTATAATATATATATATAAATACAGGTGTGTGTGTGTGTCTACATACATGTATAAAAACACATGCACAGTACATAATCGAGGCAGCAACAAACATATACACAACCATTGTTTTAGGGGGAGAATTGAATGAACATCCGGTGCTCAGTTCAGAGAATCATGCAAACGAGAGGACCATTGGTTTCCCATACTAGAACGAGCAAATTTCAGTGGAGTAGTAGAGTCCCCATTCTCAAAGACACATTGGAGCAGTCTCCAAAGCCTACACTGGAGAACCATGATCAGATTGAACATGATTGAAATACATAATTTTCACATATTCCTGAATGGTAACCAAAAAGCAAAACCACCAATTACTATAGCCAGGGTTCGATCACCCCTCTTCTAATCCATAATATGTAAATAATTGTATATATATATAATTTGGGAAAACTAAATCTAAAACACGATGATCTCTAATTTGCTCATACTGCTCAGCACTATCATCTTTCATCCCTTGTCCCTGGAGCTAGGTTCCAGCAGGCAACGCATCAGCGTTGCTGCTGTTCGGGGTTCAAACCCTGTCTATACTTAGAGGCGCGCAAGACCTGCAGTAGTTAAGGAACCAGAAGCATCAAGCAAGGGTTCAGAACTCAGTAAACCAGCAAGCCAAAAGATACCCAAAAGGATCCAAAAGCCAAAGCAGGATGTTTTGGAACCCCTTCAGGTGCAGCAGCAATCAACTCCACAATTATCCTTCAAACTTGGAATTTTACTTTTCTAGATGTTTCTATAGTGTATACTAGTGTATACCCAATCATTAGGCATCTCGTTCCATAAAACCGATCATCTCCTTGGTATGGTATCTGGGTAAATAATATCTGGTTGGTGGTTTCAACCCCTCTGAAAAATATTAGTCAGTTGGGATGATTATACCCAATATATGGAAAAAATGTTCCAAGCCACCAACCAGGAATAGTTCGGCTATGGGGATGATTCCCCTTCACCATGATGGCTTCGGTCACGACCATACCATTGGGTGGGGATGTGAGGCTTTCAATCAGGGTGTCCTGCAGATCTGGTGAACAGGTCCTGCAGGTCCGCAATAAAAGATGCATCATTTGTCGAATTTGGAACCAACAAAATATAATTTCGAACATCGATTCTGTGCATTCATTTTTTTTCTGAAAAAATACCACCAAAACTGCTGATAAATCATCAATTGTTCCCACTGGAACTATTCATCAAAACTTGAAAAAATAGCAAGTTCCATTGAATTTGAAATTTTCCATGATCTTCCATGATTTTCCAAAGTGAATTCACCATTAAAAAATGGGCCTCCTCCATTTTGAAACAAACCAGATTTCTCAGGGAGCGATGCCCTTCTCGGGAGAGGCAATATTGGCCCGCGACCCTGATTCACGTCTCACCTGACGTCGGCCATTGGTGGATCGATCCACGAGTTTTCATGAGAGAGCATTGAAGTTCGTGCAACTGGGCAGGTCTGGGGACATTTTGATTTAGCCATTCACAAGTAGTAAAGTAGTAAGAAATTACTCATCAAAAATAGTGGTTTTCACCCATGAAAAAAGGTGGATTTAAACATGTTTAACAATTGAATGGTGGTTTAACAGATATCTGACATTATCTGACCAGGTACGATATCACCCCAAAATGGCAATCTTCATGGGAACACTGGGGAATCTTACCTCATGGGCGGTAGGCTTCACGCAAACATTGGAGCTTGCGGTGAAGTGACTCATGTTCGTGTGGTTCGGGTATGTTGTTCAACAAACAGCCCTTGCATTGATGATTGTTTCACAGGTTGATGTAATGTAATTTGTCATCATTAACCCATGATTGTGTATTGTTTAACAACAAAACGCACAAAAACACAATAAATCAATCAATAGCAGCGTTGCTGAATAAGTAATTTGAATTCTGATCATAATACCAGAAATATATAGAATATATAATGATTTTGTAGCCATGCAACCCAACCAATCAACGGCTTCGTGGATTCAAATCGACCTTTCATCCCAGCCGAGATGATTTCGCGTCGCCATGTCTAACGTGGTATGTTCTGTCACAATTTGTCTGGGAAAGCCCGTTATTGTCACCATTGCCATAGTAGATATTGTAATTTGTTTTCATCATATGTTATCTTATTAATTTATTTCATTTTACTAGAGTTACAATATATTATTGATATAATACGTATCTTATTATAATTACAGTATGTATATATATATATACATAGTTCATCATAGTTCGCTGCGTTCTAAAAAATCTCATATCATATTTTCATCAATTAAAATGTATTGTTTCACATTATTATGTTATACCATATTTAATGTTGTAGTATATCATATATATATATTGTATCATCCCATCCAGATTGGCGTAGATTCTGGTGTACAACTCGTGTTAGTAGAGAATGACTTTGATAATTATCAACCATCAACCAGAGTATGTATATATACTGTACTTGCAATAGATATTGATTTGACAATTGCAACTGGATATAACTGGATACTACTGCAACATACGAGTATCAATATTGATGCAATTCATATTCTAGCACCAGCATGTCAAAACAACCTCAGAACCACTCATCTTTCACCCAGGTCCATATATGCTTGCACCTCGTTCACGAAGATCTGCATGCAGTGCGCGAAAATCTGAGCCTTCAGGTGGCATGGGGCTAACCCCTTAGTGGTAAGTCGTAGCTATATGAGCCAAGATATCAAACCTAGGAAGGGATTGTGACTTCCAAGTCAGGTCCTAACATGTCCTAACCGGCTCCTACATGCAGGGATCATCTATTTGTCAACCTGAGTTCAAGGCCAACAGGATCCTGATCTGCCCCTTCCGTACGAGTCAAGCCATGTGGCGGGTCGCCCACTAAAATCCCTAGACTTTGAACCCTGGTTGAGTGTTGGATCCAACGTTCAAGTTCAAGATCCTCAGTTCTGGATCTGAGATGATGAGGGCTGTCCATGGAGATAAGTAGGTGACCCCTATAGGCGTACCATCCATTCGTCAGTGGCCTCTTGCTGGTCCAAAGAGTGAATTCGGTGCATGGCTTTCTGAGCAGGGCTAACGAAAAGCGGCGATCGCCTGTAGAATTTCTAGCGCCATCCAGCAGTTGATATAGGATGATATAGGCCTGGCGGTAAATTAGTCATTGGCAGTACTTTGTAGGCAGCTGGGGTTAATTCATAGAGATAACATGAGATAAGCACGAAATTTTCCCCCAGTCAGAAATTGCGATGACAAACTGCTAAAACCTATGGTGAAATCTATTCAAGGAAATCTACTTATTTGTTGCCAGAATTCGCAATTTGTGGTTAGTAAATGGGGCATATCGTTTTTTGAGGGGTGAGTTAACCCACAAGCACCAAGCACAACTAGCTAATTCTGGCAACATCCAAGTACTGTTGATTGTTAAATTCCATTAATTCGTTAAATCACCGTTATAATCCCTTCTTGTTGATGGGAAAATCTTGCAAAATTGCCATTCTGATTCTACATGGAAAAAACATGTTCATGCTAATTAAGTTGCAACATTTAAGTGCCTAGGTTAGGTATGTTTATCCAAGTCATTAATCCAAATATTCCCATTATATCCCCATAGTGCATCCCAGGATAATTAGATATCTTCAATCGCTGGGTATTACTAACTAACTTACTAACCATTGAATATAGTGCTATAAAATCATATTGTTTATCTGATTCATAATGTTATACTGGTTAGTAATTAGTGCTAACCAATGGTTACTATATTATAAATATGTTATAGTGCTAATTATAGTGCTATAACCTGGATTATCTGGTTATCACTGGGTATTATTATATAACTAGTTACTAACCATTGATTATCTGGTTCATATATCATATGCTCCAATCACTGGGTTGGTTGCTGGGTGGCTACATTTTCCCAACCCCCAAAGGCACCAAAGGCAGCTTGAGCTGTCGACCTACCACAGGAAAGCGGAGCATCAACGACCTACGCAGTTTGGAACCAGCAAAAATTGTGGTTTAACCAGCAAAAAATAATGGTTTAATCAACAAAATGGTGGTTTAACTAGCAACAGTTGTTTTTTAATTAGTAAATATTGCTGTTTAACCAGCAAAAAATAAAAGGTTAATCAAAAAAACTGGTGGTTCAACCAGCAAAAAATGTTGTTTTACCAGCAAAACTGGTGGTTGACCAACAGCAATTGTGGTTTAACCAGCAAAAGTTGTGTTTTAATTAGAAAGTCTAGTTGTTTAACCAGCAAAAATAATGGTTTAATTAATCAAAACAAATGGTGGTTTAACCAGCAAAAAGTTTAACCAGCAAAAGTCGTGGTTTCTATGGTCCCAAATATCTGTAAATCGCCTCCTAAAGCATAGTTTCTAGGGTGCGCGTTTAATGTTAGGGGGATGGAATTAACATAGCCATGTCTGTTGCTTACCTCCGAATTTTCTAAAGTCGAAATGTCGCTTTTCGAAATCCCAACTGTTTGGCTCGCAGAATTAGTCATGCTTCCTAGTACGAGTAATATCATGTAACGCTTGTCTTCGCGCGACATGTTTGGAGAAGGAATCTGATGTGCTTCGATCGAAAAACCTGATGGGAAAGGATTCAAAGCCTGCTGAAGTTTGACTTGCTCTAAATATATTCCGAGGATTGGTGCTTGAAGCCCCGGTCCCGAGTTTATTTTCCCGAGATTATATAAAATTATAAAATGACTACCTGTTGGTAATTTAACAGGTGCTGTGGAAACCACGGCCCATTTAGTTAAATTTAATTCGATGATCTACCTCTTAAAAGTGACCAGTTTTCGTAGCAAACTGTTAGATTTACCAGAGGGTAGAGAGGTCTGTAACATTGTAACCCCCATTTACATGATGTTCCCATATTTTCCGATAGAAAACTCAATTCATAGGGGATTTCCTGTTGATTTCAGCCAATCGCATCTGTTTTTACCTTCTATCCATTCTATATCCAGATGGTACCTTAAATATATCAATCACATATCCCTTCTACATCCATATTATCCCTATTAGACGACTACCATTGAGCAGTGTTCAAAATCCCTCTATAGTTATACTGGTTGGTTTATAGGGATTTCCCTATTGGATAATTAGAATCCCCAAGATATATCCATATATTGGGTAGTATAATCCCCTATAAACATCAACCAAGAGGGGTTTTGAACACTGCTCCATTGTCCTTGCCATCGTTATATCCATATCGCCGAGCTTGGTCACGCCGAGCTCGGTCACGCCACACCTCCCATCTGCAAAGTCCACCACAGCACAGGTGCCATCCAAACCTGGACCGTGTCCACCACCATGAAATGGTATATATTGGTATACTGGTATACTGGTGTATGCGTGTATATATATATATACATATCGAAATGTACAAACATATTATATAATATATATATATAATTATATATTAAGGTGTATATATATATATGTATTGATAGTGTGTGTATATATATATAGTCATTAACCCTATCAAATGGATTTTTGATGCATAAACTTCATTTTCAGACACACCCATGCCAAGCCGCCATCTTCAGACTCGAACTTTGGATTTTGTTTGAAACTCATTTAGCTTAATTTGGTCTCTCCTCAGAGTAGGCGTGACCATAGGGTTTTGACATGTGTATTTGAGGTTCGGCATAAATTGAGCACAGTGGTCACAACTAGATTGCGGGCACATACCCATATGAGTAGGCAGGTATGTATGTATGTATGTATGTACGTACGTACGTATGTATGTATGCATATACACATACAGAATCATATGTGTATATATAATATATACATGCGACCATCATCGACCATCTAGCCGCTATGTTACCAGAGAGTTATGGATGCGACCAAACGTTTCTGGAAAAAGAAGGAGAGTCAACCATGCCATGGTACCAAAGGAAAACCCAACCATTCCTATATATGTTCGTCGACTCCACAATAACATCACATAAACGAGTTTCAATCACTTTATATAAATAATGTATGTCGAACAATGTAAGCCAATGCTTTGGCGGGTCGAATAACAACTTACTACATTTTTCTTGATTATAACCGTTTTTTGCTCAAGAAACCCAACATACCTCCCAAACAAATCTGCCTAAATTTCAGGCTATTCCAGCTTTAAATCCATTTAAATCCTGGAAAAATAAACCCATTTCTTGCAATACCATGTTTTCCTAGTGACCCAATCAGCGCATGTTCTTGTGAGAAGCAGATGTGTTTGTCTGCAATTATGACGAAGCCTCATTCCATCCGCTGGTCAATCCTCATTTTCCCGATTAAGATTGAAAAAAGTGGAGGTAAAGTGGCCACCCCACTTTCAGGACAGACAAAAGAGTTTCATATTGTTGGCTATATATATATATATCCCGCTGTCTTCCATTATATGGCTATTAAGAAGTTATTATGTCCTCTTTCTTTACACCTCACGGCTGAAGTAAATCAACTTCTAAACCTTCCCTATTGAGATTTATTGGATATTTCATGGTATTCCCCATGTTTAATCTAACAAGAGTCCCAAATGGTCATATACCCCCTGGTAATTTAATGTAGCTATTGAAAATGGCCAATTATAGTTGAGTAAAAAAACAAGTGATTTTCCACAGCTGTTTTAGTTTGCCAGAGGGTAACGCGCATGAAATCTCCTCATTTCAAACGTTTCCAAGCGCGATTAAGGCGTTCCAAGCCGTGGCGAGCCGCACCTGGCATGGCGAGTTCCTTCGCCTGCGCAGTGTCTCCGGTGTAGACCGCGGACACGTGCCATGGGTCGTTAGCAACGTTAGCAACTGCTGTATATCCCAATGCATCCCAGCGGTTTCGGGGACTATTCATTATATGAAATAATAATGAACATAGCATATCCCATAATAAAATATGATATGATACGATATAACAATAATAAAATTAAATGTAACATATATATATATATATATATATTCCACTTATATATATACATACATATTGTATTTACAAAGAGCTAAGTCTGGCAACATTTTTTATTAAACATAGTGACTTTGCCTGTGGATAGCTCTGGAAGAAAAGTAAGCTCGCCTCAGGAAGACTTCATAGTGGGTTCTGAACCATTTGAGTAGCTATCCTAGGGTTCATGTTTGGTTTATATTCAAATTAGCTTAACTTTGGGCTATTTTGGTGGCATATACATGGCATAGTACATTTATTCCATATACAGAAGTATATGGGCACAGTTAGTTAAGACATGGGATGAATGACTGATTTTGGGAACTTATGATCACCAGGTTCGCAACCATTTACTACTTCTGATCGAAATGTGTCAAAATCGCGTCGCTCTGTACTTCAGAATGGTTGCCATGCTGAAAAGTGCATAACTTCCAGCAGTTTTGGGGGGAATAGATCTTAATCCATACCCACATGACTTTCTTTTAGGGTTGAACCCGGCATTTCGATCTTTGGAAGCACTCCTTTTTGCAGGCGGCTTGAGGGCAACGACACGCTTCCACAGCTGCAGCTACTCCCGCCTGAGCTCATCATGAAAATCAAGCTGCAACAACGAGAAGTGTAAGGAAACAAATTGGCATTAGCCCATGGACTGGGGTCTGACCCGTACCTGTTGCTATTGCTTGCTATTCATGCAAGACAGTGCCGAGATGGACTGAGTATGCATGCTGCGTAGTCAAAAGGAAGACTCTAGCTATAGTTTTATAGCTGAAACCGACAATGATATGAGATGCTGAGGACCAAATCATACAAGTACCGATTAGTTGAATCGATTGTAGCTGTACATGATTCTACCAACAAAAAGTATACGCACCTTCGCACCGCCCCGCACACAAAAGAAATGGAGGCATCATACCTGAATTGCGCGGGCCGTACATTGTTGTACCATGTATGAACCAAAAATCATCTGGGTAGAGAATTGACCATTCATGGGGCGATTCCTCCTATCCATGATCATCTATCAAGGTTGCTCCCAACAGCAGGGGTACAAGGGGTATAAACATCAAGAGGTAAAAATATAATTTTTCATCAATTTGTCTCCCCCTTTGTTGATAAACAAATACCCAAAAAATGTAGCAACCAGCAACTAATCGTGATTTTTTGGTGATTATTGAGCCACTTTCCCCCTCCTGCCACAGCCCAGCAACCCTTGACTGGCCGAAATTTCTATGGGAAAGTGCTCCTCGGTGGGAAAACCCCACGCAGTTCAATGGGAAATTCATGGGAGTAGGAGTGAGATGTGCCAGCCATGTTTCATGACACCTTTGCGGGGATGATTCCTTTTACCAAGCATCATCTATTGTGAGGCGAGGTCCCTTGCGGGGATCCATTTCCTGGTGGAATCAACAGTTTAAATGGTTGATGTTTGGCACTATTTCTTTCGGATGCTTTTGTACCTGTGAAGTGCTGAACCTCTAGAAAAATACACACGCGTATTGGCACCTATGAACTTCCAGTTGCAGAACAAGAGTGTCGAGCAAATCCCCTTTTGCTCCCCGCTAGTCAGACCAGGAAGGGTGAATATATCCATTGAAAATCAAAACCATCATAAATCAGCATTCATGTTCATGCAGCTCATGTTGTTGGTATCATACCAGTAGTACCGCACAAGGCGGTGGCGGAAGTTTCAAAAATAGGAAGCCTATAGGAGAGCTTGGTTGTTGCGAATCAGGGATGGCAGAGCGAAGCCACTGATGGACCGAAAGGTGCTTGAGGTCTCCTCTCTTTCTCTCTCTTTCTCTGACTATCTATCTATCCATCTATCTATCTATCTATCTACCTACCTACCTACCTATCTACACATCTATCTATCTATCTATCTATCTATCTATCTATCTATCTACCTACCTACCTACCTACCTATCTACACATCTATCTATCTATCTATCTATCTATCTATCTATCCATCTATCTATCTATCTATCTGTCTGTCTGTCTGTCTGTCTGTCTGCCTGCCTGTCTGTCTGTCTGTCTGTCTGTCTCTCTCTCTCTCTCTCCTTTTCTCTCTCTCTCTCTCTCTCTCTCTCTTTCATCTGCCTATCTGTCTAGCTGTCTACCTGTCTATCTGTTTATCTATTTATCTATCTATCTATCTGTCTGTCTGTCTGTCTGTCTATCTATCTATCTCTCTCTCTCTCTCTCTCTCTCTCTTTCTTTCATCTGTATATCTGTCTAGCTGTCTACCTGTCTATCTGTTTATCTATCTATCTATCTATCTGTCTGTCTGTCTGTCTGTCTATCTGTCTACCTGTCTATCTGTGGTGCAGTGTCATTCAGTGTACTGTAGTGTAGTGTAATTTAGTGTAGTGTAGTGGAGTGTAGTGGAATGTAGTGTAGTGTAATTTAGTGTAGTGGAGTGTAGTGGAGTGCAGTTGTGTAGTTGTAGTTGTAGTGTAGTGTAGTGTAATGTAGTGAAGTGTAGTGGAAGGTAGTGTAGTGTAGTGTAATGCCGTGTAGTGTAGTGGAGTGTAGTGTAGTGTAATGTAGTGTAGTGTAGTGAGTGTAGTGTAGTGTAATTTAGTGTAGTGGAGTGTAGTTGTGTAGTTGTAGTTGTAGTGTAGTGGAGTGTAGTGTAGTGTAATGGAATGTAGTGAAGTGTAGTGGAAGGTAGTGTAGTGTAGT
>Ga0126342_10003676_pt1 | contig 25580 bp, 21 predicted proteins | sample Cyp1metagenome_FD_92528 | JGI IMG/M metagenome (GOLD analysis project Ga0126342, IMG submission 92528) | Coral microbial communities from Lord Howe Island, Old Settlement Bay, Australia - Cyphastrea 1 metagenome | ecosystem: Host-associated > Invertebrates > Cnidaria > Coral ... | reverse complement strand
TATATATATAATTTCTCTAATATATATATATACATATATATATATAATTTCTCATATATATATATATATTTATTATTGTTTTTTTATATATATATATATTTGTATATATAGTATATATAATTTAAATATGATATATATATATATTCTGTAAATATGGTCGATCGCAACGATGTGGAGGTTTAACCAACAAAGATGGGGTACAAAGCATTTGTTAATTGGAATAGAAAGGGGTAACTAACCGGATGTAACCAGCAATATAGAATGCGTTCTTGAGTGTAAACATGGTAGATGCTGGTAATATCCGGTAATTATAATCCAAAGTTTCAAGTCTTGCGGGAAATCTATGATAAGCCATGCATGATTGGATTTTAATGACCATGAGGTATTGACGCGCATTCAATACCCAATAACATTTGATTGAGGTTTCATTTGTCATTTCCCATGCCTACTAGGAATGATCAATCTGAATACAGCCATGGTGTTACAGCAATCTTTCTATAGCCACAAGTCACAAGACCACGCGCCATTGATGCCGCCCTTCATATAAGCATTCACACCCATGTGGCCCCACGATCCTTTCGCTGCGCCGAGGTCTATTTGGAAGTGGATGTCGTGTCCAACCCAGCGCCTCAGAGGGAACTGGACGGTTTCCTGTTGCGACTGGGTAACGTTACCTCCCTATAGGCCCTAATTGTAGATGATGGCTTAGTAAGGTAAATCATCCCAAAATGGTCTTGTTTCGGATTTGGGACTTGTGATTTGCAGAGATTAGTTCTGAGGCGGCTGCTTGGATAACAATCCCAGGAGCCATATTTGGCCAGTAACCATGTGTCATGTAAGCCCCTCTTTCCCGGTGGTATTATATTTGTAGCTGAGGAAAAGTCAGCATATCCCTAAATATATACCATTACATATATATATATATATCTATATATATAGCTACTTGGTAACACTGGGAAAATCTTGGTGCTTGGTAGGTGGACATAATTCTTAAGTTCACCCGTAGAACTTCATATCCAGCCTTGCCTCTTCGAAATTGTGCTGCAGGGGCTTTCGAAGTTGATGTTGTAGCTTGTTGTAGAATATGGCTTTGTTTGAACATAGGGTACTCCATTCCATGCACTGGTTAATAATATCATGTGCTCCCTTTAAATCGCCATAAATGGTCAATGGAGGTTATATGTTTAAAGACACCCACATTGGTTTTATTGTATATCCAAATGTATCCACATATATCCCATTACCAAGTTACTAACCGGTTTAACCACCGGCCTACTTTAAGTGCCATGTCTACGAACGTTTCTCCCATATTGTTTTAGAGCATGAAAGCTGCCTTTTGGCGATACGTGGAAATCAGCATGAGATCTAAAGGCTGCAGCTGTCTGGATTAACAGACCCGGGTTGGCACAGTAATTCAAGGAAAAAAAATGATGTGCTGCTAAGATCTTCATACAGAGTTAAGATTGTACCCCCCAATTCAACCTCAAGATCCCGATGAAGAGAGAGATTAAACGAAGAACTTCCGAGTTCGGCTCTGTTGAATGCAAGGCCAAATTTTGCCTAAGCCAGGAAGTTCGCGTCACAGTCTGTCGGGAGGGAGCAGCTAAAATTCAACGGCCCACGGGGTTCCAATCCGAGGTTGCCCAAACTCCCATGATTCACCAAGTTGGGTGAAACCATTGTATCAACCTCACTGCAGCTCTGCAATCTTAAACAATGGAACATTATATCATATCATATTGTATCATACATACACTATGGAACATTAAACCAATATTTTTCATATTATATCATCATAAACCATGGGTTTGTTCAAAACATTGCCATCATTTTTGGACCAACCCCATGGTTTGTTTGTTCAGGACAATTTGAGCCTGGCAGTGGTGGACTTCGAGTCGGGCGGCCGAAGTAGCGTGTGACTTGGCGACGGCCCGGCCATAGGGAGTACGCATGGGGGATTTCACCATGAAAATTTGTGGATTTCTTGGGATTTTTACCAGCAAAAATTGTGATTTAACCAACAGGAATGGTGATTTAAAAAACAGACATGGTGGTGTAATGGGATATAGTGGACATCTAATGGGATGCATGTGGCTGAACTTTAATCATGTCACAACAATGTCACGCGAAAAGTGACCTTATTTCAGCTCGAAGAATGACTATCATTCAGCCATATATCTACTGTATTAATCTGTATATGTTGCTGGATGGTAACTACAATGTGCTCAATACTTTTCAGGGGTTAAAAGACGCCATTCATACAGAAATTGTTTGGTGAAAAAATGCACTCATAGATAGTACTCCTGTAGTTACTTCATGGTTCGAAAAAATGATTCAATGGTTTTTCAGGACACCCCAAGAAACTTGGTTGGTAAACTTGTGGTCGCTTAAAACCAACCAAATGAACATCTGGATAGTCCTTGGTTTTCGTATTTTCGTTAAGGTATCGCTCAGCACTGCACCTTGGTGAAGCTATGGACTGTCCCAGTTGGCGTAGATGACTGAGACACCGAACCATGATTCCAATGTGGGGCTTTCCTGTGTGATTTAGGGGTAGCCCTAAATCATCCATATTGGAGTATCAGCTGTAATAAACAATCATATGATATGGATATAGGATATTATCATATTGGATAATCAATTATTATAAAATCAGCTATAGTCCATATCACCCCAGTAGGATTTTCCGTTATAAACGATCCAGCTATTGGGGTATCCTGATTTATGGAAACCCCATGTGATTCCAATTGATTCCCCGCAATTTCCCCTGAAATCAGCCCCATGTAGTTGGAACACCCATTCTTGGATTTACTGGGATTTGATGTGTCCTCTTTATGGTCCCTAAATTGCCAAATCCCATGGCTATAAATATCTATAAATATAATATTATAATTATAACCATTGTTCCTTTAAAATAGCATATTGAAGAGCATTTTTCTATGAGTATCCCCTATTATGTTGGATTTGCCTTCGAAAATGATGTGGGATCGCCAAGCAAATCTTGGATTTGGCCGAAGGAACCCACAGTTATGGCCCTTTAGCAATAATTCAGAACGTCACCCTGTCACCCTATTTATGGTTCATGATAATACCACAGAAATAACCATAAAAAACACTGGTATGTCGGGCTTGACCGGTATGTATCCCCTAGGACTTGGACTTGCCTTAGGACCTTCAGCCCAGACACCGGTGCAGTGATTCGAGAGAAGAAACTCCAAGAATCTCCCAGAGCCTTGGCAGATGGAAATGGCTTAACCATAAAATTCATGGAATGAATGGGATTTAATGGGATGTAATTTGATGTAATGCTATTTTTAATGGTATATGATGGGATCTAATGGGATTTAATGGTGGTTGAATTATGTTTTAAAGAGATTCAATAGTAAAAAACAATCTGCCAGTTATGGGGAAACTGGCGGTGAACTTGTGATGCAATGGACATATGGCTGGGAATATGATTGGAATCATGGACCGGACAGTGGTGATTGAATATGAGCCAAATGCCAACTTGAAATGATATGAACATCATGATTTCAAAGTGAATTCCTGGTAATACAATGGGAAATTGATTTGAAGAACCACCAACAAGCACCAACAATAATACGGACTTGATGGAAGATAGTGATTTAATGAGATGCCCATGGAGTTTGGCAAAACCAAATGCCAAATTGATATGATATGAACAATGGCTTAACCATTTGCCAGTCCTAAGAATGGGCTGGCTAATTTAACCATGGACTAATTTGTGGATGGGAAAATGTTGATTTAATGATATTTCCTTGGGTCTAGCAAGCAAAGTGCAAATTTGCTATGGAATAATAGCGATTTAAAGGTGATTTCTGTTTTTTATTGGTGATATGGTGAGAATGTGTTTAGAATAATCACCAAAAATATACGAATTAACCAAACAAATGGTGGTAACATGCCATGTTTCATCTGGATGTTATCTGAGACATAGTTCCGACATAATCTGAAGATACGAAATGCGCCTTAAGGAACTGCCATCAAAGAGTTTGGTATTTCATCAACAGTAGTAATAGGACAGAATTGATATCCTGATTACTAATGGACATATAAATGCATAGAATGAGATCAAAAACCAACAAACATGAAAATGCGCTATACCCCGCAAATAGTGATTTCATTGGGAACGTGGTGACAATTTGTTGGGATGCTTCCCAGATTCAGACCTGGTGTTCCAAGGAAACTCAACCTGATAAAGTTGCTGGTTGTAACTACCAGGTGGCAAACTCCATACTACACCAGGTTTAATTCTGCAATTTCGCTGGTTGTGTGCAAGCCCTAAATTTGCAGCTGATATTTTTCAATTAAAAAAGTTTACCACTGAAACTAAATACATAGATCTTAGGTTGAATGCCTTATTATATCCAGAAAATCTCAACGATTCATTTTACCCTTGAGTTATATAATTGTGGTATATCACATGGGTAGAATGATGTAAACATATGACATGAGTCATTTGACTTTCAGGGTTTGGTAATTTTCCATTATATACCTATCATATCCCATTTGATTTCCATTATACCGCGATGTTTGTTGGTTAAACGCCCATTTGATTGGTTAGACCCCCACATCGGCGCCACTCCACGGGGCTGAGGAAAAGTCCAGGGTCTTCGTCTCAGATTGGGGCTCAAAAATGGGACTTTTCCTCCTTGTGTATGCGAAGAGTCAATTTCAATCCAGCCACAAATTCCAGTTGGATTCATTGTGACCAATTATTCACCCTATCAATTATTAACCCTCAATTAATCTATCTGATTAATTCTAAATCCCCTAGTGGTAATAAGGCCCCAGTGTTGGCTTCATCATTCCCCAAGGGGAGGCGGCCGACAGGGAAAAATAACCATGGATAACCACAAAAACAGATGAGACTAAAGTGACACCCTACCCTCTGGTATTTAAACAGTTTGCTATTGAAAATGGCCATTTAGAGTTGATTTATCTATGAAAAGTGAGGGATTTTCCAGTTCGCTATGTAAACGTTGACCGAAAGTTTCATGCCAAACTATGACTGCTGGGATGGGTCAAGTTTTCCGAAGTTCCCTTAGTGAACTCCGGAAGAATCATCCGGGTGCCACGGTGACCAAAAAATGCCGTTGTTGGTATTTTCCCTTTCAGTTAAAAGCCGAAATACCAGTGATGTTTATTATAGTTATAGTTGTAAATGGGATTGCCATGCCATAAATGTGGTGACTTACTGACTTATAACTGGTAAGCTCAACCAGCAAGCAGACCAGTTTGGTTTGAAAAAGTGTCTTCCATTTTCTTGATATCTTCATGGGGATTCAACCAGCCCCCAGGTCGGTGACCCTCCCAATAATAGATGCGTAATGATTATGGGTTGTTGTTTGGTTAAGACCTTCAGCCCTTATGATTGATGGGGTCATCTTTGGGTAGGGCTGGTTGAATCCCCATGAAAGATGGCAGGTGCGGCCTGGAAAGCAATCCTTACCTTCCAGATGCCTATCCCGAACCGTTTTTTTCATTTGGAACCAGTTTTCCAGCTGCAATCCGGTGTTGTTTCCTCCGTTGCCCTTGTTACCATGGGCTCTCGGCATTTGGCTCTGACACAAATGCCATCAGGATTTGGAAAGGCCAGCCACATGAAAAGATTTGGGATCCCAGTTGCCACTTGAAACCACTCCTATAAGACTGCTGCAGGTTGCCTTCTTCGAGTGATAAATTGATCCATTGTGAAAGATTCAAACATAAGCATGTTGTCTTGAGGGTAGTCCACATAGAAATTCTTGGGGGTTTTGGACCCCAGTATAGCATTGAAATGGACATTTGGGGATGGTACCTCCATTTTTCAGGTCCTGTCTGATCAAATCCCCCTACAACAGCCTCGTTTTCGCGAGCGCTTCGGTTTCACGGCCGATGGACGAGAAGGACATTAAAGTTGACGAGGAAGAGGAGCTAGGCGATCTACCTCTATATCATTATATATACAGCGCACTACAGTTCATAAGCATTTAATTATATACATGTATATGGTCACACACACAGACATGATGGCCTGATGGCGATGGGGGGAGGGAGAGAGAGAGAGAGAGAGAGAGACAAAGAGAGAGAGAGACAGAGACAGGGACAGACAGAGAGAGAGAGAGAGACAAAGAAAGAACATGATAGATTGGATTAGCTTAAGTAGAAGGATCAAATAAGCAAAGATAATATAAGATTAGATAAGATAGTAAAAAACAGACTAGACTAGATCAGATAAACATATAGTCAGACAGATGCTGTAGATAGAAGATGCGTTTATTTGCTTGATCATTCAAGTACAAGATAGACACTATTTTGCTTCATCCTCTGCAAAAATGTCATGTGACAAGGGATTTTCGTGAATTTTCCACTTTATCATCGGCTGGTGTTTTTTGACCCCCAAACAGGTGATGATAGCGAGGACGCAGATCGACCTGTGGTGAACTTTTGGGATGATGAAGATAGAGGACTGGCGGTCCCTTCCTTGGATATGTAGGACCAGGGAATCGATTAACTTCATGTGGTTGTCATAAACGTTTCATTCAAACCAGTTTGTTATATAGGGAAAACAGGTCAACAAATGTAATGGTGAGTTTTTAATCCACGTATTTCAGTGCTGACCACCGAAACTTCACAACCTCCCAAGATCCTCCAACAGCGTTTCTTTTGGTTTCCGTGATTTCGCTTCCGCACTTGGAGATAGCCGTGAAGATCCAAGGCGTCTAAAACTGGGTCAAGGAACAGAAAAAACATGGGATGTCCACAATCCAGAAATCCAAAGTGGGTAAGCTAATAATGTAGTTTAAACAATAATAAACTTCATTAAACTATCCATTTGGGAATGGTAAACATACCACCTATTTATGGTGATTTGGGGGATTGCTTATTATTGTTTTAGCCACATTAGACCCAACTGGATGATCCGTTTTGAATGGAAGAACTCTTGATTTCGCGCCAAACATGGGCCATTGTTGTTGGCACCTGTGATCAACCATGGAAATTGTCACTATAGTAGGCTCACCACATTACAACAAAATGATGATTTTTGTTTAATGATGGGTTACTATACACAACAATTGTAGAATTATAGTCAATACCATTATCACTGGTGGTTCCTAGATAATCACTGATAACCACTAGGTCACACATGGTCACACATTCGGTTCCCTTCTTGATCACAGGATATTTTCCAGACACCGTGCCTCGAAGATGCACGGATGTCTGTTGCATTCCCATCTATTTGGTGGCCTTGAGCTTCTTCGTGGTCATCTGCGTCTACGGTGCTAGCCATGGCTTGGAGCACTCGCCTTGGCTGCCGCGGGACTACAAATGGCAAGCCTGTGGACAAGGAGAAAATTTGGGCCGAGAGTTGCTGAGCTGAAATTGATCTAGAACTATCTAGAGCCCAATTCATACAAAAATGTTGCTTCGGGTATCCATAAATAATAATGATAATCTTGTTGATGGTTTGGAAAATGTTTCCATATTTTGGGAATATTCATCCCAATTGACTAATATTTTTCAGAGGGGTTGAAACCACCAACCAGTAATTTATTGGATATATATATATAATATATTTACGTCATCTACCTAGATGGTGACCTGGTGGGTTCGCCATCCAAACTAGGGGTCATGTGGCTTCAAAGTGTTGCCCATAGGCCTGCAGAATTACAAATGGAAAGAACTTTCTGCAGCCCAGGAGGTTTAATCCACCGTGTATATATATATATATTCAATGTTTTACCATCGTTAATCATCAAAATATGGAACAAATCGGATTTAGTGGTGATTTAAACTGACTGCTAACTAGCAAACATGGGAAATTAATGGTGGTTTAACCATCTCAAATGGCGATTTAACCATCAAAGCAAGGTTGTAATGGTAATTGAAATCTATCATAGATCTACTAGTTTGCAATGAAAGCCATGGCCCAGTTAGCGAAAAAATGATTTACTTAGCTGACATACTGACTTTCAATGTAAACTGTGGAATTAGCCGAGGGTAGTTAGCATACATTTTGTTAACTTCCCGTACCGTATCTCTTTTCTTATAATAAATAAATAAATGAATAAATAAATAAATAAATAATATATATATGCGCAGACTCTCCAACATTTCAACATGTCCCCCGAGTTCCGAAGCATGCCCCATCGTTAAATCATAAATTTCAGCTGCAGCTAGGTACCTCTATTTTTGCATTGACACCTTCTTTACCAGTGCTTATCTCATGGACGAAAAGAAGATTAACACCCGTTACCCCCTCTGCGTCTCGGAGTGCCCTAGCACTTGGGGGTCAGAAATTGAAGCTTGGACAATTTGCTGAAGGTGTTTTCTTGTTCCCTACTTTCCGGTGATGTAACAGTTTGCTATGGGACATCACCATTTTTGGTAGGCAAATCAACTATAACTGGGCCATGGCTTCCAGATCAAATTGTGAAATGACCGGGATCTCCCACAAAAAGCGGGCCATGTGGGGCATCCAGTGATGTTCGCAGGGCACCCTGGACGGTCCAAGTTAGGACTGCTACATCGGCAACAACACCTGGGACCTGTTGCCCACCTACAAGACGCGTCCTTTTGATAAGGTGTCCTGTAGGATTTGCTCAGTGATTTTGCAAGCCATTGATTTTTGTTAACCATTACGAACCATCGGATAACCATTAGGTAACCATTGTATAACCATTTCTATCATTTGTGATTTGCCGAGTCGATGATTTGGCTTATTTTCCATTGGGAAATCCATTACTTTGGAATCTATCGGACATCTGTTTTATTTTGGGGCTTCAGCAGATCAAGGTTTGTGAACCCATTGAAGGCACTGCAGGCAATTTGATCTACCGAGAGATCTTCCTTTTCTACCTCTATCACAGCACCTTGTCTCAAAAAGCGGATTTTTTTGGTAATCATATCCTTTTCAGCAGGTGGGAAATCAGCAATGAGGGGCAAAATAGGATCATCTATTTATAATATGGGGATGGGTCAAAACCTATGAAATTACAATAGTTGGTGGAAGAACCATCCATTCACCAGCTATTTTAGGGTGCCATCCGGATACCAGGGTTTTGACCCATAACCATATGTTTCAACGTTTTGGCGCCTTCCACCACAAATTCATTTGGGTCTGCTGAAAAGGTGGTGTATTCCCATAGAATGGCCATTTAAGAGGGAAAATGATGATAAACCATGGAATTTGGGATACTCTTTCACACAAGCCCATTGTGTTTGAGGACCTTGGGCCTTTTGGAAAACTTTCATGTCCCGCGCGTATCCAATCTGTGCTGGCACCGCTGTGTGTACCCTGCTGCTGGCCGTCATCTATGTCATGTTCGTGGCACGCTTCGTTCGGGAGATCATTTGGATAGGACTCGTTCGCCGGGTGCAGATTGGTTTTCTGTTCTTGGCATGGGGTAAACCTTCCATGGGTAGCTTAAAGTCTTTTTTGGTTGGCCATCAATTGATATATATATATATACACATTATACATGTATTATATATATATATATACATATACATACATACACACACATATATATATATATGTCACCAGGCAAAAAGAATAATTAGCAGTATAATAATGCAGCATATCATAATATCTAAGTTAATAAGATTGCCGGGGTATTCATATATATATATATATGTATTGAGATCATATATAATGCCAATGGGTTACACTTGACAGACCATTTATCCATTTGTCGTCTAAGGGTTACTTTGTTTCCCATCAAGGGATCTGGAGATTCCATTTTTAGGCCGTTTTCAGCACAAAAGAAGATTGAAACTGCTGTGATGAACTCTGTTCGAAGAAACTGCTGAAACGGATTCTGTTCTGCACACACGGAATAAAAACAGTCCTTCACGGAATGAAATGACGAAAAGCTGCAGATACGTGGAGTTGATCAGACTCCATATCCTAGTCTACTGCATGGAGCTTCGTCAGCGACAGCCATGCAGCGACTCTGTCGCCCCCTGCTGGTGAATAGTTAAAACTTGGACACCGGAGTAAATCTGATTATAGCCCTTTGGTACACGGGCTGCCCCCACACACACACATATATATATAACTATATATATATACACACATACACACACACATATATATATATATATTATTTACATGCATATCTAGGATATGTTATCGATTTTACCCGGGTCAAGGTGGCCCCATTTAGCAAGTCGTGAGTTACCCTAGTTTGTAAGTCCCCTAGGTGGGTTTAACCCATGTATAAATGGGTAATAACTTTGGTTCTTGACCGCTACAAACAGTGAGGTGGAGCCCAGCACAAACGGAGGATTCAAGCAACAAACAGTGGGATTACGATACAGCCAATATAAGGGAGACAGTCAATACTCGACCAACAAAATCCAGTAAACACACGTGATAGACAAATATGACCTCAAGTCATTGAATATTGCGGCCCTATTCATGCAAAGTTGAATGTTACTCTAACCTAACCCAGTAGCTGAATCTAAGTATTCTAAATCTTCTTGCTTCCAGGATTGCTTTGCACGGCTTTACTTCCACTGGGCGTGAGCCTCCACCTCTTTCAGTGTCATTATGGTGGATCCTGCGGCTACATCATTCCCGAAAAACCCTTGGCCTGGGTTTGCGTAGCGCTGTCCGTGCTGCGGCCGCAACATCTCGCGAGCTTGCTCGCTGGGGGGAGATTGTTTGAGAAAAGAAGAGGCAAATTGGTTGTTGATGATGGCCTATGGTTGGTTGGAGAATTGGCTGTTGATATGTTCAAGCCTATTTGGGGTATTTTGATGATGATCCAGATCCATGTTATTTGAGAAATGTCTCAAACAGTTTACGATATGTTCAAGCCTTTTTGCGTACATACATGCCTATATATAATATAAGTAATTACATATATATATATATATATATAATATCTACACATGTAATATGTATGCATTTTTCTATCTTTGAGGGATCGCTGGCATACCTTAGAGTTTTATATTCCCCCATCACCGTAGATTCATCTCCCTGTGGGTTGGAGCCCAGGTGCTCTTGTTGATTGGCATTTGCAATGCTGCCATCGAAATTCAGAAGGCCATCACTTCTGGTGGGTTTCAAATTCTTTGTTTTTTTTGTTGTCAGAAAAATTGGTCAAAATGGGTTTGTCTGAAATTAGAGCATAGGCCGCCAGATGGCCATTTAAAATGTGGAAAATGATGATGAATAACTTGTTTTAGAGCACCCCTATTTGCAGAAAAAACAAGGTAGCTTTAGCACCGCTTTTGGGATGATGTTCTCCCATTCTTCAAATTGTATAACCACCAGCACCTATATTGCACGGATCAAAAGGAACTATCGATGTAAAAAACTGACGCATTTGGTGTTCATTAGTGGGGTTGTTGCCAAATGTATACCAAAACCACTACTTGGGGGCGCAGTTCCCCTGAATAAGTTGGCATATTGCCAGAATTATAGGGGTTACGAGCGGTTCTTACCATTGTTATGGTATCCATGCATTGATAATTGATACCCGAATAATCAGTAATCAAGTGAATTATCCCAATAATATCCCAACAATGTTGACACACATTTTCCGATTACATCCATAAAACTACACCAGATGCCAATTTCAACGGGTAAAACCCGAGCTTGTACGCACAACAGGCCATCGTTTGCATGCGCTGGTCGTGCCACTGTGTGACCAGCGTGAAGTCCTTAAAATTGGTGCCGCTCTTGCGCACCATTTGGGACACCCGGATGAAGAAAACGAACAGATAAAAATGTGCGGATTAGTGTCTCTAAAAAAGGGAAACTAAACAAACCATATTTGAGGGTATCTATACAGTATATATATATATACATATAATACATCATCTCACATATTCCAGCCTTCCAAGATAGCCACAGCGTATCCCAAAAAAAGGAAATTGATTTTGATATTGTTTTGCTGACAATGTTTTGGTTCCAAGTTAGGTTTGTTGCTGGTTTAACCCAATCGATCATCCGAGGAATGCTCGGTGGTTGTGAGCCACGTCTATGTGTTGGTATGCATTTCCTCCATGGATGCTATGGAAGGTGACAAAAAAGGGCTGAAACTACATTGGGAAAAGCCGGCTGCATTGCGATGGTCGTAGCTGGTTGGTGTTTTAAGATGATGTCAAGGATGTTGTTCTTTAGATAATCACCCCAATCACCCCTACTTGTGTTGATGATCCCTAAAGTCCAATGTATTTAATTACAGTATTTGGTTGAGCTAAGTAGGTATAGTCATCCCCGATGAAATTGGGAGGCTTTGGATGATGATCAATGGGTTTGACAGCCAACCAGGTATTGATGATGATTTGGCATGTTGGGATTGCTCATCAGATTTCGAACTTGGCAATGATTTACACAGCTCAGACATGGTTTTTTCAAGGCGGGATGAGCGCCCATCAACAGTCTGCGCCCTCCGTTGCGTACGGTTATTGGATCGCTTTCCGGTATCATTTGGGCACGTGCATCTACGCTGGTTTGGTAATTTTATTGATATCTCCGATCCGGCTTCCTTTGAAGATCTTGACCGGTGTGATGCAGTCGAAACAGAATAATCCAGTAGGACTTTTGCTGTGGGTCTGTTTCAGCTGCGTCGAAGATTGTTTTTACAACAACTTGGAGGCCGGGTTTCAATCTGGCTTTCCCAAATACTTTTGCAGTTGGGCCCCGACTTTTTTCGGGCCGTGCGCAAAACGTTGTTATTGTGCTTTGTTTTGATTTTTCCGGTGGGAGCTGGTTGGTGGGGTTGCTAACGTCACTGCATGTCACTGCAGCTTACCAACAGATAGGATGCTACGCTTCAAGTGCGTCACTCATTTGAGTTTATGTTTCGGTTTGTTCCGACTCATGCTCAGACCACCTCTCTCAGGCCACCATTTTCTTGTAATGACACAAATCATGGACGTCCCACAAGTACCCCCGCTCCCCCCCCCCACAAAACTAGTACGGTTTTAATCATCCCTGTTCATAAGGATCATAAGGGCTGCTGGCGGTCAACAGGAATTTCGAAGACCAATGACATTGCCAATGACCTAAAATTTCCTAAAACGAATTTCGAAGAAACCCATCTTCACCAAAAAAATCATCCCTATTTGTTGGTTTCAGCAAGGGCCTTTCTTCCCACTCCATCTATGACACGGTGCTCCAAGCGAACGACTGGTGCCTGGCTGTGACGCACTCCACGGCGGTGATCTACGAGGACAGCGGGGGCGCCGTCGGCCGTGTGCTGAAGGAGGCCACCTGGATCTTTGAACTCGCCGGCATTGGCCTCTTTGCAGGGGCGACCTACACCACCACACAGGTGACCCGTGGGGATGGGATGGATTGCTCGCCAGCTATGGATCCTTATAGGGTGGAAAAAAAAGCATCCAAAAGGATGATGATACCATGACGACCATGAAAAATGATGATTCCACCCATTGGATATGTCATATATCCATCCAGAATTGGGATTGGGATTGAAACGTCATGTCACTGGTGATTTTATCATCAATTAGATTCATGATTAGATGGTGTACAAAAAGATCATGGTAATTTTACCATCAAACATGGTGAATGTGCTTTGGCAAATGGTTGGTACATGGTATGGTTTGAAGTAACAAGTTAAAGTCATCCATCAAACATCGTGGAACAATGGGAATGACTACCCTTTGGCAAACTAACATAACTATGGAAAATCACAATTTTTAATGGGAAAACTCAATATAAATGGCCATTTTTAATAGCTATGTTTGTTTACCAGAGGGTTTATGATGTTGGAGATGTTGGTTGATGCTGATTTGACCTTAAGAAACTGGTGAATGAGCCATCAAAATCAATCGACTAGGGGGGCACCACCTTGCGGGGATGTTGGGTGATGTTGGATGACGGGTGGAAGTGAATCATCACAAGTAGCGGGCTTACCTGCCGATTAATGGAGCTGGTGTGGGAAAGTCACGCCTGAGGTATTATGGGGTACCGTAGAGTATACTAACAAAGATGTTGAACCACCACTATTTGTAGATCACTGTCCTAGGGAAACCATGGCGTTTTCCACATCTTTTTGTATGCTTACCCGGCATTAAAACCAACAATTTTAAGGGAATGTTTAATGGTGTGTTATTAGAGGATGGGTCAAATCATAGGGCACCTTTTAGATGATCATGGGATAGCCGCGAATTTCGCGACCAACGACCAAAAATTGGAAAACATGGCGATGGCGGGAATGAACCCAAGTTCTACAGAAGCCATATGCAAGTCATGAACCCATGTTTTTTTCTCCCTTAAGTGAGACCAAAAAAACTGTAAGGCTGTTGTAATCAGCAATGGTATGCCCTCAAAAGTTTGGATCATAGCGGCCTTATACCCGCGTATGCCAGTTATAATCAAATATGTTCAATATACATTAAATGCTTTTGTGGGGAAAAAACTTCCCCCAAATCTGTTACAGTAATCATCGTTATCCCCATTGAAATGGCCTTTAGGGGGTTACTCCACCATTCCAAGACACCCCCCAAATGACACAGTCCCTGAGGTGCTTATGAGGCAGGTGCCATACTTTACTGACCCTGGGAGTGACGGCTTCATCGCACTGCCCTACGCTGCGTCATGTTTGTGCGTCTTTGTTGCCGTGATGTTCAGTGTTCTGGCTGCTGATGTATGCTGACGTTTTTTTGTTTGACATGTTCATACATTTTCATCAACATACAAGATGTGAATTTATGAGGTGCTTATTTCTGAGGTGCTGTTTGATGGTTAAACCCCCGGATTTTGATGTTGAAGAAGCACCTATTTCGATCATGGGTTCCTGGTGATCCAAATGCCTCGTGAGAAGATACCGAAGTGAAGAAATTCCTATGGGTGCGTTTGACAATGCCGCGTTTTTCCTCCAAAAAACGGTTTCAGGATGTCAAAATTGAATAAAACTGATATATTACGTCCCATTGTAGATAGATATATATATATGTATATAAATAAAATTATATATATATATATCCCATCACTATATGATCCTTATATTTCATGGGGAATATGACGGTTGACAGCTGGTTTGAGGTATACACGATTTACGGACGATTCCATGAGATATTGTAAGTTGGAAAGGTTGAATCATCATCAACCGGCAGCCAATTGAGCAGTGACCAAAACATACCAAAACCCCGGCCAATTGTTTATGAGAAGGGGTTATACTACTTTGATGAATTCGGGATACTTAAACAATGTTTTCTAAGTTTCAATAGGAAATCCATTCAACATATTTGCTGAACCGTTTTTAATGGAGTTCCTAGAAGTTCCTGTCAATTGAAGAACATCCATCAAAAACATGTTCATTGAATAACTATATGATGGGGGTTTCCAAAAATGGAGACTCCCCCAAACCATAGCTTCTAATACTAAAATCGTCCAATGACTTGGATGATTTGGGGTATGTCTACTTCAGGAAAACTCCATATGGAGATGTGTGTTTAATCCATGGAGGCTATCAACTTATTTTATTGTTATTGTGTTGTGGATATTTTTCAGTATGCTTCAGTCATTTTAGTCCTATTGTTATTCTTGTACATGATGTTTACAATACAACCAAATGTGGCAATGGTCCACCATTGTTTTTTGTTAAAACCCACATGAAAAAACACCACATATATTCCAGATGATCGCCATTTAATATGTTATCTTCCATTATATATCTAATTATCCATTATAGATTATCCATTATATTGTGGAAACCATGAATTCCTCTAAATACCGTATATATTCTAACCATTGTTGTTTGTTAAACCCCCCCCATCACTGGAGGCTATATAGATGATTTTAGATTGTTGTCCAATTATCCACATATCCAATACAGATTGTTATAAATCCATACTGTGTACCGTTATCTATATACAGATAAGAGGCTATCAACTTGTTGAATTGTTAGTTCAACCCCCATGAAAAATCATGATATTCCAGGAATTATTAACGGAAAAAAACACATGAACAATCAACAAACACCTATTCCAGATTCCCATCTGGAGGCTATCCATTTATGGATCTCTTCCGCCTGGTCTCCGACTGCATCCTCTACTGTCGCACGGTGGAGAAGCAGAGACATCGGCTCCCGGGCTCCGAGGAAGACACCCTGGTGGCCGGCTGCGCCGAGGACCTGGGAGGTAAAAGCGTGAGTGAAACGGACGGGTTGAAGCATGAAAAATGGTGATTTATTCGAATTTACTGAGATATATAGGGATTTAAGATGGATTTTTTTCATCAACTATCTATACTTTTTGGGTGCAGTTGGGATTATGAATGGGTATAGCCATGGTAATAATTTCCATAAGTCGAGATATAACCCCTACAACTATGGTTATTTATATCACCACTTGTGACTGGAACTGCCCCCCCAATTAATGAGTTACGTGGTAAACGAACATAGCTATGGAAATCACCATGTTTAATAGGTGTCAATTTCCTGGAGGGTTGGCTGAATTGGCGAAGTTATCCCAGCTGCACTATGCATTGGGTTTATGGTGATGAACTAGCTCTATAGATTGATGGGTTGACAAACCAATAGACATACCTAGAGGGCACTCGATCAGAATGATTTTTTAACTCTAGTGATGGATAGAAATGTGATTCTACTTCAGTGGGCTTTGTGAGAATTATTACTAGCCAACGTGGGGCTCATAATATGTGTCAATGCGGGGGTAGTTAAATCCGGGGCAGTTTAGACGAAGGCTACCCTTTGGTAATCTAACCCAGTCATGGAAAATGGTCAGCTTGTACATAAGTTACCTATATCTTGATTTTATGGTGGTTTTCCATAGCTATGTTAGATACCAGAGGGTAAAACTGTAGTCAAACCCTTGTTTTCTGTCACCAAGTTTTCGTGTTTTTTTTCCATGGGCCTCCAGTCATAGCTTTCCTCGGGATTTTGATTTTTTTTTTCCGGGTGCCATAGGATGGGCCATAGGAGTTAACTGGTTAGCTGGTAACTGGGTTAAAAACCACAAACTATCCCAATTACAATCCATTTATATACTATTGACTAGTTTGCTCACAAACCATGGCCCATCTAAGTAGGGATTTGCATGGCGGCATTTTGCCAGGACCTGGCAAATGCCATGCAAATGTTGCTGTGTATGGATGGACGTCACGGGACGCGAGGCTCGTGATATCTCGTGATTCTGCACTGAAAAGGTCGGACTTGGGTTTGGTCAGCTCCACAGCTGCGAGGTGGTGCGAAAATCAAGGAAGTCACCCCTGGGCTTTGTTTTTTGTTTTTTCCTAACATGGTATATCATATCCATATATCAGGTATCTATATTATATATCCTAGGGCCTTGGGGGTGCTACGTATATAAATAATTGCACATATATTAATATATATATATGTATATATGTATATACCGTATACGTGTGTGAGTGTGTGTGTGCGCGCATGTGTGTGCGCGCGCATGTGTGTGTGCACGCATGTGTGTCCTTGAGTAGGATGGTTATTATAATTATTGGCAATGTATGTTTAAGGATTTGTCGAGGATGATCCCTATCCATCACGGAAGCACAGGAATAACCAGCTAGATGACCAGATATGACCAGATGGAAATCAGCGTGCGTAAAAAAGTGCGCTGACAAAAAACAACATCATAACAACATCAGTTGACACCTTAATGTGGTTAAAACAATAATGAACCATCCATTTGAGAATGGTAAACATTTAGTAGTTGGATCAACCCAGATGTGACCCGTGGACATCGAGTTCGTCATGGGATTTCCAATCCACTGCTTTTCCCAAAGTAATCCGCTGACGTATCCTTTGGTATAACATACCCTTTGGTAAATTAACATAGACCCTGAAACTGACCAATTTATAGTGGAAACTAGTCTTTCAATGCCCTATCTGGCAGGGTCTATGTTAATTTACTGGAGGGTAATTCTAGAAAATCAGCTGAAATACCAATGGAGATTTTCCAGAAACACTGTGAAACATAACTCTAGAGTTTAGTAATCCACTGATGTACCTCCATATCAAACTGTGAAATTACTGGAGGTACACTACTTGTTTTTTCAGGATGAAAAGGGTGTTGCATCTCAGCTAGCTGGTTTCAAAAACAGTGGTACAGTTAATTTTCCATCACGTGTTTTGCGCTCAGCCACCAAGCAGTGGCTGGTAGTCACTCCCATCCCCTCAAATAAATGGATCCAGGACAAAACCATTGTTTCCCTGGTGGTTCTTGATGTTGCTGGCTATATCCCCATTGGTATTTCCACTTCTACTACGGTGATTATTCACATTAAAATGTGCCCATTCTATCTACATGAATCCTTGAAGTTAAAATTACCATTTTAGATGCTTAAATCAGTGTTTTCGTTATACGCGTAATATTCCTATTGGATACCATCCTTCAAACTTCCATAGTTATGGAAAACCCATCATGTGTAGATCATTTTCCTAGGAAAACCATTGGGTTTCCACATCTAGGCTAAAGTTTTATATATAGATTGGAATTTGAAACCTATTATCATTATCATTATTATCATTATTATTACCAAATAAATTGATAGAGGTTTGTTTTTGACAATCAATAGTTATAGTTTGCCCCCGGAGTAGATGGCTTGCTGCAATCCCTCTGATCGAGTTCTCAGGTGCCTACATCCAGCCCCTCACAACAACGCGGCCAGGACTTTCTGCTGTGCTTCTTTAGGGGTGCTGGGGGAAAGCAATGGAAAGTTAGGGAATTTCATGGGAAATGGGAATGTAATGGGATTTATGGAGATTTATGGAGATTTAGTGGGATTGAACAGGAATTTACTGGGATTTCATGGGCATTTATTGGGCACTTGATGGGATTTCATGGGATTTCACCAGCAAATACGCCAAGAAAAACTGGTTTGAAGAGAAAACCTCAAGGAAAATCGAATGTTTTTATATATATATATAATATATATATAATATATATATCTGTGTGTTTATGAGTTTCATACCCAAAATAGTCCCAAACATCCAGGCTCATGATATTCCCCAATCCAGGCTGGGAATGAGGCTACGAGAAGTTTGCTTCTCTGTGTGGTTCGTGTTTTCTTACATCAAAATCTCAGGCTTGAAGGGCAAAAGCACGAGGGGTTTCCCACATGTTTGGATGAACCACGAGATTTTGGGATAAACTGCAACTTTTGTGATGTTTTCCACATGTTCGCATATAACCACGTCCAACATTCAGCGGTTCTAAAATCGTAGTTGTCATGGCTAAATCTTCATGTTGGCTTGTGAAATGGACTTTGAAATGGTTTGTTGGCGGATGAACCTCCCATTTCTGAGCGATTTATCACTGAAATGAAACACAACGGCAACTATATCAACATTGCACGAGGATGCACAACCAAATGGAAAATATGTCCATCGCCCAATCACGATAAACCTCTCATTCATGGGGGATGCCCAAAATAAACAGGCACTACCAAGATCAGGAAATGTGTCCATGGGTAGATGACTCTCCCCGGTGAATATCTACAAGACAAGGTAGTGCCCCTCAGCTATACATAAGTTGGTGGTGGTAATATTTGTTGTTGTATGTTGTTATATAAGTAATCGCTATAAGTAATCTCTATAAGTAATCGCTATATAGACTAGATATACCTAGCATAAGCCATAAACCCTAGTCATGCTAGTTCTAAAACAACTTAGCTAAATAGAGAACATCACCTTGTAGGCAATGATTCTTGCAGCTTAGATCCCCCAGAATCGGCAAGGGTAAACCATGGTAAACCCATAGCCGCGGGTCACTGCTAATTTCTGTGCTTCAAATCCCGTTTGTTGCAGGTCACTTTTTTCAGCCTCCTAATTTATTTATATATATATTATATATATATTACCCTCCGGTAATCAAACGTGGCAATGGAAAAACCCCCATTTGCAGATGATTTTACCATCAAAACCTTAAATAAAGAAATTATTCCGGCCAGCCACATTTGTTACCAGAGGGTAATATACATATATATATACATATGTATATCCAGGTATCCACTTCGCATCCATGAATTATAGTTCTCCGCTCGGAATGGAACTGTTTTCACATTGGCGCAGACCCTTGCTTGTCGGTGAGTTTGCCAGGACGCAAGTTTGAGGGAATCATTGGGGTCTACATCTTCAGTGGCCAGCTGGCCTTCTTCAGAAGGCCATGGTTAAGGGTGGAAACGCCAAGGCCCAAGGCCCATGGCCATAGGGAAAATTAGGTTTTAAACCATGAAATTTTGGGATCGCTTATTGACAAGCTCACAAAGAGGGAGTTTTGTTCAGTTTTATCCTGAAAAGGTGTGATTTAGCTATGAAACAATGGGATACAACCAGCAAACATCCGCATTTAACCATCCAAACTAGGAATTTCAACAGCCTTAGCGGGGACACAAATTTGATTCAGACGGATCTAACTCACAATACACATAGGAAATCACAGGAATAGATGCATCTTTTGCACAGGTGGATTTGAATCATCGGATAACAAAGCTGCCAATGTAACCAACAAGAGTTCTTAGTCTTAGATGGGCCAAGGGATTATCTATTGGTTAGTAGCTGGGTTGTAAATCACGAACTATCTCAAGTGTAATTTATGCCACTGGTTAGACAGCCTTAAACAGAGCAGGATGAACACAGATCAACCCGCAAGCACCAGGATGGTCAATCACGGGCCTGGGTTCCCCCTGGGACCCTGGGATATTGAAGGGGTGTAGGTTCTAGATATGGTGTAGTCACCATGAAGCCCAAATCTCGGACAAGTCGTCATCTTGATGGTGGACAACCAACTGTCAATATGACGGGGAATGAAACATGGAATGGTGTCAATTCTTCCACCCATTTGGTACATCCAGGTTCCATCCCAAAATACAGGTCATAACTTCGGCGATGGCCCATGGGTTCGATGAGGTTCATAGCTATGACTTACCCTTTGGTAAACGTTTACATGGCTATGGAAAATAACAATTTTTAATAGGTAAATCAACTATAAATGGATCATTTTCAATAGCTATGTTAAATTACCAGAGGATAGATTACGTTAGTTCTTACCGGAGAGTAGTGTTCACTGCCTCCAGGTTCCGTATTTTGACAAGAGAAAAAAAAACATCCATCCCTATTGTCTCAGGGACGGTGGATGGTGGTCATCTTCAGATTAAAATGGATTTTGTAGCCCAGTTGATCCATCACCCCATATGAGCTTTGGTAACTATATACTGGTTGGTGGTTTGGAACATTTTTATTTTCCATATATTGGGAATGTCATCATCCCAACTGACGAACTCAATTTTTTCAGAGGGGTAGGTATGCCACCAACCAGTATATGGGTTTGCTATGGTATAGATGACTGGTGTAGTTCGATGATCAAAATTGGGATGAGCACCTTGACCAAAGTGAACTCATGATGAACCCTGGGTGATCTGGGTGCAGGTGCACGGTGAATGAAGATGAGACTTCCGAAACGCCACAGGCCACAAGTAGGGGGGGCGGCAAGTGGTAGGATCGGTTGAGACCACAGCCACATTTGGGGATTATCAAGCAGCATCCCCTAAATCTTAAACTCATAGCTATGTTATATAAACGGAAAATGATCTAAACCCATAGGATTAGTGAAACACTTTGATATTGCTATATTAGATATTCCCATGGGATATTTATGTCAGATACTCTTTCCATAGGACCATCCCCTCCCATAATTTCACCCGTTACGGAAAAGCTACGCATCTCTTGCCCAGTGCCCGGGACCCAGTGGTCAGATGACTTGGATGTGGGGGACCCAGGAAGTTATGTTAATTACAAGCTAGTTATAGGGTATACCATGGGATAGACGATAAACGATAGATTATTGGTTAATAACTGGCTTATAATAAGGTATTTCCTCCATATAACCTATGTATAAGCTAGAACCCATAGATTAGTGGAAATACCAATGAATCGCATAATTAGTGGACAATACGATGGGATGATTCCGCAGTTATACCATGGGTATGACCGACCCATTTATACCATGGTAACCCGGTATACTCCAGTTGGATTCATGGAACATAACCCACTTGTGATTCACGGGATGCACCCCCAAGTGGCCATTTTGCCATCGAGGCATTGTTTCTAGGCACTTCTGTGATGTTCAAAGAGCAGCTTCTTCCAATCCTGCATCCCTTCACCCAAGGCCCTGTTGATGTTGTGACTCCACTAGGCTCTCTAGGGTAAGCTCAAATGAAAATCATTGATTTAAAATATTTATATAAATCCTCGTTATTGATGGTTAAGCCCAAGTTTGGTTGGTTGAATCTCCATGTTTGATGGCGAAACCGTACTAAATTCCATTAAATCATATTAAAACCATATATATATAAATTCCATTAAATCATATTAAAACCATATATATATATGTACATACATTCATTTATTTATATGTATGTCTATAGTATACACTTTGGTGAAAGCCCATTAAGTCCTATTAAATCCATATAGACTAGACCATACTAAATCCCATTCGATCATCAGTTTCGCCAGGGCGAGCGGGGTGAACTGGGCCCCTGGGAATGCACCGGCTTCATCACCGACCTGCCGGGGGCTCCGGGGCGTCTCGGGGAACGCGATCAGAACCGTGTTCAAAAAATGGTGATTTTCTACAGCGAACCGGAGGTTATTGTGGAAATTGAATGGGGCTATATATATATATATATATATATATATAGCCACAAGATATATGGGTTTATAGGATTTGATGTGGTTTCATTCGGGTTATAGAATAAGGATGAATAAGTTCTAATTACTGGGATTCAATGGAACTATATACTGGGTGTGTCTGAAAATGGGGTGTGAACCCTTCAATTTAAGGCAACTTGAGTGTATGAAGTATCTTATCAGATAGACTCACATGGTATATCATGGCATAGAAAGCCCGCTCCCCCGAAGACTGGTGAAAACATGGTGTGCCTGAGAATAGTGTACACCCAAATCCTATGGTTTATCAGCAAGTTCCACCTTACTATAAGATAACGCAGAATGGGGGGTATACCCCATTTTTCTGGACGGACCAATATGTATGTACTTATGCACTGAGAATGGGTATACCGGTATAACCGCAAAAAGCACCAAAAATAACCCACCTGGCAGCGGAAAATCAATCATTTACAACAGCATTCAGACCCATTTGGAGAGACCTCGTGCATTTGGAATCGAGATTAAGCATTGCAGCGGGCAGATAAGCAACAACAAATGGAACAGTGCTAGTTTCATCTTCCCTCCGGCAATCACTGATTTATGCATGGTATTTCCCATTAAAACTCCATTAACACATATCAAAACATACTAAAACCCCATTGAAACTCCGTTGAAACCACCGTTTTGAATTGTCACGTTTGATTACCGGAGGGTACCTAAGTTGAGTAGCCAATCCCGAATGTGGCATGATACTGTGATTGGGGTGTTTTCGGGTACCAAAGATGGCCGTGGCTTAAGTGTAGATTAGCACTACTATGGTTGGTAAAATGAATCATTTGACTTTCAGGGCATGGTCATTTTCAAGTAATTTATTCCGATTATATATATATACATATATTATGTCATTGTATCACCACTTTATCTCCCTTACAACAGTCAGTGTTGGTGATTAAATCATATTTTTGTTGGTTAATGTTCACTTTTTGTTGGCTAAATACTCTATTCAATCATCACTTTTTTCTGGTGGTAATCCCATGAAAAACATCGTCCGGCGAAAGTAGAGAGCAGCTCACCATAATGTGGAAAAATGATGAACTTCCCCCTTTATGTTGTAGTCAAATCCCTATGTTGGGTTCTTTTTGCTGGTTGAATCCATGGTTTTGGTTGGTTCAAACATCATTTTTGTTGGTTAAATCCCAATGTTTGACCCTTTATGTTGGTGAAACCTCAAAGGTCGACTGCGACGTGGCGCGACTCAGGTCCTGGTCGGAAGGCCAGCGGCTCACGCCGTGCCTGGCCTTCCGGGACGACGGCAACTACAAGGCGCCCAAGCTGAGGAATAGAAACACATGAAAAAAATGTGGGATTTAAAATAGTTGAAACAAATCATGTGGGATTTAAGAAACACAATCATCAATAGAAACACATGAAAAATGAGGTGGGTAAACCTTTAGCTCTGCTGAATTCCTTGAGAAGGCGATGGAGGGAGAGAGAGAGAGAGAGAGAAACCACCAAAATAGAATCCAACCGTGGCCATGGAGGTAGCTGAGATTTCTGCTGAAGATGAAGGATTTAACCAACAAAAATGGGGAGTAGTGTGGGAAAAACAATGCCATAAACCACCCATTGGGGAATGGTAAACATACCACCTATTTATGGTGATTTGGGGGATGGTTTATTGTTGTTTTACCCACACTATATAGTGATTTAAAATACCCATGATCTAATGGGGATAGTGGCGACAACGGGGTCATTACTGATTGTTGGTTTCCAATATGGTTTCTTTTCGAATGTGTTCAACCATATGTGGGATGATGATTACAATGATTACAAGTGACTAGCATTTGCTTACGCATCACTGTGGGTGATACATGGGGCCTTGGGTGGCAGAAAGGTGTGAACCATGACTGTTCTTTGTATTCATTTGTCAGGACATGGTTTTGTGGTTTTAATTTGCGGTGTCCAGCATTTTGTATAGATTTTAAGATGTTTATGACATGATTAATTAGCCAGCAAACATGTTGACTTAAGCAGGCATTTTTGCGAATTTTGACCACCTATGATACGTGTTTGTTTGTTAAGCAAACATTCCGGGCTTGAACCAGCCAGGCATGTAGATTTAATTGCCAAAACCGTGGTCTTAGGCAACAAAAGATGTTGTTGTGTTTTCTGCAACCAAAATATGGGACCATCCCAAATACGTTCAAATACACGGTTTGGCCCATAGAGAATTGAGCTCATTGGGGACTTCAGTAACAGACAATTAAACATATTGAATTGCACCAGCGGAAGGGCTGTGTAAAGCCCGAATTTTTGTAACTTAACGGCCACTATATGATAAGCATTACAACCGGGTGGTGGTCTAAATAATGTTTGCTCAGTCCCTAAAAATGAGATACTGGACTGAAAGCGTTTTTTTTTGCATTGGCAGTGGCTTGAAACAGACAAGACCTCCTCATTCGGATTGTAGAAACTATGATCTCATGTCCAATGAAACAAACACCGCCCAAGGGTTGCTGTTTCTGGAAGAAATTCTGAAAAGTGGCTGTGCTAGTTAAAGGTTCCTTGCAGAGTACGTAGTACCTTAGATGCACGCGGGTATCCAGAGTTTTGGATGATTTGGGTGGTTCAAAGTCCGGAGGTTTTGAAACGCTTTTAGATTCTTTTAGTGAGAGACTGTCATGGGGAGCCCAGCCAGGTTCGCATTTCCAGACTGTCCCCTGACCCACCCTTCGAACCCTCGCGGTCACAAGCTGCCTTTGCTGCTGGGACGGTCGACCGGAGTTCGGACAAGTGGCGAGTTCAATTAGAATTAGAATTGTGTTAATATATTTAAGGGCTGCCGCCCCTGCCGCCGACCCCGGAGAAAAAAAAGAGGTTTGCGCTGTGTTTTCACACAGCTCAAGTTGGTGGCTTTTCCATAGCCATGATACGAGAGGAGAGATAGAG
>Ga0126342_10003675_pt1 | contig 25581 bp, 30 predicted proteins | sample Cyp1metagenome_FD_92528 | JGI IMG/M metagenome (GOLD analysis project Ga0126342, IMG submission 92528) | Coral microbial communities from Lord Howe Island, Old Settlement Bay, Australia - Cyphastrea 1 metagenome | ecosystem: Host-associated > Invertebrates > Cnidaria > Coral ... | reverse complement strand
TGAATCTCGCAGTCTTTCGTCGTTTCGAGCAGTCTTTCTTTCCAAGTTTGATTCGTATGTTTGTGGTTAAAACTGCATGGTCTGTATCAAAAGCAATATCAGGTCTACTTTCAGTATCAACTATTGCATTTTTCCAGCGTTTTGGACACAAAATGTGGTCAAGTTGGACAAATCTATCCGGTGTCCATGGCACCGCAAAACCCTCCGTCTCAGAAAACTTGAACGTGCACTGCTTTTGCGGCGGTTTTGAGAAATAGGTACTTGTGATGATGTAATTGTTATATCTACAGAAATCAATAAGATACTGTCTGTTCTCTAGTTGATCGCCTGGCATCTCTTGTACATATCCAGCGCCTCGCCCGAATGTGTGGTGCCCCATGATGTCAAATTCAGAAACTTGTCTGCCATGAATTCTTGCGTTCATATCCCCGACGATGAAGCATGGGGTGCTCCCAGCATGCGCTTCACATTGGTGGGCAAGGGATCCATCAGAACAGTAAATCAAGAACCCCACACAATGATGTGAGGCTGGAATGAAACATGCAGCAGAACTTCAGGAATAGTGGCAACTATAAAAAATGGTAATGTTGTGTCCGCACAATCTTTGTTGGAACCTGAACTCGTGCCACCTTTGCCTGCATTGAAATACACCAAAGTTCAACAGAGTTCACCAAAGCCATCTGGCCACTGGTTCAGTTGGGACGCTGAGGACACCTCACTTTTAACCACACTGGCGTTGAATGTGCATGTGTTGCGTGTCGCATTTGTCTTTCGGCCCTCGTCAGAGGACATGGCTAGGGACTCAGGGACTCCTTCCACCAACATTTGCTGGGGAAGCTCTCGAATTCCACTGGTGTGCGTGCTTGGCTTGACAACATGTGACATTTGACAACCTGAATTTGTGAACTTCTAAAAAAGGTTGTTTGAAACTTGGTTCCGCCTTGCCAAGCACAAAAAAAGGATGTCTTAAAAAGAGTTGTCCTGCGATCCTTTGGATCTTTGACCACTTAGCTCTTCCATTAAGACTTGGAGTCTCACACATGTTTGACGCATCACTTTCTGACTTGGAGAAATCACATACACCAAACTTAATAAGATCGAAAAACATGGGATGAGTTCAATGAATGTCTATCTCATGAATCAATCTCCGAGCATAGTTCGTACTTCATGGAGTGTACACATACCATTGCAACAAAATACCACTGCATGCATGCATATTTCTGCATATTCCTGTTCTCAGACTCCACTCCTCGGCGCACAGATCTGTGCTGCACGGGACATGAAAGAGGACGCTGCACGGGATGTTAAGGGACGTTGTCATCTCACGTTCACCACGTGAGCTTCACGACCTTCAAGGGCAAACTGTGAAGCACTGTGAAGCATCGATGGAAGCCAGTGGCGCCACAACTTTGTCAGCTGAGAAAGGATGAGATGAACTGAGAATGGAAATGAACTGATGGGAAACATGGGAAACATGGGTAGTCACTGATGAATTTCATCTGTCATGAATTTTGGGTATGGTATGCTGCGGTGTATGTTTCTCAACAAAGTGGTGACTTGCTCCAAAGTATTCGCCTCCGCTCCTTGTAGAGCTGGCCGCAGGGCTGTGCCTGTTCCGAGCAGCGCCAAAGCCAACCGTCTCGTGCTCAATGGGATATGATTGATATATAGGTATATAAATATACATATGTATATAGTCAGCTATTTTTCAGCTTGAGATTCATTGATGTTTCCTGAAGTTTACTGATACGAGATTTATGGAATTCTGAGTGCGTCATGAAAAACTATTCATGACGATCTCCCAAAACAAGTACTGAGCCGAAGAAACGAATCCTCGGGAGCTGATGTTTTTTCCCCCTGCCTGAACTTTCGGTGAGGCTCCTGGATGGTGACCAGCATCAATATCAAACTGCCAAACATATCAAACACATCAAACAGCCTCAAGATTTCCATGGCATTGAGATTGAGATCCTATCAACTTATCCGACTTATCCCTTGGAACCTCTCTTTGGTCACCATTGACAAACTGGAACATCAAGCTGGAACATTTGGCAAAAACAAGGCGAAGAAATGAAATAGATATGGATAACTTATCAATCCCCATCTAAAGCTTCACCCCAGAAGCCATCAGCGTCTTTGGACTCCAAACGTAAAAATCTCCATTCTTGTTGAATCTCCCATCCCCATGGCAGGCAAAGCCTCTGTTTTTCTTCTCCCTTCACTGTCCCTTCACTGTCCAGGGTTCTGGATGTCATGTACCAAGTCTTTTGGTTCATCTTCCCACCATCTCTACGTATCAACATGCTAGCTGGACAAGTCTGGTCAAATCCCTTTACTGGAGTCATCCCATTTGTCATCGCATTTAAAAGCGGTTATAACTAAGTTATAACCGCAATAAAAATAATAAAACAAGCAAGTACTGGTTGTGATGATCCTCCAAGTACATCTGTCCAACCTCGCATTTTGACAGTGAACCCGCCTGATTTACGGATGGATGAACTAGACTTCACAATCATTTTTCATGGTTTTACCAGTTTTACCGCATTTCACATCATTTCACCACCACATTTTTCCATCCAACGTTGTTCCCACGTTGTTCGCGGGTCCTCCATGCTTTCCACGGAGTGGAGTTCCGCCTTCGCGGTCTCCCGAAGATCGGGGAGCAGCGCACGGCCGCTCGGTGTCCTCACAAAGACAAGAACCTTTTTTGGTCTTTTTTTTGTGGCACATATATATATATATGGCATATATGGAATGGACATTTTGAAATGCGCTGCAAAAGCCATTTGTTCGATGGGGAAGGACTTCTTTTTGTGAGATCTTGCAAACTGGTGAATATCGAGATAGATGGGACTGGAATCTGCAAGGGACAAACATGTGGACTGGTCTGGAGAAAAGTTGAATTTTGAGTTTGGTTTTCTAGACCACACCAACAATTTCTGGATGAATCTGCTGCTGCACCTTGGCACAAAGAGAGCTGGATTGGACTCTGCACTCCTCAGCAGGGACTCTGCAAAGTTGGGGTATCTTGCCCAGCAGGGGGATTGTATAAGGGGGGTTTAACATGAACCGACAACACATTGGGACAGCGCGAAGAGGTCGTTTCATTTTCGTACCCCGGGTTTCATGCCACAGCTGGTCGAGATGTTCATCATCCCAAGTGTCGCACAGGTGACCCATACCCAGGGATATTTAGGGGACATTTTGTGTCGCTGAGTCGTGGGTGAATGCTCATCCGCAAGCATTGTAGGGAATGTCTGCACCCAAATCATGTGACAGCTTCAACTTTTTGAACAACCCGCAAACGGAATAAAGAGTTGCGTTTACGAAACCGAAAACTGCTCCCCAACAACTGAACTCTCCAGGAAAGCGTCGTCAAAGCTTGATTTGAATTGGCCACCTTCGAAAGCTTCCCTTGTGGACTGTTTGGTGGCCTTGCGCTATAAATTGCATAAATTGCACCTGGCAGATGGCGACAGGGTGAGTTGATGTTTGTGAACCGCATTTTCGTGACTTTCATGATTTTTTCATTATTTTCATAGTGATGGGACATGATGGCATTGACATTCGAATGGCTTGACGCTGCACCGCTGCACATGGTGCAGGCACTCGTGGCCTCCAACTAATAGACCCATGCAGGCGCAAACAATGGCGATTGCCAGCGGGATGATCCTGGGCTGAAGCGAAGCCGGTCACAGGAATCTGGACCTTCACCATCGACTAGATGTATTTGGATTGACTAGGTTGGTTGGATGTTGGTTGGATTTTAAGGGTTATAGTTATATACTATGTTGTACTCCCGTTTTGACCGCTTCACAAAAATCTTGAAACCCAGCCACTTCATCGAACAGCATAGCATCCCCCAGCCGCATTTTGGCCCAGTTTCAGCCCGAAGTTGCTGTCAGGTTCCTCAATGGCTCCAATGGGGCCAACAACAGCTCCAGCCATAGATGTAGTTGTCGCGCCAGCTGGTGACCTCACATGGAACAGACTTTGACCACAATTTATGTCCTTTAAGGGTGGACTTTGACACAATTGGGACTTCAACAACACATATGGTGAAACATATGGGAATATCATTAGTAATGGGGATATCACTATATCACATGTAAAACATGGGACCTCAGAGGGCCTGAACGTAAACTGTGGATTTTTGGACTGCAACCTCTAAACTTATTTCTCTTTTTCTTGAAAATAGTGTGAAGGTTTAATCACACCGTCACACCGTCATCAAAATCCTTGGAAATGCAAGGTTATACTTTTTTGGGACCCTTAGATCTCAAACAATGGCCATATGCCTAGCAACAATGGCCACAGAGAGTTCCAGCAAGAATGACACCATCAAATCCAATCTTTTACAACATCATAGAACTTCAAAAATCGGTTTAGATTGCTGTATCCCCATCTCCAATCCTTAAAAATCCATTAAAAACTCATCATTCCCGGTTTTTCCCCATGATTCATGAGATTTTGATGGTTACTACAGCATACAACAGCTATATCGGCTATATCCATCCCCTATGTCCAAGACATGTCCAGGCACGGCGGCGCGGGCACGGGAGACCACTGAGCACCATCTTGCAGTGGGGTGGAGCCTACGAAGCCCACCTCTGCGGATGCACCTGGCGTGTGAGGACATCAAACCATTAGAACAAAGTTGAACAAACAAACATTTGCTTTTGATGGTTTTCAATCATTTCATCATTTTTGATGGTTTTTGATTTCTGGTGTTTGAATCGGTTGGGTTCAAAGGACTGGTAGATTTCTGCCTTTTTTTCTGGGTTGATTCTTCTCCCGGCAAAATATCCACAGTGTCTCTACACCAGCGGCCTCTCTGAGCGAGCTGGGTCGAAAGCTCCTCCTGAGTGCAAGGAGGGGAAAAAGCGATTCACTATGATCTTTACCTTTTTTTCTTGGCAGAGTCCTACTAGAATCCTATTGATCGGTTTAATAGGTCCTATTACAATCCTGCATTCGCTTCATTCAAAGCTGGTCGAGCGCTGTGCTGGTCTGTCCTGAAAACTACTACTAACCGTGCTGTCGGACAAGCCCAATTCTCCAACTCGCTGCACGAGAGCTTTGTTCTGCACCTGAACAAACAAATCAGCAAGGAATCAGCAAAAAGAGTTTCTTAAGTTCAGGACCATCTGAAAAAGAGATGGCATATAAGGATGATAGAAAGGATAAAACTGAGGCGCGAAACACACGGAAGCAAATATTTCTCTGAAGTGTACTAAAAACATCTGATGTTTTACATCGCCAGGACTTGTTGCTCCTGTCACTGAGAATTGTTTTGACGGTCCATGGCCAAGCTGCCGCGTTGTAGGCTTCGACCGTGAACTTGACTCTAACCAGCCAGCGCACGGAGAGCCGTCGGCCGCTGGTGCCTGCATCCAACTGCCAGTTGACATATCACAAATTCTTCAGAAATTCTTCAGAAATTCTTCACATATCTGGAAAATGCTTTATCTTCACCTTTTTCCGGTACAGTCTCGCGAATCGATGTGTGCCTTCGCTGTAGATCTCCACACCCTGAATGGTCAACTCATCCAATGGTCCAAGCCTTGTCGCGCTCAAGGGCTTGGACCACTTGGACGGAAATTGCCACTTACAGTATCCAAATAGTCAGAATGTTTACATCGTTTTGGCTGCTGGTAACTGCTGGTATCCTGGATTATCCTCATTGTTCTTGGTGATCCCCATTTGCGCTGGTTAAATGTGGTGACATGAAAATCTCCAGCTTTGCCCCACAAATAGCAGCCCAGATTCTGCAAAGATGTTCGCAGTGCAGATCTGAGCGCGCTAATTGCTGATGGCATTTGCATTGCCTCGGAACAAAGCAACAAGCGATGGACAGTGTCAAAAATCAATGGGAACTGATGCCTGTAACATATTGAGATTCCTGATATCCCTATGATGTTGATATCATTTGGATCTTGCAACCCCTTATATCCATAATGGACGTTCATCTCTTGTAACAATTTGATGAACCATGGCTCAAGGGCCTGCCATTTCCATTTTATCCTCCAAACATGCTGGCGAATAACAAGCCACAAAATACACTCACATCCGGCAGGATGTGAGTCTTTTCGACAGTTTTTAAACCAAGCATCTTCTGCATCTTCTCTTGAAGAAGTGCTGAGTGTCATTTCTGTTCTCATAGGTCCAGTTGGTGTATACGTTTCCAACCACGGTGGCAATGTGGCTTGTGGCACCGTAGCTTGCACAGTGGTGGTGGTTTGCTCCGTGCTACGCTGTGCCCAGCTGCGGCTGGTGCTGCTGGAGCCGCCGCCGCCGTGGCCAGGCCACGTGGTGGAGGCCCAACCGGTGGTGCGTACCGTGGGGGCACGGGTGTAATACCTGGAGCTGTGGCAGGCTGTGGCAGGCTGTGGCTGTTCGGCAGAACTGAAGCTGATGCATCGTGATGCATGGTGATGCATCGTGATGCTTCAAAGATCTTCAAAGTATCCTATGTCTCATAGCATTTCTAGATGATAGGACAAAAGATGATGGACCTCTTTCGATTGCTGAGGGGTTTGACTACTGGAGGATATCCAGAACAAACGCATATCCTCCCTATGATCTGTCTAAACAACCAATTTGGATTCTACTGTACCTATTACAAAAAGTGTACCTGTCTTGATCTATGAGTGATACAAGCAGTGAGGTGTTCAAAAGCAAAATGAGACCGGTGCGCCAAGAAAATCAAGAATGACTCAGGGGTCTACATACTTGCTTGTGGTGGTCTCACTTTATTAAAGCTAATATGTTTTATTCCATCACATTCTGTCAACTTCTCCAGATAATTTTGCAACTTTTAATCAGATGATATTTCCTGGATGATTTCTGAATCATTTCCTGTTAATCTTCCAGAATTCCGCAGCCAACTGCGCCAAGAAACTATGGTGCTTGCGTTGTTCGAGGTGCTGTACTTGGTGGTTGTGTCACGGGTGGTGGCCTAAGAACGGCTGAAAACCACTTGGAAACTGGGATGATGTCAATGATATCCCATAAACAAGCATACAAGACCCTACTCAAACCCAACAAAAAACAAAGGTTTCTGTTATTGGTTAATGATAGTAAATGATCAATAAATATTGAACATATGCATATGTCATATTTATATCATGAAGTTCATGGGATATTTGAATATTTGATGAATATTTGATATTTGAATATATTTGATATAATGATATTTGTGAATCCATGTGAATCCCATCTCGTTCCAGCGAGTTCCACAGGTTCCACAGCGTTGCCACGGGACGTCAGCGGTCCCCGGGTACTCCTCGGCTCGGTGCTCTGTGGGGCCTGGGTCGTCTTCGCCGGGATCGACAGGGTGAATTCCTGCGTGGCCTGGGTGGCTTCATGGGCTTCATGGGCTTCATGTGCTCCCAATAAATTATCACAATATTATCACAATATATAACAATCAGAAATCATCAAATATCATGAATCTAGATTGGGGATGATTGGGGATGATTGGGGATGGTTTATGGCAGTATATGGCAGTAATCACATCTGGGAAGTTCATGGAGTGAATCAGCTTGAAAACTCACCTGGATTCCTAGAAAATGTGGCGTTAAACTTTTGGATGGTTTTTGGAAGATAATTTTACGAGAACTGATTAACTTGCATGTTTCGGATTGAATTCCTGGCCAATTGGTGAATTCATGCTGAAAATTGCCAGAAATCGGTGGCCCACCGGGTTTACAATGGTTACCTAAGTCACTGACGCTTTTCTGGTTGATGTTTGATCCGCCTCTCTCAAAAGTATACACATAATACTTCTATCCCCAAATCCACACTCGGGTTGTGCAGTACGTAATAATTCTACCTTTCATGATATCTTCGAAGGCTTCATCTCCGTGTGCCGGGCGCCTGGTTGGCCCAGGGGTCGGTGATGTAACACACCACGGTGTAGTCCTGACCGGGTTGCAACATCCCGAAGCCTCAGCGACTCGCATGGCAACCCGCCTGGATGAAGTTTTTTCTTAAGAAATGGAGACGGCTGAGTTCTGGGAGTTCTGGTGAAGTGACCAGATATCACCAGGTTCTGGGATATAGGATGATACGCTCGATATAGGGATATACACTGGTATTCTATAATATATATCACCCACCAACTGATGTGCAAACCATCCAACTTCCAGGAGTGGGGGGGATAACGCAACGCAACATGTGGAGAATAAATGAGAACCGAAGAATGAGAAAAAACGATGCTCCAAACTTGGCCAAGATGCTGAGGTACACCGGATACTCGTTGGACCACGCCTTCTCGTCGCAGCGCGGATACAGGCAGCTGGAACCACCAGACCAGCTGGGCGCCGTGAGCCAACTCAAGTCCTGTGCAGCTGGGATTCAACATGATTCAACCATTTTTGTGGGGGATATTTCGGATATCTCACTTAAACTGACTTAAACCAACAATGATCAACAATCTTCATGAACATATACTGGGATATATATATATATATCGAAATCCACAATTTTAAGGAGAGATAATGGGATAAATATCTCTAGATATCTAACTACATGATTCAATGTGGGAATCCTGTCCAGAAGTGGGGGGCTTTACCATCAATTTATGGCAACTTTGACATGGGGAAAATGAAGTTTTGAGGCGCTGGAGTTTCGGGTATCCTGTTTTGGACAACATCGTATGGAAAATCTATGGGAAAATCACTGGCAAAATGATCAGGATACATGGAGAGATTGCCATTGTCAGCATATGTGGTTCCCGAAGAAAGGGGGGAAGGTGCTTTTTTTTGGTCTATTTGGATGACATCAACCATGAAAAGGTTGGTCAAATTTCATGGAAACCATGTGACATGGGGGTCAAAAATCTTGAATCGAATCACAATTTTTAATTTTGGTTTCAAGCATTAACGAGCGGATTTTTTTGTGATTTCTTTGTACCGTTTCCATATCTCCATTTGTTTCTTGAGCCAAAATCTGTCGATGAAAATCCTCATGATTGGGTATGTCCTAGCGCCATTCCTGGTGTTTAAACCGAAATAAAACAGGAAACCAACAAATATGTAGAGATGCTTAATTAGGATGAATTCTTACAAAAATATTATTTTTGATACCTCCCAAGTTGTTTTGGCTGTTTGGATTCACAGCTCAACTTCGACCCAGGCCCAGCGCTACAGCTCCTGTTCTAAGACTCTGCAAATGACATGGCACTCGGTGCCGCTGCCCTCCAGCCGATTGTTGCAGCTGCCATCACGCAACTCCAAGCGGAAGGAGGCCCTCTCGGTGTTTCCAGTGAAGAAACCTGGAAAACCGTTTCGGTTGGTTCAAGATTCAGCATTTTCTGCAGTTTATGACAATTTTATAATTGATGATAAATCAATGGAATCTAGATGATTTTGATCAAAAGATATCAAGAGAACATAAGAATTCATAAGATCCAAACAACTGCTGGTTGGTTTTTTGAACCACCTCAAAAGATGCTGATTGTTTGCGGACTAAATATGCCCAACAAAGACTGAAAACAACCAACACCAAGTGTGAAGCGCCAATTGGTAAAGTGCACGGCTTGTCCAAGCAAAATTTATTGTCAGAGGGGTTTGACATCATAAATTGCCCAGCAACCTTCAGTGGTGGACTGCACTTCTACCAGGAGTGCCTGAACCACACCTGAGACGCACAGACCTTCCGTGGCTTTCCAGCTTGGAATCGCTGTTTTGACTTAGCAACTATTAGACTTATTAGACACGAAAAATGACACCAGATGAATCCTGGAGAGGTCCAAAAAGAAAGTGGATTCTGCTCCTCACATGTGAAAAGTGACCTTGTTGGGCCAAGTGACGAGGAATCACGCGATCTGACGTTGCTACTTCCTCCTGCGATCAGTTGCAAAGAGCGCAGCTGCAGAATGGAAAGCACCACATAATTCTTGTTGCATCTTGCAACACTTTCCGTCATGCGACTGACACCACGGTACTTCCAGGACTTTGTTGAGGTGTTTATCAGGATCAGGATTTGTTTCTGCATGTGCAATCACATGACTGAAGCTGGGATCATTGCAACTGGTTTGCATATCGTCGTGTCCAACAAACAAAAAGTGTTTTTTCATAGAACAAACACGGACAAAATCAGCAGCAAAACCACCCACATTGGACATGACACGAGCCTCACAAACCATCAGCTCCCGAATCCAACTTTCGCACTTCCACGTCTCGTTGTCTTCCTGGCGCTGTGGATGGCCATGGACCTTTCCTGGGATGCCTGAAGTGGGGTTTATCCCCGTACAACATGGGCTCTTTCTAAATACATTTTTCTTGTATTTTCTTGTCTTGTTTGACTACATTTAACATCATTTAACTCGTAAATTGCAGTGTACAACCCTAGGGGTATTTGTGATTGGGGCACTGCATCCCAGAGATCGAAGAAAGTGAACCTCGACCATCCAGATGCACGGACAGCTGTCCTGGCTGTCCTGGTCCTGCAAACGACGAACGCCCGGGTAGTCGACCAGTGCGGTCATCACATTCTTTCCTGAGACCACTCTGCACAGAGCCAAGTCACAAGATGTCACAAGGTTCCAACAGTAATCCATTCTGTGCCCCTTTCATCCCCTTTCCACAAATTCCTTGCCATGACCTCTATAATCCTCTATATCTATAGCTGATAAGGGGTTTCAACTTGAAAGTCTTTGAAAGTCATAAGTCACAAATCATAACTTAACTTGAAGCATTTGAAGCTGGTCTCTGGTATCTGCCCACGGCAAGGGCAACATCACCATGCTCTGCATGATGTCGTTGCCAATGGCATCTGTCGCCCAACACAGCACGTCGTAGCTGCTGTTCTCCCGAAGACTGGGCGGAGCGGATGGCCCGGAGCTTTCAAGGACTGAAGAAGGCACGCGAAAAAACGATGTGATGTGGAAAGAGTTACCACACTTCCTCACCATTCACCATTCACCATTCAGCATTCATCACTCAGAATCCAACTGTTGCTACAATTTCCCCATCTTCTGGTGCCTGGGGATGGTCACATTCCGCGATTCGGCTTGGCTGAAATTGGTGTGGAAAGGCAAGGCGAAGAGCCGCTGCCACCAACTCCTGCACTCCAAAAACTTCATGTGCAACAAATACTTGAAAAAACTCAAAACTCGTTCAGACTGATTCAGACTGGACCTTAAGCCTTATGGGATCCAGAGTTTGGTCCTCACCTTAACATCCTCATGTATGGTCAAATCCATCATCTTTGGATACCCAATGATACCCAGTGACATGTCGCGACATGTCGTGACAGCTTCCATAACATTCCCACAGCTCCAGCGTGCGAACTGCACATGCTGGAAGACGGATCCATCAGCGAAGGCATCCCATGCCTTCATCCATGACACGTTGTCCTTGGAAAAAGGGAAACTTTGGTGATAGGTGGCTCCAAAAAAGGATGCAGAAAAGTGATGTCCATTTATTTCCCATGATTTTGATGATCATTGACTTTTTCAGTTTTTTGGGATCAGTACTTATGGCAACCATGACACCTTTGCTCTGGCGTTTCTGTAGCCAAGCAACGTCTGAGAATTCAATGGAGATGTTGTTGGCACCGCAGACAGCACCGACAGACTCGTTGCCAGAAGCACCGTAGTCGAAGGAGACCTGCAGATTCAAAAAGCAAATGTCAAAACATGTCAAGACACATCCCAAAACAGTCTAAGAACATGGGCGGGCTAAGGTTCCTCTTTCGCAGGCAACAGTTTGCCTCGGGAATGCCACATCCAGAAATTATGGTTGATGATATTGCACCTGCACTAAGTTTTTGATGTATCACAACCACTATTAAATGCTTCATGTTCCCATATGTTCCCACTCTTGCTGCTTAACCACCCATCCTCAAAGGGTTTTGAAGCTATTTCGGTCTCTCAACTCCCAATATCTTCTCAACCCTCCTGGTGACTGTTGACCCACCTGGGTCACCGTGGGCAAGGGCTCTGTGAAGAGCTCTACTTCGCAGAGTCGCAGGCGGCCGTACTTGGCCACCACCCAGACCTCGAAACTACGAAGGTCGGATGGAAGACAAGCAACGAACGGGATGTTGACCATCCAGGTAGTTGATTAGAATAGGGAATACAATCTGAACATATCTGAACATATCTGAATGTGGAAAAGGTGGAAAAGCCTTGATCTTGCAGAAACAGAGAAAATCTGCTAGCTGGCGAGTCACTGTGCTACCGCGACTCTCCTGAACATGGTGGGGGTGACTGGAATGTGGCCTGGAATGTCCAAAAAAGATCCAGTTGGGTTGGGTCTGGAAATGATGATTTTAAGTAGTTGGAACTTAGCTGTAGATCATATTGTTTTGTTTTTGTTTATTTGTGGGTTACATCTTCGATGGGAGGAATTGATGCTTTTTTCTAATTTTTCAATTTGAATACTCTGAGCTCCTGGAAGCAAGCGCGAGTAGCTGGAACTTGGAAGGGATCCTGCATGATGCTCGGGTTTGAGACAAACATGCAGTCCATGCAGTCGGTCAGAATGTGTTCTTCCAAAAGATTCAATAGCTTGATTCTTCATTATTCTTCCATACTTTTTCCGTGTCAGCTTGAGCCACATCCTGAAGCACTCCAATGGGCACATCTTCAGCACACAAGGTGCCATGCTGCAAGATGTCGCTCAAGGGAACATGCAAGATCGCTTCGTAAGAGCAGGGACGAACCTCAGGGTGACCAGTGAGAAACTTTGTTCTGGCTGATGGTTGGGCCCATCGTCTGGTTTTACATGTCGTCTGCCACACAAATGCACTCTTTGCACTTTGTACTGCCAAGATTCGTTCAGAATCGGTTTCTTTCCCAGTTCCAACCAATCTTTCTGGACGTATCGCCGTTTGAGAAATTGGATGGTTGACTTGACCGACATTAAGCGACGGGTGGTCATCCATTTTGAGCCTCACCCCAAAACGCCAATAGTTGAAGGTTTATAACATAATTTCAAGGGATTAAACTAGAAAAAACATGGTTCGTGGTTTGGGGTTACAACATTACACGTGGCTTGCAATCGACAATCCCGTCTTGGTGATTTTTTCCAAAATACAATATCATCTCGCCAACATGATTGTGAATTCTCTCCAATTCTCAAACTTATGCTAAACCACCCATTGGCACCAACTATTCTACTTTTCATATCATTGGGCCGTAAGAACAAATGATTTGATTGCTACGTAAGCGATGAAAACCGATCGCTTACTTTCCCAATCTTTCCCATTGTGACCCATTCCACACATTTCCATCATTTCTTTCCATTTCTCCATCCCGGCTTCGCCTCGCGGATGGTGACCTCTAAGGCGCCATCCGTGCGGATGGCCGTGCTCAGCCGGGCGTGGCGCTGCCCGGCGACGCGGTCGCAGGTCACGCCGTTCTCCTGAAATCGTGTGGAAAAGCTGGGAAAACCAGGGGAAAATGGGGATTTGCTGCTTGAAGCTCTACCAAATCTTGGAGATTTCAACGGATCCGCGAAAATCGGATGGAACAATTAGGATATCAAACATACAAAAAAACCATTAGGAAGGTGATTTTGGAGGCACTCTCCAATGAAACAAAGTTGGAAAATCTTGCAAATCGTCTTGATCAGGCAAATCTTATACACATTGGGGATTTCAATTGCCTTGTTGTACTATCAAAGGGTCTCAAGGGGTACCTAACTTGCAAGGAAGAAACTTATGGAACGTTTAAGAAAAACATATCTTAGGCATGTATTTCTGAAATTTTCTGAATTCATGCACACTGAAGCTATTTTGGATACCCGGCAAGCCCAGTCAATTAACTATTGTACACCAAATAGGGGTACCCATAGACCCAAAAATGGCTGGCCATTCTTCAGATCCAGAATCCCTAGAACCACTTTTTGACCCACAGATTTGAACCATTCTTAGTAGCCATCCAATTTTGTTGAGTGACTCGTGAGCTACTGCCAATTGGCGAATATATGCTTACAGTGAATCGTTAATGATCCGCATTTTGCAAAGCGAATGGAGAATGACTGAATATGGCCCGTAGGGTAAATTGAATTTCCTGAAAACAGTGCCAAAGTCTGCCGTGCCATATCTTGAACTATTCCAAGAAAATCAACTCACTAAACACCCAACCACTTTCCCGCATTTAGTCCATCCTCTGTTGTGCCAAGTAGCAAAGCTCTGCTCGTTGTTCGTGGTCGAAGTATAACCTCAGGTGTTGGAACACTGGAAAAACAGATCAAAACAGATCCAAGGGTTGCAACTAGCTTGAGATAGCTGCTTTGAGGATTCCATCCCCACCAATGTCAGTTGGACTCAGTTCACCTGATATCTGGTTAGTCTTTTGAAGCGACAGCGGGAGACAAAATCTGCCAAGCAGCTGCCAATGAGGTAGTAATACGAGGTCCCGGTGCTGGTGAAGCCCAAAGCATCGCAGGCTGAAGCCGATGACTGTCGGTCTTCCTGCCAAGGAAATCACCGGCCAGTTATATCCAGTTATCATGTGGTAAACCTGCCATAAATTGCCATGAATCTCTAAGTGGAGATGGTTTATACCAGGTTTTTAGCGTTTGGTAATCGCAACTGGTGACTAAGACTGGTGAGAAGTTCCCATTTAAAACCCGAGAGAAGGTACCATGGCATCGACATGCAATGGCCAGAAGCTGAACTTGACAAGACTCCAGGTGTGTTCTATGGATACTGCTGTGGAGTTACCCAGACTTCTACACAGCCAATCAAAAAGTTCCATACATTCGGCATATCATGCTTTTTCTTAGCCTAGTGACTAGGACCGTTTGGTTGTCCATTGGCAAAGAGCCAAGGTTTCCTTTCATAGCAACTTTGCACCTAACTCAATCTCCAGGGAAAGAGTGACTTTAGCTGACTTGTGTTGCCAAAAAAAATGATCTCTTTCAAAAAGAACAAGTTTGTTGGGCATACCAGCAACAACCAACCAATCGGATATGATCCAATTCTCATCTTTCAAAGGCCATTTGTGGTTTCCTCTGAACCTCCAGTCAAACCTGGCAACCTGAAATTCAACAGTTTCAGAGGAACGTTTGCAACTCATGGTGCTTTTTCTGCATTTCTGGTACTTTTTCCAGTAGATTACCAGAAATCTCAGACAGGTCCTCAATGAGCTGCCCAATGGTGACCCGATAGCAGTACTGCGTTGAGGCGTTATAGATATAGAAGATCCTCAGCAACGACAAAGAGGGCCACCAGAAATGGAGATTTTTTCATAACCATGGACCAAGAATCGCTTTTGATCAAGAGAAATACGCATTGAACATTGAACCACCTGAAAGGATCCGAAAGGTTTGACAAGTGGGGTACATGGAACATTGTACGTAACCACCGCAGCTGTTGGGTGACACCTGGATGGGTCGAATGGTGACAGGCGACTGCCCATTGTACGAATCCAGGTCTACCACCGCACTGACATCCTGGCGGGATCAGGAGAAATCCTGAACATTCATGTAATTTATGCTAGCAACCATCACAACCCGACATTTCCTAGTTCGGTCGTTGGCTTTTGCTCAATCTCCTCAATATCTGTGTTGCTTACCACTACCACATCTGGGAGTTATCTCCGCTCTTTTCCCAGTTTTGCAACTTCAAGCTTATCAACAATTTCCCAGGTGTTCCATTCTTACATTTTTGGGTTCAAAAAACCAAAAAACCTCCCCAGGTCTCCCGTTGTCTCCCGTTGGGCCTGCTGTATGCTAGGCGAAGTGAAGACGTCCGCGTGGGTGGCTATACCTGGACCTCCCTGGCCCGCGAGCCAAATGCCTTGCCTCAGAGTGCTGTAAAATCCCAATGACTTTAGCATCAACCATGTATCAACCATGGGTAATCAGGTATGAACCATGTCAACCATGGATAACTTCATCAGAAATGCTGGGGAAAGGGATTAACTGGAGATATTTGGGATTTTATCGAAAAACTCGGGATTTCATGATTTCATCAAGAAAAACCCTGGGGGATTTGATGAACCAATAATGGGTTTAAGCATCAAACTTGTTTCATTGGGACGATCCATGGACCATCGTCCAAGCTGATCAATCCAACATGGGAATGGAGCAACTGAGTCAGAGGTGGTGGGGTTGGAGAACATCTCAAAACCCATGGAATGATCGGATCACCATTGAAATCCCATAAACACAATTGATCATCATTGATCATCATTGATCCAGATTCGACAGGGCAGCGTTCCATTGAAATCACTGAATCCAAGCACAGCCAGTCTCCCCAGCGGAAATAACACATGGGCGATGTCTCGGTCAGAACCATTTGAAGGTAATGTTTAGTGATGTTCAATATCACCAACACGGGACATGTACCAATCCCTGAGTCGACCATCGAAGTATGAGGTTCGACGCCTTCAGTAGTGGACAGGTAGCTGAAAACGCTTCAGCCATTTTTGTTTAGTGATCAAAATAAGACAATCGCGTTGCAACCCGACTTTCATATGGTTATCGAGGGTAGCTACGCAGCTTCGAGTTGCCACAAGTAGTTCCAGCAGGATGCGGAAACAAAGGTTCAATGTCGTTCTCATCAATTGCCATCAACAGCCCAGGCATGTGTCCAAAGGCAGGTATTTCGTAACCAATTGATCCTTGAAAATGAAAGGTTTACCACAACTTGTGGGTCTCAAACAGTCCAAACTTGTTGGGGTGGTTTCAATCCCATGCTCACCATTTCGATATATTTCGACACATCTAACCGTTATAACCGTTCAACGCTTGGTTTACAGGGCTCGGGATGTTAGTCTGATCCATTATGATCCATTATTCAAAGAATTGGATGATGGGAAAATTTACAGGAAACCCCATTTGATGGTAAAAGCCATGGTTTCCTGTAGATTTTCTCTTAAACCAATCCATTGAACTATGATCCCCATGGTAGGCCGGCACCACGCCTGACCCGTCAGGTGATCACGCCAGGCTGCAGCAGCTGGGTGCGTTCCAGGCTGACGCGCCACCAGGGTTTGGCATCGGGCGTGTCGCTGCCGATGCCACCCGTCTCCATGCAGCTGTTCCTGGCAGTTGAAGGTCAAGGTCAGACTTTGGCCACAAGAAAATCAGGAAACAAAGCACCAAAAAATACGAAAAACACGATGTATCAAGAAATATCATGAAACTGTACTGCATGAATTAAATTCATGAAACATGACTTAAATGGAAAGATAATTGGAAAAAATCTCAAACATTCATGTCATGTATTGATTCAAATTCTGTATAGAATTATTGAGTTTTTGAGTTGAAATGTGTTTCGGAATCATCCTGGTAGTCGGAAAAATGCGCTGACGGCATGAAAGGTGTCGACCCAGGCTGTTGGAACTCTTTCCAAACAACACAGATGAGAGAGATTCTCTTGAAGGCGCATGCTGGGTGATGTTAGATATTTGACAAGTAATGACAAGTCATCGACATTTCAATCGATTCGCGGTTATCGAATCATGCTCATACTTCTCATACATCAACCAACGTCTTCAATGATTCGTTGAACGTGACTTTTTGCAAAGGATTCAGATCGTGTTTGTAGATCCCGATTCTAACATTACATTCATCCCATTTGATGCCGAGGATCGGATCATCATCTGCCAAATACCTGGTGAGACAAAGGGCGACTTCCAAGTGGTAAAGCCACTGGGCCCATATTCAGCTGAAAACCTGGGATTTGGACCTTTAGTTTCGATATGTTTCGATTTTGAAATGGATCCAGTGAAATAAGCACCCAAGGGATCCCAAGGGTAGAATTGGTGTATTGTGTGTTTTTCACACGGTCGCACGAATGGTCGTATCAAAAGCACATCCAATCGGGTGAATCATTATAATCATTTCATGCAAATAAGTGCAAGTAAAACATAGGTTTTTTCACTGGATCTTAGGACTTAGGAGATACAGGATATCATTCAACCATCATTCAACCATCATTCAACCATCATTCAACCATCATTCAACCATCATTCAACCATCATTCAACCATGGCAGCAAACTCGCCAGGTGGCCACATGCGATTCTCGGATGCACCGCCACCCGCCACGGTGGATTGCCAGACCCGCAGGTTTGCCACTGCAGCTTGAGGCTTGCGATGACATCCTTGAAAAGCCACACCTCGGCGATTCGAGAAATTCGATCATTGATATCATTGATGACGAAAAATAGGGAATAGGTGAGACCCCAAAAATAAACACATACCACTACCAAGTAACTCCTGGTTTCTGGGGCGATGTGCGTTGTTGCCTAACTCTGAAAAACTGGGCAATTAGATAGCAGTATAATACCCTGAGCCCATCCCAAACAAAGTTGTGCAACTAGGCGGAATCATCACAAACAGGGGATAGCAAAACCGGATTCCAACCACCAAGCGAAGCATGTTTTTGTGAAAGTTTTGTCTCACTCCGTTTGTCTGCTGCCATCGACCATCCGACAGGTTGCACAACTTCACCAAGCGACGAACACCTGAACGAATGGTTTCGTTCTGTTCATCTGCTGACAGCACCACAGGATACGACTGTTCCTGACGGAAAGGGGTCAGCTGGTCGATCGTTTGGATCGTTCACATCCACAACACAATGGAAAGAAATCAGTGCCCAATGAGAACTCAATTGTGGAGAGAAAAGCATTTCTGGCGGTTTGCCCAAAAATTATCAGTCAAGTAGGATCACCTTTGAACAAGGGCCGCTTTGTGAAGCGGCTGATCGTTGACCCCATCAACCACCCATAATTCTTGGTTCTAGTCATTGTTTTTCATTGTTCTTGATTATATGTATTGTCCAGAATGTTTTTTTGGCATACATATTTTTAAGCCAATCATCAAAACCGCAGCGTTTGATGTCGAGCTGGATGGTCATCTCACTCCAAGGAGGTTCTGTGCGACGGTAGACCTCAACGGATAAGACATGTGGATTTTTCACATGTCAATAACTGCCAATAAGCTCTTGAAACATACATGAACATAGTGTATCAACTCATACAGCTCATGGCTTTTTCTTCAACCAACATGGAGGCAACACCCATGGAGGCATCAAGTCGAGCTATGGATCGCAGCAGACTTCGCACCAAGTGGCCGTGATGTCATAATCTCCAGCAAGCGCCAAAACGAAAAGAGTGCTGCGGATCGGGGTGGTGCACCCATCTCCTCTTGCGGTGGATGTTTGGTTTACATGTGAAACCGTGAAACCAATCTGATATCGTAACATATGTAAACCACAAACATATTAAAACACAAAACCAAACCCACTTAGTAAGATAACATCTAAAACCATCTAAAACCATCTAAAACCTTTGAAGTCCAATTTATGCACCATCATTGGATTTCAGGAATCCTGTCCTGGGTTGCAAGGCACGGCATAGGTTCCACCATCGCTGACACGATAAAAGTCGCCCTCGGTGAGATTGAACTCCAAATACTCGGTACCTCCGGGGAAATGAATTGGACATGGCTTGATCAAAAGGGATGTAGCCAAGAACACCTGCCAACCACATATAGGGATATACTATGATATACTGGGAGACCAACAAAATACCTAGATTATCCTAGATTATCCTAGATTTCAAACATGGAAGATTTCTCCCAATTTGCGGCTCGACATGACTTCCCCACCTGGTCCAAGGACAGAGAGGTCCAGTTCCTCCACATTTCCTGACGCCATCGACTGAAACCAGTGAGATCTTGCCGAAACCGCCCTGAACTTGGTCGCTTGATCCCAGCGAACCTTCCCAGCGGATGGCGACAGTCAAGTCGCCTTCCAGCAAGAAGCCACGAGACCTTCAAAGCGAGGGCAAATCACTTCCCAAAGCCAATTCTTTGGCAAATTTGTTTGGAATGAGTAACACTATCATAGTATGAAAATAAAATAGATCATCATTCATAATAAGGCCGCAGTATCATACAGACCAATTCTGGTGGGATTTTAAATATGCTAAACTCCAAACATTTCAAAAAATAAATCCTGTCATTTGCTCAAATGCTGCAAACTGGGTGTAAATTAGAATGACTCCACCAAAGAATGGTCCGTATGCTCTGCATATTTGGCATCGAAGTAGTGTTGATGCGTATTGCTATATTGTTGACACTTGGATTTGATTACATCACACTGGATTCGGTTGAATCCAAGCAAATTATGACAATTCACGAACCTGAAAAGTAACCATCTATTTTGAATGATGAGTCCCTCTACAGGACAAAAACATAATTTCTAGTATTCTAGTGAGATCGTTGCAAAGTTTAAAATGAAATCCAAATCTTCCGGTTGACTATCCGTGGCTCCTCAAACATAGCCAGCCATAAACCATCCCCAAAAACCAATGCAACTTATACCCTATTGTGTCAGTAAGATACGCATGAACTTGCCCTTCACCTAGCTTTACCCAAGTAGATGTAAACATCTTAAACTAGACATTATATTCAAATATACATGGACATGGATTCCATATACATACATACATACATGCATGCATGCATACATACATTACATACATACCATACCATACCATACCATACCATACCATACCATACATATATATATATATACACACATGTGTTGCATCCTCCATATCTGATGGTGGAATCCGAAATCCCCACATTTTTTCATTTTTCTGCTGAATTCACCGACCTCACTCGTGCCGCTGTCTCCGGCATATGCTGGAGATCGATGCCAACCCAGGCATCCTGACAGATTTTCCACGGTACATGGGATAACATGGGGATATGAACTATGATGGAGACATAAATGCAATTTGGAGAAACTGGGATTAACTATGATAGATGAAGATATATGATTTGTATATAATTATAATTGATGGGATGGAGATATCACCAAGGAAAAACATGAGAAACTGGTGGTAAACTGTTAAACCCAACAACTACCAAAACGTGTATGCAGATCCCATTTCTGGGCAATACATCCATTGCTTTGAGCGCTGAAGTCAAACTTTACTAAATTCCATGATATTGACACAATTTTGGGAACAACCACTAATCTTCACTGAATGATGAGAGTTCAAGTTCCCCAAGCTGAATTGTTCTCCTGTATTCCTTTGTTGTGGTTCCTCTTTCTTAGCATTGCTCATTGATGGCGGCATCCTTTGATGTCATTAGTATTCACCCTGAAACAATTGGCAGAATAAAGCTGGCTTGGGCGACCGAAAGGTGGGAATATAAACCAGCATCAGTTGAGAATACCAGGTATATCGGAGCATAGCTGCAATTTGTCTGGATAGCTTTCCAGTTGCAATCCATGTGCCAAACCAAATAATGACTCACCTGAAATAAGACCATTTTGGGGTGGTTACCTTTACATATTCTTACCACATCAATCCATATCAATCCCCATATCATACCATCATGGCAATGCCGTTGAGGTCATACAGAAAAATCTTGCCACGGAACCTGCACAGGCACTGACCATGCAGCGATCTCGAAGGAATCAATGAGATTGTTGTCATCCGTGTCCAAACCAATCCTCCGCGCCAGGTCGGGTGCTGAATCTCAGTTGGCTTTGGAATTTCAGTTGGGTCATCGATTTTCTGTGAATCTCTGTCCAAATATTCTTACTTTCCCGCTCCAGGTCTGATGATAGATTTCCATGGGCTTTACAAAGGTATTATATGCCTTGATGATCCTTGACGATCCTTGATGCCAGACTTGGAAAACCTTGTGCTCTTGCAGCTTCCTTTTCTTTAACGACTTTTGCGTGCAGAGCTCTACATAGTCAGTGCCGGCAGTCTGTACAAGCACCATGCAAGTTCTGCACATTCAAAGCGAAGAAACCACCAAATTAGTGGATCCTAGAAGGTATCCATAGGTATCCTAAACTCTAACAAAATTCATGACCAAGTTCGATGACAATCTCCTGGGCGCTATATTGCTTGACTGTGGCGGTTGCAAAGACCTCCCGCGCATTGATCTCCCGCGCTTTGGGTGATCGCAACAATTCTCGTTCCACCTCCGGAGGAAAGCTCCGACTGCACAAAGTGATCACCTCCGCTGCTGTCGTCGGCTCCTCCGAGACATATCGTGTCACCGTTGACCCTGTCGAATTGGGGACTAAAATCACTGGCGTTTTGGCTGGAATCACTGGCAAATGCGGACTGATGGTGCAGAAGCCAGGAGCAAAAGCTGGTGGAGCTTCAAGAACATCGAAAGGCCAATCCACTTTGTAGATACCTGACATCGAAACAATCAAAGACTGCCAAAATCATAGAATATGTCGAATATGTATCATCTGTTGGGCAGTTCCAATGTGTTGCACCATCATAGTTCATAGTGCTCCTGATTAGTTGACAAAATCTCTATTTGAATGATTTCGCTGGTGAACTCCCCCATTTTTCCGTATATCATCCCACCACCCCCATTAAAACAGATTTTCAATGGCAAAATCCATCGAACATCATTCAACAATCATTCAACAATCATTCAACAATCCTTCCACATCCCTCATCAAAGCTCAATTTTCAAGCTACGTCGATCTGCCGCGCGCTGCAGCAGCGAACACGCCGCTTTCAACATCTTCTCCCCCACCATCAGCGCCATGCGCCGCAGCGCTGCTCGCGGCGCGCCGTGGAGTGTTCCGTCCACGTCTTGGAGATCCAACATCTGCAGCAACGGGTCCTGGAGATCCAGAAATGGCAGGTAGCACTATGGTACAACGAAAAATGATGAAAAATGGAGTATAACTACCCATGTTGATATTGGAGATATGGAGATCATATGGAGATCATATGGAGATCATATGGAGATCATATGGAGATCATATGGAGATCATAATATGGAGATTATTGATAGATTGATATATTGATCGTATCCATCATCATATCCATTATATCGTCATATCATCTTCCGGTCACGCCTCAGTGGAGACCACGGCTGTGAGCCGCTGGCGGCTCTCGTCGCTCTTGGCTTCCAGCAGCTGCGCATCGTCAAAGGCGTCGCCGGAGGAAGTGATCAACTGACAGGACGCCACGTCCAAATATTTGGCCACCTGACCGATCTGAAGAGACTGGAGATTGAATCTGGAGAATGTACACACACACAGATATATATATATATATTTATATGAGGTATATATAATATACACATCCATATGTATGATAGATCCCAAATTGATGATGATTTATGGACAATAATAATAACTCCCGAAAAGAAGATGTTGGTTGGATCTGTTGGATCATGAAATGCGCATCTTAGTGACTAGCTGTTTTTCTTGTTGTGTTTTTTTGATTTTGTTTTGAATCTTCTGTTGAGTCTATGCTTTCCAGTTGTTTAGTTTAGTTTTGTTTTACTGATTTGTTTTTTCTGTTGTTTTTTCGTATCTCTTTTTTTGGAATCCTTCTGTGGGCATTCCAAATTACACCGGGAGATGATTGGGCGCTTGGCCATGAGGCCACCATCATTTTGCCAATACAGGGCCTCCATCAGGACAAACTGCTCGCGCACTACTAACTTCGGTACTTCAGTTGACATCCCCAATTTTTTTCGGCCAGAATCACTCAATCACTCTGCTTTTTCCTTCGGAAAGCCTGGTTCAATCCCTAGAGTTCCAGATGAAATCCCAATGTTTGTTGGTTAGCCTCCTTTGTTGAAGCAGCAACCAAGTGTTTCTCGATTAAATCTCCACACCTTTCCGCTTGACTGTCTTGACTCCCCCAAATTCCAAGAGAAAGTCAACTTAGTCAACCATCACTTTTTTCCCCTTTTTTCCCTTTTTTTTCCCTTGCCGGTTATTTTCCCATCTTTCCCCCCTTTGACACATCGCCATTTCGGCCGAAACCTCCATCTTCAGCTGCTCCGCCACGTCAAAGTCCTTCAGCTCCAGCGTCAGCAGTTCCTCTCCCGCCATCGACACGATGGACACCATGGCGAGCGGCGGGATGTTGGGACGTTGGGACGTTGCGGCGTGGCGATGTTGAGCTGATGCTGAGAATTGTGGAGTGGGAACAACCTGGGAACAACCTGGGAACTGGGAACAAGCTAAGAACAGCTATAGCATGCAGCGGAGCAGAGGTGTGGCAAAAGTTGCTGACTTGGCAGGCCTCTTACAGATACCTAAAATACCCTAAGATACCTATGTTGTGGAATTGGTCAACCACCTTGTAATCCAAGGCACTGACCGTGGAGTCAACTTGATGCACTAGGCAAAGCATGTCAGCCAGTCATAGGCATAGTGCAATGTGTTTTTGGGGCATATGCTATGGCTACGAGTCAAATCACCCGGGTTTCTCCTTTTCTACTTTGACCACACAGCAAATTACAGTGAAAAGTGGGGCTGTAATCTGTTTCTGACCTGGTTGGGTTGCAAACCCACAGCAGTAAGGATCACCTTCTGCCGGTAGCAATCTCCATTTCCAACCTTAGATACTCCCTGAACAAAAAAATCTTTGGGATATCCAAAACATCCGCCACCACAATGGGTAAACGTTATATAACTCAATCAAACCAATGATTTGCCAAAAGTGATCCAGTTATACCCCAGTTATCACGGCCATAGCCCCTGCCATAGCCCCAACAAACCATCTGGCCGAAGCTCGTGTCTTGCGGCCTCGCTGGATCAGAGCTGAACATTTCCCTGCGGCGCGGTTGAAACACCCAAAAGCCGGTTCCATATTTCTCCACACAAATCACTAACAGATACAGTATTCCTGAGGAAATCAGAACCTTTTCGACCAACTTTGCGAAATCTAAGTTTTGGATAGTTTTTTGGATAGTTTTTTGGACAGTTTTTTGGTCACCGGATTGGAATCCGTTTTGCAGACCCTGCCTACGGAAGGTTTCACCACCCCAACTCTGCAGATCAAGACTTCGTAGAAGCACACGACCATCACAGCTTGGATCCACGTTGGTGTACCTCAGGGAAGATCACACGGAGCCTAGCCTTGTTAGCCTTATTAGCCTTGGTAATGTGAAATGTTCATGAATGTTCATGAATGTTCATGAATGTTCATGAATGTTCATGAATGTTCATCTTTCCCACTTTTGAGTGTTTCAATTTGATTCAATTTGCCTCCAAAAAATATATCCGAATCCTATCTTGGAACCCCTGCCAGAAAGTTGGTTTTCAGCTGGGTATGAACTGTTCCCCATGTCTTATACAAGCCACTTTAATAAACCTAGTACCCTTTATTTACCCCTTGGTAATCTAATCTGCCAATCTGGCAACAAAAACAAACAATGTTTATAGATACTTAGATATTTATAGCAACTTGTTGCAGATGTTCCCATGAAAGATTTCCCCGCCAGTGTATCTCCACCAGGCCACGTGGTGATGAATCGGATACGCCAGAAACGGTGCTCGAAATAGGCGTCGTGTTCTTGCGGCGCTCGCCCCTCCTGGGAGAGAAACATTCGGAGATTGGATTCTGACCAACCTGACCAACCTGGCCCGCCAATGCTTGATTCATCGTATTCATCATATTCATCATCACGAAAACGACGAATTTGTGATCTTTCCAACCATGTGAATGCACAGATGGCATTTAGATGTATTTATTTGGCTCTGCCTCGTGACACTAACAGTGACCACAATTCATACCACAAAAAAAAGCACAAAAAAAATCAGGTTGTAGTCCCCAATATGACTTTCATTTCCCCTTATTAAGGCTAGATGACCAG
>Ga0126342_10003674_pt1 | contig 25582 bp, 20 predicted proteins | sample Cyp1metagenome_FD_92528 | JGI IMG/M metagenome (GOLD analysis project Ga0126342, IMG submission 92528) | Coral microbial communities from Lord Howe Island, Old Settlement Bay, Australia - Cyphastrea 1 metagenome | ecosystem: Host-associated > Invertebrates > Cnidaria > Coral ... | reverse complement strand
TATATATATATATATTATACATATATATATATAAATATAATATACATATATACATATATATATATAAATAAATATATACATATAAATATATATATATATATATAAATATATATATATATATATATGTATATATATATATACACATATATATATATATATATATATATTATTTTTATATATATATATATACGTTGTCACCGTTGCCACCTATCATGAATATATAATATATAGGTATACAATCAAGAAAGTTACCCCTGGAGAGTCCTTATGGCTACAACGAAATTCTTTCGGGGCCTTGGTAGATAACTATAAAATGTGACAAGTTGCCCCTGAATGGCTGAAGAGAAACCCCCCAATGTTTTGTTTACTTGTGAAGTCTCCTCATGGAAATACCCCTGATGTTCTGAAGTAAACAACCTCCCAAGTTTTCTTTTGATTCGTCATTCTTTCCGATTTGCTCTCTCCTGGGGTTAGTCTGACTCATGCCCACTTGAAGTGCCTTGAGCCCCATCGCGCAATCAATATTGAAGAGGTGTCAATGGAACATAGGTCATGATGTTGGAGATAACGCAAAGCAGGGGAAAAAAACCAAGCAAAAAAATCGGGTCTCAAGTTCAAAGTACCCTGGAGGTCTCAGGTATATCAAAATTTATCCTCACCACTGGCCAGGCCACAGATCGACGCGTTGATTGTAATCCTTAGCAGCTGATCACCCCCGGGTCGATGTACTCCGGTGTCCCCGGAGGAATGCGACGCGGCCTTGCATGTGGCTGCTGAATCAAGCAAGTGGCAGGTGGACGTGGGAGATTAAAAGAACATTAAAATAAACATCTGAACCTCAACTGCAAGCTCGTGATCGCAGTGGTTCCCTCCGGGCCCGAGCAGCCACCTCTGGATCAAAGTGATCCCCGCCGGACCTGGACCACAAAGAATCTCCAAAGATATACCAAGATATACCAGATGGAATGCCAGAAGATAAGCCAGATACATATGCCCGAAAGAATGTCAGAAGATTTGCCAGATAGAATGTCAGAATATATATATATATATTTATGTCAGATAGAATGTTTTGGTGGGGATCACTCGAAGAATGTAATTTTTCCAAGGAACGTGTCCGGCAGTGCAATACGCCGAGACGTGAAAGTCGTTAAACCTGGCAGCCGTGATGATGGTAATACCCAGCAGGGGGCACCAGTGATTTATGGAGACTATATCGGGGTTAAATAGAAATTACATAGGGATTGTATGGGTGTGTCTGACACTGGGGAATACCGTTAAATGACCTTTTAACTACGGGAAAATGATGATTGATCAGCAGGTTTCCGAGTAACATTTTTTCAGACAAACCCATATGGAGATTCTATGGCATTATATATTTGGGCAAATTATAACAATTCACTATTCTGAAATGTTGGGCCATTTTGGGATGATTCCTCTTATTGACCATCATTCCAGTGAGGGAGAGCAGTGAGGTCGCAACAAAAGTTACCCAGATTTATGGAGCTTAACCATCAACAATGGTGCTGATATGGGGATATACCGGTGTCATCAGCTCCGAACCACGCTTTTTTTCCGACTATATAGTGGGGTATTCAGCCACGATTGATTACAGGCGGATATTGTAGGACGGGTCACCCCGGTTGTTTTTCTTGGTTTAACCATGTATCTCAATGGTTAGCTGATAGCTCATCTATCAATATGAATGTTCTACACGTCAAACAAATTGCGAATTTCCCATATTTCAGCAATTTTCAATATATATCAGTTGGGGATTTCTTATGCAACTATCTAAGAATCTAATATTTTCCATATATATATATATATTTATATATATATATCAAATATATATATATATATATATATATATTTTTTGGCGGGTTCCCATATTTCGATAGGAACCAACAAACAAACAGGACGAACCGCTCCACCAAGTGATCGATCGAACAAAGGGAAGTCCTTCCGATATACCTTTTCCGTGGTTTTCAGTGTTACCATGTGGTTAGTTGACATAGCTATGGAACATCGCCAGTTTTAATCAATAGGTAAATCATCATAAATCATCTATAAATGGGCAATTTTCCATAGCTATGATAAATAACCAAAGCGTAAGTCGCAAACATGGGGGGTGAAGCATGTATATAGGGTTTCCTAAAGTGGTGGTACCCCAAATCACCCGGGGTTTCAATACTAAAATGGTTTAATGGGTGATTCAATCTGTAACAAGGGACGTTTCAGCGTCAGCCTTCAAAACATACTCATCATAACTCAGGATGTTCAACGGACACGACTGAAAATGTTTACAGCAACAATGAAATTTCGATGAATTTCGTCACTTGACCGTTTTGCTGACAACCTGCAAACACTTCTATTAAGGACGATTTGGTAATCACAATCTTTTCAGTGGCCAGGATGGATATAGGTTTTGACCCATAACTAGTCTGGTCGCCCCTTTGCTGTACGTATCGCGTCAAGGTAAAGAATGGCAGCGGAATAGGGAAAGACAGAGATGACGAGAGGAAGAGAGAGAGAGAGAGAGAGGGAGAGCAAGATTTAGTGTTATCACTACAGTTATGGCAATTTATTAGTTATAATTGGTTATTTCTATGGGATTAGAAACATTCTATACATGGGGTGACTAGTTAGTACATCCATAACTGGTATAAATGGGGCCATCACTGCAGCTGTATTCTAGCTATCTGCAAATCATCCAATACCCTCTGGTAATCTAACATAACTATGGAAAATCACCCTAGAAATAGTCAGTTTTCCCATGAAAAATTGTGATTTTCCATAGTTATGTAAACGTTTACCAGAGGGTAATTCGTGGGATTTCTCAAAATCATAGTCGTGGAATTTATTAAAACCTCCATTTATCATGGATTTTCAATATGTTAAATAATCAGATGGTATATACCTATTAAACATGATGTTTGATTCCAGCAGGTGATTCGAATGACAAAAATATCATCTCCGATTGGATCATGGTGCACGGTGACATAACAGTTATGTCAATGGCTACAATGTGAGGCCCCCGTTCGATAGCTAAGTTGGTGCAAAGAACTCCAATTTCACTATGGTTTATGGTACTTATAACGAACTAGTTACTGGGGCGAATCTAAACCAACTAACATCACTGGGGGGCCTCACATTGTAACTGGATATTTCAAGGGGATTAATTGGTATAACTTAATTGTAAATAGTGGTAAATAATGGCTAATAGTGGTTAATACTGGCTAATAGTAATTGATGATAACACCCAAAATATAGTATATTTACTGGTTGGTGGTGCAATAACCATCTTGAAAAATATGAGTCAATGGAGTCAATGGGAAGGATTATCCCATATATGATGGAAAATAAAATCCTGTTCCAAACCACCAACCAGTATCCGAAATATCCCTGAAAGTATCCCAATCAAATCACATTAGATCCACATGTGCATTTTTTTGGGCTAGATCCCCCATGGGTATACCATGATATACCCCACTTGGCCGCAGCTTTGTTGGCCCACGAAGTCACCATGGGAAAACTGACCGACAAATCCAAAACTTCGGCCAATGGAGAAATATATAGGATCTATGGTTACACTCCAGTAAACCAGTAGGTATGGATCATTAAAAAACCATAGTATTTGGTTAATCATCCCTAGGTTTTTGGTTCATTAATCACCCCATATGCGAACCATGGTGCTGGAAGATCTTTTACCAGCATTTGCCCGAACAAAATCACCGAGTCATGTAGGTTTTTATATACCAGCACCATGGGAAAGGCGCAGCCAGCTGCAGCTGCTCGTCACCATTTAAGGCGATGATTCTCCGTCATTTATGCTGGGATGAAGGTCCAGTAGAGGCTTATACAGTTATGGCCCCAGTTATACCAGTTACCCTCTGGTAATTTAACATAGCTATTGAAAATGGCCATTTATAGTGGATTTTCCCATTAAAAATAGTGAATTTCCATAGTTATGTTAATTTACCAGAGGGTATAACCCATCTGCTCCATGTATGGTATATTTACCTACAATACTGGGTGATTTTGTTCGGGCAAATGTTGGTAAATCTTCCAGCACCATGGAGCATCTGGGTAAGTACTAACAAGTCACCCCAAATTTATAGTTCATCTTTCTCATCCCATAGATATAGCCAGTTATTTCACTTATAGCCATGGCCATAACTGTAGTAATCTCTTCTCATCCCCTAGGATTTCATGACACAGTTGGCAAACATGAATTTTCATGATTCATCCCATGTTTGCTGCCCCGAATTCGGGTTGTACACCCACTAATCTGAGGTGAAAATACCCTTCTGTAAATTCACATAGCTATGAAAAATGTGACCCATGTATAGATCATTTACATGGAATTTTACCTATTAAAATTGTGATTTTCCATAGCTATCTTCGTTTATACAGTGATGGCCCTTTACCAGTTATAAGACAGTTATAACCCCATTTATGGAATTAAAACCAATTAAAACGCCATAGAAATAACAACTTACAATCATGTATAACTGGTAAATGGCTTTAACTGTACCAAAGGGTCCCCCAAGTTTGAATCACCATCGATTCATCCGAAACATGCCCGGGCTCACTTGTCCACCACTCGAAGGAACATAGAAGAGGTGTTCCAAACCATTTCGTCCACCTAAGAGATCACAGATCATGTTCCTTGGTTATGTAGAAAGTTCCAGTTATGGCCCAACAAACAGTTTTTTTGTTATGGGTGTATACTGATATAAAACCAACTAGTTATAGGAGCTATAAGTCCATTTACAATTGTTAAGGGCCATAACTCATAACTTGTTCATTTCTTTCTGAGACTAAGCTAGGACTGGGTATGGCTCAAACCATTGACCGATCACAGATTAGGGCCTGTGTTTGTCATAGCTTCTGACAGCTCATCTGGAAGTATATATGGTACTGGAACTGCACTACCAGTTCTGTTTGTTTTAATTCGCCCCATTAACTAGTTCCTTATATCTACCATAAACCATAGTTAATTCAGCCACTTATATCTCAATTGAACGCTATTTATGGTTATGGAAGATTAAAAGCTATAGCCCCTTAAGAACGTAGCACGGTGCCCTGGTTCACCATTTTGCGAACTTTTTCCACAGATAGGACAGATAGAACCCCCAGGGTAGGATATGACCCATACCCAAATGGAATATATAAACGGATATGCTGATTGTCGATATGGATCAAACAAGAACATACCCTCTGGTAAACATACAAAAAACTATGGGAAATCACAATTTTTAATGGAAAGACTCACTATAAATGGGCCATTTTCAATAGCAATTCGTTAAATTATCAGGTTGGTATATAATAACTTTCCTGTAAATTAATATCATTCGGCGCTAACCATTGCAAGGTTTTTTGGAGAATAATCAATCGCCCAGTGGGCAGATAAGGTACTGAAAAACCTTGCGGGGTGCGGACTATGTATCTACGGATTAAATAAATATCCATACCATCCTCATCAATTTGACCCCCTTGTTCCAAGATTGTATCACCTGGGTGTGTCTGTAAATGGAATATACTCCAAAAATAGATATTGAATAGGGATAAACAATGATAAACTACAATGTGAGGCACCCAAGATAGCTAAGTTGGTTTATAACTCCAATTTCACTATGGTTTATGGTACTTATAACTATAGTTACTGGGGCTTATAAACCAACTAACATCACTGGGGGGCCTCACCTTGTAGGGCATTTTTTGGGTAGTTTTGGGTACCCTATCATCAGATCAACGCCTGGTTTTGGCAGTCCAACTCGCTCACCTGCTCACCGTCTGGCGAATAAGCCGTCATGTTACTTCAACTTGCACACGTACTCCATGCTACAAAATGGGTCCCGCGACGTTTAGACTAGAAATCCAACTCTTGTTAGACATTCACCATAACTCCACGAGGTGTTGTACTTAGGCTTGTTAACCAGCAGAACATTTCTCCCGGAGTCCCTGTATTTTCCCCGTACATTTCCATAAAATTTGCTGTTGATATTACAGATTGAATGTCGAAGGAGTGTCGGTATCTCTGATTGTTTTCCATATGAGCCAATGTGAGAGGTGGAAAATGCCTCAAACAAAGGACAGTGAATGGGGACTCCATATTTTCACACCATCATCCCACATCTTGGTTCCCTTTTCAGTTCCAAACAATGCGGGCCCCCAAGTGATGTTAGTTGGTTTATCACCCCCTCATTAGTCCATCTAACTATAGTTACAAGATGTTACAAGTACCATATCCCCTAGTTATTTGAGGGCCCCACTTTGAAACGATCCAGAATTTGTTCACCGCTTTCCGCTCGAGTCAAGGAGCCAAATCCAACGCAGCACGCACGACGAATTGATCCAAGTGCGGACTGTCCTGGGAATCGGCACGGCAATACCCCACAATGATGTTTGGCTCTATGGATATCTTGGAAATGCAGTGCCATCTATGAGTGGATATACAATTTCTATAAGCTGAGGCATACCAATCTTCAGGTAACACCACATGTTCCTGGTTGTATTAACTCGTGATACATCATGTAGAACAATGATTAAAAGTAACAATAAACATGTTATTTCATCCCATTTGGTTGATGATGGTCCCCGAAAAAGAAGCAAATCATCCCATAACCACGTATAGATACATATCCCAAATAACATTCCAAGACTTCCTATAGTCAAGTCCCCATGTCTGATGGTAAGATAACAATTACCCGGTGGCTAATTAAATCACCTACAATTAGCGAGGCCCTTGTCAGGTCATACCTTAGTGAACAAAACTCGCATCGAACTCGATATGCCATAAACCCTAGGCAACTAGTCAACCAAGTTATCAACCAACTTAGCTATCATAAATCAGCTATGTTCATCCCATATTTTACCATGGTTTTCCCATGGTTTTCCTCATATTTTGCCAGGTGAAATCACCACGTCCGATGTGTTGGATGGGCCTCACGCAGTCCCTCGGTACTGAGATCTGCTTCGTAGATGGGGACGTCATCCTCCGGCGGTCTGAATCCTTTCTGATATAGTTAAATTCCCAATAAAAAAACATCAATAAGCAGGATCGTGGTTTATAGTTTATAGTTTTAATATGTTTTTTTGATGTTTAATATAGTTGATAAACCATATTAAGCCACATATTTTGGATTGGTTGAACTACTAATCCCATGAAACCATATATAATTAACCATATTGATTCATCCCACTACATAGAGGTTTCCACAAATGGGGTACCCCAATAGCTGGTTTATAAGGGACAATCCGATCTAGAAATGGATGATTAGGGGGTAGCCTTATTTTAGGAAACCTCCATATAGTGGGATGAACTAGACTAATTAAAGGAAAGCTGGTTGGCGAAGTTGGTTGAACTTAACTGTTAGGGTTTGGGATATGCCATCTGGTTATTTAACATAGCCATGGAAAATCCCCAAAATAGAGGTTTCTAGCTGGGAAAATCATCTATAATTGGGCCATCTATACCATGGCTATGTTAAAAAACCAGAGGGTAGCAAACTTGTTAGATGGGCGTTCAGCTACCTGCTGGATCTATGGCGATTAATCTATTGTTCAATGGGGTTCCCATGGGAAACTGGAAAGATGAAATCACGTAGTTCTTGTTTGTCACAAGAAAAGTGATTGCCTGTGTTCTGGGACCTACAAGTAACCCCCCATGATAGTCAACAAAGAACATAATTCCCTGACATTGGCTAACATATCAGGTTTGTGTTTGTTTTGTTTCATTTTTACAAACAAAATACCGCCGCTATTTCACATAATATATATATACACTATATACTGTGAATGTTTCATAAAATGTCCAAGACATGATTCAACATCATGAACATGGTGATTTCTGCTGTTGCTGATAATCATCTGCAATTACATTGTCAGTCAATACCCCAAGCATGTCCAATGGCAAATGCTGATTGATACCCCCGCATCTGGATGATGCTTTCCCTTCTGACTTCTGATAAATCCTTCCATCTATTTCTGGCTCTCTACATATCATATTCAACCTTCGGAAAAAAAACTGCGACTAGCTTTCTCGGATTTGACTTTAGTATTAATGGTTATATAATCCATTAACCCATGATAAAAATTGGGATTCTTTGGGAATTGCTTCTTCTTTTTACATGCAACTAGTGGGCCCCCCAAACGTTATGTTTCTTGGTTTATAATCCCATCCACCTATATTTATAAGTGCCATAAAGCCTAGTTTTTGTACTCATGTTCACCAACTTAGCTATCATCAAAATCAGCTATATTCATCCCATGGAAATCCAATTTTCGGTGAAATCACCATTTTCCTACAATGTGAGGCCCCCGTTCGATAGCTAAGTTGGGGTTCACATAACTCCAATTTCACTATGGTTTATGATACTTATAACATCTTATAACTTATAACGAACTAGTTCCTGGGGCTTTTGTTAACCTCACTGGGGGGCCTCACATTGTATGGTTTTTCTATCTCCTAATTCGATGCAGTCCACTTAAGCCCGCAGCGGAACCCCCTTTTCAGATCGCCTTCCCCACGATGATGAGGACATTCACCAGCGCCGCCTGGGTGTTTCATACAAGGAAAAAGAATGACCAGTGAGATGTGAAGCGTTCGTTGGCGTTTACCCATCCAACTTGTTTGATATATCAATATTTATAGTATATTTATATATGATAGATATTTGGTTGGTGGTTGATTATTGCAAAGGCTATGATTTTGTTTACCCTTTGGGTCAATGGGAAAATAATGACCAGTTCGTCAGTTAAGGTGATGACATTCCCTATGGAAAAATGAAACATGTTCCAAACCACCAACCAGAGTTTTTTTTCGTATTATTGCTAAGGCTATGATTTGGTGGCTTAGTCTTAACATTGCTTGACTAATCACTACTTTGGTGGGATAATAGTGGCTATATATAGTGATTCGTACTAATAACGGCTAATAGTGGTTAGTAATGATGGTTAATGCTGACTAAGAATGGTTCATAGTAGTTAATAGTGATTAGTACTGTTTACCCTCTGGTAACATGGCAACTGGACATCCCTATCAAAAATGCAGGTTTAGTTTGCTGGGAAAATCAACGAACTAAATGGTATTTTTTCCAGGAAACCATGTTTGATTACCGGAGGGTAATGGGCTTTGAACCAATCGGTTTATGAAGATATAGTGCGATATGGTGCGATTTACCAGTCAATAACAGAGGAAAACTGTCCGTTAACTAAGGTGGTCGAACTAACTTGGTGAACTGTTATGGCCCCAGTTATACCAGTTATAAGTACTAACAAGTCACCCCATTTATAGAAAGTATAATCCCATAGAAATAACCAGTTATTTCACTAATAGCCATGGCCAGTTTAACTGTTGGAACTAGTTTGATGGGAGTACACACCCACGATTTTCGCTGGCCTCTGCAAGCCATGACCCCATGGTTCAATGTGAAAATCAAAGGTTGTTTAAGGTCCCCCAACGCTGATAAACAGTAAAATTGATCTAGCCTCTAGTGATTATCTCTGCTACGGAAAATCACAATGTTTAATGGGTAAATAAGTAAATAATCATACGTATGTGAATCATTTATAAATTGGCAATATTCCGGCCTTTTCCATAGTTATGGTAAATAAATGTAAATAATTAGAGGACAAATGGTATTTTAAAAAGTGCTTCAATGTGCCCAAACAATTCAGTGACCATCATCTTAACGACCGACATGTTCCGCCCGAGTTGCAAGTTGGTTAACAATCCCAGGGACCGATATTTATAACGACCACAAACCCTAGTTAACCTAGTTAGTTCAACCAACTTAGCGATTCCGAACTGGTGTAATTTCTAGAAACAACAAGACGTTTTTGGGCGCTGGAGGGTTCAAAACCATCTGTCATCCCTCAATAGTTGGTTTATGGAGGCCCCCAAGATAGCTAAGTTTATTGGAGGCCCCAGGAATACTATAGTTATAAGTACCATGAACCATAGTGAAATTGGAGTTATTTGCACCAACTTAGCTAAACCAGGTTGGTTAAAATCAGGTTCATAGAATGGTCAAATGAGTCCCCTTATTGTAGCCCTTGAACCAAAACTGTAGGTAGAAAAAAACCAGCCCAAAACTAACAATAACCAACAGAAATAATCCACGAACCAGGAACCAATCAAAAATGATCATCTACTACTGAAATGGTGTTTGAATATTGAGATTGCAGTGAAGGTCATGGGTATAGTCATGCTAATCACTGCCTAAAATTGGGATTTACCCCTTACAAGATGGGGGACTCCCCGCGGTATGTTGGTGTTTAAACCCAGTTGACTATAGTTGTAACTGCCATAAACCAGAGTTATTGGAGTTCTGCCAAGCTAGCTACAGGATGGTGCCCCATAGCTAGCAAAGTTGCCTTATAAGTGACTTATCTATGTTTTATGGCATATATAACCATAGATAACAATGGTCAATGGGGTTGATCAACCAGCTTATAACTGGGGGGCACCAAGCTGTATCGTAAACTAGAGCGCCACCTTGTATTACGGTCATACTTACAATGTGAGGCCCCCCAGTTATAAGTTGGTTAACAAAAGTGGTTTATAAGCCCCAGTAATTAACTATAGTTATAAGTGCCATAAACCATAGTCACCGGAGTTATTTGCACCAACTTAGCTATCGAACGGGGGCCTCACATTGTAGCTGAATTACAATAAAAAAAAGCTGTGAAAATCGCTGAACAGTTGGGCCCCCTATGGAGATGAATCCCGAGTCCCCATCTCTCCAGTGACGTCACGTGACGTTTCATGAAAAAGATCATCCAGATAATCGTGACCATATACTGGGAGGTTTCCATAGTCATGGAGGTACCCCTAAAAATCGCTGGTTGGTTTATTTGTGTGTATTTCATGGAAAATCCCATGAAGGTGTGGTTAAAACAAAAAAATAAACCATCCCCAGTTCATCACCATCAATGGGTTGTATAAACCATAAAAAATGGGGTGGTGTTATGGCACTGTTTTAACCACATGTTTCTGATTTTTCCCATGGTAAAGATGTCCACATTAAAATGGATAACTACAATGTGAGGCCCCCATTCGATAGCTAAGTTGGTTCAAAAAACTCCAATTTCACTATGGTTTATGGTACTTATAACTATAGTTAATTCCTGGGGCTTTTGTTAACCAACGTTCACATCACAACGGGGGGCCTCACTAATTGTAGGGGTAGCCCCATGACTTCGGAGGTTTCCTCCACTGAAAATCCCATCCCTTCACCCTGGTGTGATACGAGGTGGGGCGAGTGATAAGTTTGTTTATAAACCCATCTACCCTCTGGTAAACATACAAAAAACTATTGAAAATGGCCATTTATAGTGGATTTTCCCATTGAAAATGGTGATTTTCCATAGTTATGTTAGTTTACCAGAGGGTACCTATAGATATACCCTGATATATCCCCTAATCCAGCCTATAGTTATTGCAGTTACAAACCAGCTGGATTCCAACTTTGCTATCGAACGGGGGCCCTACATTGTAGGAGCATGGAATTATGATGTAGAACTGCACCTGCAAGGTCTCGAGAGCATCGCCAAAATCGGTTTTCCGCAAGTCCCGTTTTTCACGAGGTGATGACGGGGATGAACGTGCCTTCCCCACATGGCCCTGGGTGTCTTGACAACTGTGTCTTTAATATTTTTTTATCACAAATTTACATTGATTATCCCAACGAAAACGGGAAGTAAAATGATAAAACCATCACAGGGTGCGGTGATTGTTTCAGGTTTTTCATTGACGTACTCTTCAACTAAGGTAACCACTTTGATGAGAATATGATGTGTACGGATCAAATCCCAGGCTCAACATATTGTATTTGTTGGTTTATAAATCCATCCAACATCAGATATATATATAATTGAATCCTGGATGGTAATCGTCATCTCAGTGAGCCAATTCTAACTTGAGCCAATTCTAACTTAGCGTTTCGAATTGGGGGACGCGTGATCTGTATGGTCATGGCCTCAAAAAGGGTGGAATTTCCAGTGGGATACAGACTCTTCCAATGGAAAAGTCCGAGAGATGGCAATAGATATTGAAATTAAAGGCAAACAGGAATGGTCATCCAGAATATCCTATTATAAAAGAAAATAGTACAATGTGAGGCCCCCAGTTATAAGTTGGTTTATAAGCCCCAGTAACTATAGTTATAAGTACCATAAACCATAGTTTTTGGAGTTGTAAACCAACTTAGCTATCTTGGGGGCCTCACATTGTATATATAGAGAAACCGAGTAGTATATCAATCCCTGGAACTCAGCCATTTCTGTGGGGAAGGCCATTCGGAAAACGCTTCCGCCGTATCAAGACGGTCGGATGCGGCGCATGCAGATACCCTACTGTTGACTCATACCTCCGCAATCCTGCATATGTGCCATGGTCGAAACCTCCACAGTTATGGCCCCAGTTATACCAGTTATAAGTACTAACAAGTCACCCCATTTATAGTTCATGTTTCTCATCCCATTGAAATTTCCAGTTATTTCACCATCATCAATCACTATTAGCCACTATTAACCATTATTAACCAGTTATTTCACTTAGTTATAACTAATAGCCATGGCCAGTTTACTGTGGGATGAATGTGGGCCCTGGCCATGGGCCCTGGCCATGGGCCCTGGTCATCAGATAATGGGAATCCAAAAAAAAACACGGCTGCCAATCTGAAATCATCTAAAATCCTTTGAGAAATCCCTATTAAAATGGATTGAGAGTAAAATCTCTACCCCAAAACATCATATAATAATCATGTATTGTCAGACTTAATGGTATGGTCATCTCTACCCATTATTCATTAATCCATTTCTCGACCATGATGTATATCTGGGTATATTGTAACAACTCACTAATCGAAAATGTTGGGCTAATTGAGCTAATAATACTGGGATAATTCATGATAGCTCCCCGTATCCTAACCATGATTCCAGTGAGGGAGAACAGTGAGGTCGTTATAATTTACCCAGACATGGAGGTTTCCTGAAATGGTGGTATCCCTAAATCACCCTTTTTGGTTCGGATTTTTCCATTATAAACCAACCATTTTGGGATACCCCCATTTATGGAAACCTCCACAGTTATGGCCCCAAAAACCAGTTATAAGTACTAACAAGTCACCCCATTTATGGAATGTATCTCATCCCATTGAAATATCCAGTTATTTCACCATCATCAATCACTATTAGCCATTATTAACCATTATTAACCACTATTGATCAACCTGCAATGCGAGGCCCCCCAGTGATGTGAACGTTGGTTTAGATTAGCCCCAGTAACTAGTTCGATAGTTGTGTACCATAAACCATAGTTATTGGAGTGTTTTGAACCAACTTACTCTCTGGTAATTTAACGTAGCTATTGAAAATGGTCATTTATAGTGGATTTTCCCATTAAAAATGGTGATTTTCTATAGCTATGTTGAATTACCAGAGGGTAGCCATCGTTTTTTCCGCGGGCCTCACATCCTGGGAATGGATGGACTGTTCAGAAAACGGCATGGGTCAACGATGGTCAACGGCCCAAGGAATCCCAAGGATCCCACTGAGGTTTGGTGCTGGATCATCCTCAAACGGCCCCGCGGATTAATCATGTGTATATGAACACATAAAAACCACCAAAAGATCTATATACCAAAAAAAAATAGGCTTAGATATGATATGACATCAAACTGTGCACATTTCTAGATATGATACAATATATACTGTATATACTGTATTACATCTATATATATATTTATCATATGTAAAACATATATGTAAATCATATGTATATCTATCATATGTATATCATATGTGTTCATATGGAGGTTTCCTAAAGTAGGCGTATCCCCAAATCATCCATTTTAATAGGATTTTCTCCTATAAACCATCCAGCTATGGGGGTACCCCCATTCAAGGAACTCCGGCATTCTGTGCACGGGTCAGTTGTCGTGCACAGGTTCAGCATCAAAATGGTGGTTTCTGTAAATGGGGGTACCCCCATAGCTGGATGGTTTATTTCATGGAAAATCCTATTAAGATGGATGATTTTGGGGTACCCCTATTTTAGGAAACCTCCAAATGCTGATCTAATGGTGTTTTAATGGAATTTGATGGTTTGCTGGTGTTTTAATGGTATCTGAATGGGATTCAACTAGGAACACATGGTGATTTGATGGGATCGATTTTTTTTTGTTTGACCTTGTTTACAGAATCCATCATCAACTCTGGTAAAACTGGGTATGGATTCCTTTGATATTTTCTGACACGTGCAATCCCTTCATGCGGAATCCGTGTTCAAGAGTTCCAACACGAAACACAAAGTCTTTGACAAAAGAGGTGCTATGGCTTGAGGCAGAGCGTGGTGTTAAAGATCCGAAATGTAGTTTGTGTTAAATGAACACATGCTAAAATCTGCTAAGTCTTGGCAAATTCATATGATTTTGAAACTTGAAACCTATATCCGGAATTACGCATAAACATTATCTAGAGCGCAACCACTTCTGGTGAGATCTTCATTAAGTCATAGTAAAATAGCAATGCGAATAAATGAGGAACTAAACATGGCTAGTTACTGGATACTGTACGTGTGTTATATCCAAATATATTCCAATCATGTCTGATTTCCAGAAATACAATGACTGTAGCAACCCAAAAAAAATAGAAGTAAATCTACACGAGAGGCAACATGTGATAGATCAATGCAAATCAACATAATTTAACACGTATGTTTGATTTACTAAAAACTAGTACTTTGTGGAGCAAAAAAAAACAGAACAACCAATTGGATTTCAGCCCAGCTAGTCATTTGGCTGTTGTTGTTGCTGTTGTTGTTTACAATTTTCTCTTTTCTTTTTTTTAATATTCACATAGACGTCTCCAGCACCGCTCAAGAACACCGGCGAGGAAACCAGAACCAAAAAAACGACCTACCGACGCCGTAGGTTGGTGGGGCGCAGTTTCTGGAACGTATTTGGACCATTTGGGCCACGCCAGGTGACATGTTTGTTGGTTAACCATCGAACTGGTTATTTCAATGGGATTAATTGGTATAACTTAATGGCAAATAATGGCTAATAGTGGTTAATACTGGCTAATAGTGATTGATGATAACCACCAAAATATAGTATATTTACTTATTTACTGGTTCGTGGTGCAGTAACCATCTTGAAAAATGATGGAGTTCGTCAATGGGAAGGATGACATCCCATATATGAAATGGAAAAATGAAATTCATGTTCCAAACCACCAACCAGATAATCATGGCATATCAGCGAACTAGATGATAACTTGGGATTTCCCAGATCTCAATGGGTATTGTCTATGCTAAAACCCATTCAACTGTATACAAAAATATCAATAAACCCGAGAGTTACTGTACCTCAGCTATCAAGCAACAAACACTTGTCACAAAGGGGGCCCCAAGTTGTTTTCACTGAAAATAAACCATCATCTCGGGTTACTATATGTTTTTAATATATTGATTTCCTTTTTTTGTTCGATCGATATCCCCATGATTGATATAATTTGTTCACGCTTTCCCATTTTTTGGATTGCCTTCCCCCGAAAACGAATCACCATCAACCACTGTGAACTGGCACGCTGACGGAAGCTCACATGGCTCCCGAACGGAGCTCCTTCTGTGAGCACAGGTCGAGGTGGAAAGTGCTGTGCGTATGCCGCGTCGTGGCCAAATTTCGATCGCCAAAGGAAGCAAAAATCCGCAAACACGATTGCTAAATGGATCATGCTTATAATCCCATCCCCCAATTATGCACCCTAATATTAAACACACCCCAGAAACCGTTGTTTAGTTGGGGAATTACACATATTTGGGTTCATTTAATTTAGGCGGTATTTAATATGGGTAGGAAATTGTTTAAGGACACTATTTGTTTCAGTTCAGTTTTTTCTGGATTCCTGGCCGTGCCTATTTTCCATGCTATTTGCAGCATTTGGGAGCTGGAACCTGCCACTTTGCAAACCATTTGCAACATTTTGGAGCTGGAAACCTTTCATTTTGCATGCTATGCACAGCATGTTAAAGCTAAAACCTTCCATTTTGTACTCAATTTGCAGCATTTCATAGTTGGAACTGTCCTTTTCGCATGCTATTTGCAACATTTTGCAGCTGGAACCTTCCATGTCGCTTACCAGTTGCAACATTTGGGAGCTGGAACCTTCGATTTTGCATGATATTTGCATACATTTGCAACATTTTGGAGCTGGAATCTTCCATTTAGCATGCTATTTGCAAGTTGTTGTTGGTTCTTGGTTGTTGTCTGTTAGTTGTGGGTTCTTGTTTGTTTTGTTATTCTTGTTGCAATTGTAGCTGCTGTAGTTGTTGTATTTGTAGCTATAGTTGTAGTATTGTAGTTGTAATAGTAGTTTCTTGTTGTTGTTGCTTTTGTTGTTGCTGTTGCTGTTGTAGTTGTTGTTGGCGGTGGTGTAGCTGGAGGAACAGACCAACAACTGTTGATGTTGTGGTCTTTGTTTGGGTGTAGGCCGTGTTTGTTATTTCCTTACGCTTGTGGCTTTGGTTGCGGCGAAAATGTGAACACAAACAAAGCCATGAAGTCAAAAAGACCCGTAAAACTGTGCAAAACCAAGAAGAAAGAAAACTGGCGAAGCCATCAAGGCCAAAAAACAGAGAAACAAACGACAGAGTTTGCGTGGTATTTGCCACATTCTCAGCATTCTGCAACGTCAACCTGCGTTGGGGAGATAGAACCTCTCATTTTGCATTGTATCTGCGACATTTGGAAGATAGACCGTTTCATGTTACATGGTATTTGCAGGATTTTGCAAATGATATGTGCAGCGTTTTTGAACTTCAACCCTCCCATTTTGCATGCCAAATTTCCATTTTGGTTCTTGGAAGCATTGTGCAACCTTGTTAACCAGCTCATTTACATCATGGTCTTTACACCAACGCAAGGAAACAAAAAAGGGCACAAACGAAACAACTGGAGGGGGGCATGGGGAGAAGGGCGCAGCGCTTCCCGCAAGGAACGCAGAACAAAACTTCGGTTGTGTTCCTCCTTTGCTGTTGTAGTTGTTTTAGTTTCTCATGGTTCTTGTTGTTTTTGTTGCGTTTGTTGTTCTTTTTATATTTGCTGCTCTTGTTGTTTGTGTTGTTGGTGCTGTTCTTCATGTAGTTGTAGCTGCACTTCTAATAAAACAGAACAACAAGGAAGCAAGTAGCACAACAAAAGCAACGAAAGCAGAAAAAAAACTACAAAACAAAGAAGACCAAACAAACAAACAAAAACATGAAACCTGAGAAGCAAAAAACAGATAAGCAAACAAAGAAGCGTAGAAGCAAACCGCAGAAAAGCAAAAATACAGTGAAGCAAAAAAGCAGAAAAAAAAACAATGAAAAACACAGAAAAAACAGAGAAACAAACAAAGCAGAAAAGCAAAGGCTAAAACAACAGAGAAGCATAAAAACAAAAAAACAGAAACGCCAAAATACAAAAAGCAGAGAAGCAAAAAACAGAAAACCAAGAAAACAAAACAGGAAAGAATGGAAACAACAAAAACATAAAAACAGCACAGTAGAAAGGAGAGAGGAACACCAGCAAACACATAAACAAACATGCCATCGAATGCCCTAAAAAAAGGCATCCTGTTTAATATTAAGGGGATGGGATTGGGAATATTTGGGAAACCCTGGGGTTTAATCATAGCTAGTAGCCGTCATTGGACACACGATTCCCCAGTCCAGAGTCCTCAGCGATTCGCCACAACGCAAACAACGCACCACCGCTAGGAATGGCAAAAGTGAGGTCCCTTGAAAAAGCCCATGCGAGCAATGCATTATCATAGCTCAAAACTGCAGGATCATACTGGGATATGCTCAATAGTTGGATAATTCTGGTTAAACAGAATAACAAATAACTTCGAACACATTATTCTCTCATCAAAACCGCGCAATCCCAAATGCTTAGTGTATATATATACATATATGTATATATATACATATATGTATTTATATATATATATATATGTATCTCTATAATATATATATATATATATATATACATAGGATGTAGTATCAACATGTCAACATGCTGAGTAACTGTCGGTGGTAATTGTTGGAGGACATACACTGCATGGATCATTTTGGAATGATTAATGAGAGTGACATCCCGACACAGAACGCAAGACACTTGTTTTTTCTCCCACCAATTTTATCCCCATTACATCCCAAACACATCCCAATATGTGTAGACTATATACTATATTTATCTATATTTAATATATCCCAAATGCTCCACGTATGGAATATTTACCTACATTTACCCCAAACATGGCCCAAATGTTGGAGCATCTGGGTATAACACCACTACCATCTGGCATTTGGTTGCCAAAGGGTATATCCCAATTGAGCAGTGCTCAAAACCCTGCGTTGTCCCGAAACATGCTGGTTATTCACTGCTTACAAGGTGGTGCCTCCCTAGCTATGTTAGTTGGTTTAAACATATTTATAAATCAAATGTGCCACATGAATACTACAGATATATCTAACAGAATCTAACATTAAAATATATTGAAGTCATAGATAGCCTACAATGTGAGGCCCCCCAGTGATGTTTGTTGGTTTAGATTCGCCCCAGTAACTAGTTCATTATAAGTACCATAAACCATAGTGAAATTGGAGTTATAAACGCGTCAACTGAACGCTATCGTGGCCGGGGGCCTCACATTGTAAGAACCCCACATGTCTGTTCCACCGAAGCAACCAGAAACTCCCATTGCGATTGGATTGACCTCTGGGAGCCGATCTTCTGAAGCCCCCGGCCACGATAGCGTTCAGTTGACGCGTTTATAACTCCAATTTCACTATAGTTTATGGTACTTATAATGAACTAGTTACTGGGGCGAATCTAAACCAACAAACATCACTGGGGGGCCTCACATTGTACTGGTGCTTAGTAGGGAATGAGGGAATGATCCACAATAACTATCTATAATAATCCCAGCAACCCCCATTCCCATCCATTCCCTACGTTTAGCACCACTAAGATATGCAAACCATGGTGCTGGAATATGCACACCAACATTTGCCACAAAATCACCCAGTCATGTAGGTAAATATACCAGCACCATGGTTCGCAGATGGGTAATAGAATGCTGATATTTTATAGCATTATATAAGCAACATGATGTTTGGGTATGTCTGAAAACAGGGTCTTGTTTTCACCAGTTTATGGCAAAAAAAACCTTGGAGAACATGGACATAAAACCCGTTACAAGGTAATGCTCCCGACGATATATATCTAAGTTGACACACATAACTTGGTTGACTGTTGGGTTTAGTGGGGATACAACTGGTTAGTTGGATGGGGTTTATAACCACACATCACTGGGGATATCCGCTCACGTGTAAAAAAAACACATATTTTTTTCCAGCACGGACTAAACGAAAGATATCTCGATCGAAAGATACTAAGTCCATGGGCCCATGGTTCCCGTTCTCCAACATGCCTAGCTTTCAAATCCCGTGGGATGATCAAATTCTGAGGGCTTTGGGGGCGCGGGTTTGGGGTTATTCATGGGGATAACATGATGTAATGTAATATAATGATGCTACCGTAATAAGTTCCAAAAGTTGGGTTATATAAGCCACTTACACACCAAAGGACAACTTCAACGAACCTCAAATCTGGAACTCGACCTTCTCTCTTCGAGAATTGGGGAGGTGGGCCAGTCCATGCCCATGGCCGCTAGAGGCACCAAAGTGACACCTCTTTCCATGTCGGTTATGTCGGTTGTGGCTAGTGTCTATACAATGTGGGCTCCAAAGTTATGCTTCTAGGTTTATAATCCCATCCAACTATATTTATAAGTGCCATAAACCCTAGTTTTTGTAGTTATAGACCAACTTAGCTATCATTAATCAGCTATAAATCCCATTCAATCCATTTTTTGGTTGGTGAAATAAACCCTAGTTATTGTTGGTTGATAGGTATGGCGCCCACAAACCCTTCGAACTAGTTTGTTATTGTTGCCACAAACCCAACAGTTATCTAACTCTTCGTCAGTTCGTTACCAACTCAGCAATTCCATCAAGAAGTCTTGATTGGCGAACACTATGGAAAATATGAAAATCAATCCTGATCTATCCTGTCTGCTTTCTACCTCCCCAGAATTGAGACAACCAAATATCTCTGTTCCAGTTCCAGCCATTGCCAAATCCAGTAATCTGCACCGCATGTCATAGATACCCAGATTGCGTGGTTGTGTTTCATCTACTTTGTTGGTCATGTCCTCATATATCATTGAAGTAGTACATGTTCGAGAAACACATTGTTTTGTTTCCTGCAATCACAGAGAGTTTATGTTTTGTTCCTTCAAATCTGAGACATACGGTCGATGAAAGCAATCCTGCACCAGTTGGTAGAAGGTTTATCCCATTATAATCCGATTATTTATAGTGTTTCATAATTACCTAATAGTTACCAACTGGTGCAAGATTTCTTCCATCCACAGTACTGTCTTGTTCATCACCACAACAAAGCTCTGCAGCGGCCACGGACCACGCTCAGCGGACGGACTCAATTGCCGACGCCCAAAGGTCTCGCGCAAAACAAACAGACAAACAGGGGCAATATGAATTACGGTATCCTAAGAAGGGCAATCAACCTTTTATATCTTTTTGTCAGATACCTGGTGTTTTGCTGTGTAGTCAAAAGCACATTTAAACTTAAGTTGTTCTACAATGTGTGAAGTCGTATTGACATTTCACACCTTCTAAAATGATATTTCAGGTTACGTTGGTATAACTTTAATATTTGGTATATCTGGGTTGGTACTGTATATCTTTATTAGCTGGGCTTCTACTTTATGTACACATTCAAAATTGGTATCAAAATGGACTTCTACCCCAAAACAAATACTCCATCATCAGTTTCCGGGTGAACATTGCAGATGGAGTGAGGTATTCACCATCTGTTTATGTAACAAGCTGATATACCACCCGTGGTCCTCTTTGTATGGTGAAACAAACCATCTCATTTGGTGTCAGTTTTGATTGCGAAAAGATTAGAGTCATTGGTGATCATCATCTGATGACTTGGATTTCTTGTGATGAACGGAAATTAGACAACCAGTCATCATCAGTTTGAAACCTCCATCGGCGGATTTAGCAGTGGAGACAACATATCCTGAGCAAAACACGTGCACAGTAAATATCGCAAAACTTACTACAAAAAAATATAAAGCATATATATATATATACACATACCCTCTGGTAACTTTTACAGAAAGTGCTATGGAAATCATCATGTTTAATAGGTATATACCATCTGGTTATTTATTATATCTATGGAAAATCAATGATAAATGGAGGTTTTAATACATTCCAAGACTATGATTTTGAGAAATTCCACGGCTTACCCTCTGGTAAACTAACATAACTATGGAAAATCGCCATTTTGAATGGGAAAATCATCTGTAAATGGGCCATGGTTTCCATAGCTATGTTAAATCACCAGAGGCTCCAACAAAAATCGCCAAGGGCCATCTTCCGCAAGGTGAAACTAGCAAGGCCTATAGGGGCCTAAGCCATGGGAGAATACCTTGCTGGTAAACACCCCAGTAAGCTGGAAATGGCTATTAGTGAACTAACTTGTTATTTCTATGGGATGAGAAACATTCTATACATGGGGTGACTTGTTAGTACTTATAACTGGTGAAGGGCCATAACTGCATGATGAGAGTGGTATGCACCCAATAGTATCCAATAGTCATGATATGACATGGGCATACATGGGCATTATAAGGGAGGATTCCCAATGTCAACCGCGGATTAATAAACCATGGTTTAATTAGGGTGGTATTCCCCCAATAGTCATGATGTGATACATTTTTATGGTACCTTCCCCTTTTCAACAGCCGTTTGGGGTTTATTAATCCAGGGTTGACATTAATTCACTGACCTGAATTGAGATATGACATGGGCATTATTTGGGAAGGGTTCCTCACATCCTCAGCGTCATTGGTCGTCATTGGTCGCTTTTTGTTCTTGTTTTTATTTTTGCAGTGTTCGTCGTCATTGGTCGTAAACAAAAACTATTCCTCCAGTGTTGGCCCCCAGAATTGTTGCTTGACCAAACAGCAGGATCTGCTCTTCGGATCTGCTTTTCGGATCTGCAAAAAAAATCTCAGGGCTCATCCACGTCGGCCTCGCTTGTCCGATTTCCTGAGAAAAAAAACACGAGCCACGGAGAGGCGACGGTTGAAGCTGTTGAACGGCAATGGATTTACCTTGAAACCAGGATGTTTGATCATAGAAAGGATAGCAAAAACATGTTGAAATCTTCAAATGATAGCTTTTTAAACAGTACTGTAACCATGAAACAGGTGAATGTTCCTCACCGGGATACTAGTGTGACGATTTCACGGTTCATTCACGCTAAGATAGAAAGTCCTGTTTACCTCTTGAAGCTAAGAAACTAGAGAATGGTTTCACTGAACAATGTGGGATTCAACCACCCAAGCAGGAAATCATACCAAAAGTATCCGGAGACTTGACGATTACTTAGATGCATATGCAAGTATATACAGCTGCGTTCCAACCTATGAATGATAGGTAAAGTCACAGTTAGTTGTACAATGTGAGGCCCCCCAGATATAAGTGGGTTTACAAGCCCCAGTATCTATAGTTATAAGTACCATAAACCATAGTTATTGGAGTTACTAACCAACTTAGCTATCTTGGGGGCCTCACATTGTAGACAAGGGGAAGAACACATCTGGATTTTGCCCCTAAAACAAGCCAGTCAATCCCGTGCAATCCATGGTAGTGCTTCTCCAAGCATCGGCTGTAGGTCGTGGTTTTGATATGCTGAAACCTGGGAGCTTCATGCAGGATTGCAGTGCCAATCACCAAGATAAGATACATTAAGATACTGTATGTGAGCAGTTTTCAAAACCTGAAACGTTGTCCCGAAAACACTGGCTAGTGAAAATAGGATTTCCCAGCATTGTGATGCCATATTTTTCATCGTATAACTCCGTATCATCGGGGTGTCTTGCTGCCACTGAACTTTTGGTGGGATACCAACTATGGAAAATCACAATTCTTAATGGGAAAACTCGCTATAAATGGCCATTGTCAATAGCTATTTTGACATAACCAGAGGGTACTTGTCACATGTGGAGAATCAGCTTAATATGCCATATGCGTCTGAACATCGCCCGACTTCCGTGCAGTTCTCCCTTGTTTGTTTTCTGGACAAAACCCCAAAGCCATAACATCATCATATCCAAGCCTGAGGCTGATCAATTCCTACAAGTGGGATAGTACGGAGCATGTTTTGGTGCTGCTCATGTCCATTGCTCTTTCTGGGTTACAGAAAGTCACACCCCAGATTTGGGCCAGCTTGTGAACACCAGAAAATATGTGCCATTATGGGGGCTTGTCTGTTGAATTTATCTACACAAAAAACATTGTGGCATTCCGTGAAAAACCCAAACCCAGGATTTAAATCTTTACAGTTTCTACTTGTTTTAAGTTTTCACTCAAGATTTCAGAGTCTAGTTCCATGGATCCTGACAAACAAAAACACATGTTCTTATCTTGGTGGCATGTAGCTCCCCTCCTCTCGAGGTTTGTTGGTCACTTTTTTTCGTGGCTGATGCGGCCTTCATCCATCCCCAAAAATCATCCAGATCTGTCTGGCTCACCTTCAAATCACCTGCAATGTGGGGCCAACGCTATGTTTGTTGGTTTATAACACCCTCTAACTATAGCTGTAACTACATATTAAACCCTAGTTATTCTAGTTATAAACCGACTCAGGTCTCATAACCAACCATTGAATCCCATTGAATCCCAATTTATGTTGGTGATTAATCACCATGTTCCTCTCTTTTTTCCCATGGTTTTCCTATGGTTTTCATGGGTTTCCCATGGCTTTCTTTGACGCAGATCATTGGCACCATTGGCACCAGGAAACGCCGACTGATCAAAGACTTGCTGAATACTCAAGGAATTAGAATTCGTGACCTGGAAGACGCTTTCCATGGCGTCGAAGTGGCACATGGGATACATGTTTTGGGATGTCATAAAAAAATATCCAGTTCTAGGATCGATGATATACACAGATAGATAGATAGATAGATAGATAGATAGATGGATAGATAGATAGATAGATAGATGGATAGATAGATAGATAGATGGATAGATAGATAGATAGATGGATAGATAGATAGGTAGATAGATAGATAGGTAGATAGATAGATAGATATGCATGTAATACTGTATGTATGGATGGATGGATGGATGGATGGATGCATGTATGTATGCATGTATGTATATATATATACACAGCTGGGGATTCCACTGCCAAAATGCAAGAACATGGTTTGATGTTGCCGTCAACATTTTGAACATAACACTGTCTGGCCATGTCAGGCCAAAATAGGGGAAATAGTTGGGCAATGATACTAGATTTCGATCCTACCCCCAAGCCATGCCTTCTCTCTGGGATGGCTATGAATTCAAAAGTGTTCATAAGTAGTTAGTACCCTAGACAAAACTTGAAGAACTTGGGTTTTATCATCAAACAGACTAGATTTGACCAGCAAAGAGCTGGAAAAACATAAGAAAACATTCGCAAGATATGATGATTAGAGGTTTCAACTCACTTACGCAACTTACAAGCAAATACACCTGCTAAACGCAACATGATTGTCTGAAACGTTGGGTCCGAATTAGATGGTTTGTTCATGATGCCAACAGGATATGGATCTGGAAATTCGGGAAGCTGCAGAACTGGATAAGTTACTGGATAACTGGAATATTCCCCAGAATAAACACTCCATAATGGACTGCGATATCAGGGATGCACCCATTTTTTGGTCACCCATTGATATATGATGTATTCATGATTTCAGGAAACTCATACGATTAGTTAAGTCCAAAATCTTAGATGGTCCTCTGCAAAGGATAAGTCAATTAACTGGGTAGCCCACTTATCCCCACTTGACACTGAAGCTGGTGGATGTGATTTATTGGTACAATTCTTTCTGGATTAAGAGCCCACATAACTTGCAGCAAAATGAGGATATGGATTTTCCATCATATGACTTAAATGCCCCATACCTTTGAGCAAATTAACATAGAAATATGATATATATATAGGATTATAACATAACAGAATATAAAATAACATATAACACAATATAATATAAATTAAATATATACCCACTGGTAAATTAACATAGACCCTGAAACTGACCAATTTATAGTGGTTTCACTAGTCTTTCAATCCCCATCTGGCAGGGCCTATGTTAATTTACTGGAGGGTATCTATCGAATCATCCACCATTTATGTACTGTACGGCTCCGAAGATATCGATCCCCAGAGGCTGGGATCGGTGACTCCAGGTGAAACGCGCAGATTCGTTGGATTTAATGGTGATTTTAATGGGATTTTAATGGTGATATAATGGGATTTTAATGGGATTTTAATGGTGATTTAATGGGATTTTAATGGGATTTTAATGGTGACTTAATGGGATTTTAATGGGATTTTAATGGTGATATAATGGGATTTTAATGGGATTTTAATGGTGACTT
>Ga0126342_10003673_pt1 | contig 25584 bp, 28 predicted proteins | sample Cyp1metagenome_FD_92528 | JGI IMG/M metagenome (GOLD analysis project Ga0126342, IMG submission 92528) | Coral microbial communities from Lord Howe Island, Old Settlement Bay, Australia - Cyphastrea 1 metagenome | ecosystem: Host-associated > Invertebrates > Cnidaria > Coral ... | reverse complement strand
TCCCCCATAGACACGGCGAGGCCACGGGAAAACCAGACACGCGAGACGAGACAGGTGGGAGCACCAAAACGAGCATTTCGTGCGAGACTTCCTCCAATTTTCACACTTTGTAGCTTCAAAATCCACGTTTTCCTACGAGTTTTCCTTAGAACATGAAAATTTGCAACCTCAAAATCGATGTTTCGTGCGAGGCTTCCGTGAATTTTCAGTACATGTCACAAAATGCCACGACTGCCACGGAATTTGCACCTTGTCGCCACTTGACGCAGCACTGCCAATGCGATTTGCAAAAAACACGCAACACGACACGTCTAAAGTGCTGCGCCTGCCACGAAAAATGACGATGGACACGACCAAAGTGCTGCGCCTGCCACGAAAACTGCAACACATCTGAAAATGTCACTAAAGTATTGCGCCAGCCACGCAAAACGACTTTCGACACGTTCCAGAACACGCCTGAATGTCACGAAGTGCGACGCCTGCCATGCGAAACGAAGCAACCAGACGTCTGAAACCTCCAAAAAGGACCACTCCTGCAGAACTTCCCATAGGCACGGCCATACGGTCCTCACACGAACGGTTGCGAACGGTTGCGGACGGTTGCGACCACAAACGCAACGTCGAGCGAACACACCCTCAACCCCCAGACCCCCAGAGTGAAACGGGAACCCTTGCTACGCATTCGGGAAAAATACGCGTCGGTGTCCCCAACAGCCGCAACGTTTTATTTTTACAATTTTTTCTGAAGCGTGCTGCGCAGCCAAGCGCTGGAAACACCTCAGCTGGTTTTCCATGAATTAAACGGCTGCAAATCCCGTTGAACCTGACCTGGCTCTGCACCAAAGCCTCCCAGAGCTTCTCCGGAACCTTTTTCGGAACCTTCTCGGGAACCCTGTTGAACCTGACCTGGCTCTGCACCAAAGCCTAGAAGACATTCACCGGAACATTTTCCTCTACCCTGTTGAACCTGACCTGGCTCTGCACCGAAGCCTCCCAGACCTTCTCCGGAACCTTTTCCGGAACCTTGTCGGGAACCCTGTTGAACCTGACCTGGCTCTGCACTGAAGCCTCCCAGACCTTCTCCGGAACCTTCTCTGGAACCCTTTTAAACGTGGCCTGGCTCTTCATCAAAGCCTCCCATGCAGACCTTCTTCGAAACCTTCGGAACCTTCCCTGGAACCTCGTTGAACCTGAGCCGGCGCCTGCACCAGTGCACACCGGAGCTATTTTTGGGCTGAAGACCCCATTAGCTTACGCTGTTGGGGAGTGAAATGTGGAAAGTGGAATTTAAGTTAGGAAAATGTGCCCAACTGACAATTCTATCGTAAATCTTTCCGCGTGATGTTTCGCAGGAGAACTTGTGACAAACCAAAGGCACCGATGTTTCAGGCAGATTATCCCAGATTATCCCAACTTTGTGCCAGCTGAATTCCTGCTGGTCAAAACCCAGAAGGTGGTTGAATCAAATCCCAATGAAACACCACCGCCCATTTCCCTGTTTCAGGGCCGCTCCTCGATTGGGCACTGGCCTCACGCCGTGTGAAACCAAGCTTCAGATGAACCATGCCGTTTTCATCATCCCAGGGTTCGGATGTTACAAGGAGAAGTAATAACTCAGACAGGCTCAGAAAAACAACATGAAGCATATGGCAACCGCTCGAAAAGAGAATAGAAAACTAAAAATGTGTCATGCTGACCAAACATATGGAACGCAGGAAGCATGAACATTCAGTTTTGAAAATGCAACTACTGCAAATTCTAACTGAAATCAACCTGTTTCCTGAACATGGGAAAAAGGATGAAATGAAAAGGATCATATTCATATATAATATATAGATATTGTCTTCATGTGATGCTTCCATGAAGCTGTGAACAAAGCAGCAAATACATGTAATAAGATGTAACACATATAAATGCGAAATAATATACCACTAAAAAAAAACTGAAATCGGCACAGGAACCCAATGATCCAAAACCGCCTGTGCTGTACTTGTTACGGGCTGAGAGCTGTGACCATGTCCCCCGCGCCCACTTCTTTAAGCCCAAGCACAAAGGCTGTTCCTCCGCCCGAACTCCCACATCGATCTGGCAGGAGACGTTGCCAGCTAAAGGATCCCAACCCAGCAATGAGCCCCTCTGCTTTGTCAATTGGGAGTGAACCCACTTCAAAGATTCAAAATGGCAATCATCACTGTCTTCGGAAGCACCCAAATCAAGCAACCCCAAAAGTCGGACCACCAAACAACAAAAAAAACGATTTCTCCTGCCGGAGCTCGAGTTCAACGCGCTTTGAACGAGCAACATCACACGTTGGCAGCATACCCAGCTGTTCGTTGATTACATTGCAACCCCTCCGCTGTTGCACCTGTACCTGGTGCTTCCTATTCCGTCCCCACTAGATCCAACTATAGTAACTATACAATTACGATGGCTAGTCACTAGCATTCCCAATTGACAATCAGAATTTGACGAAGCCACCAACCATCAACCCCAACTTGCGGTTTCAACTTCATCATTGTTGCTGATCAATTGAGCCAATGTCAAATCTCAAACTCGCCATTTCTGTTCCGTCACTATTGAAACATGTTACTGTAATATAATATAATATAATACAATATGTGATATGTTTTTTATATTTTGAAAATAGTCTTATTTGAAGAGATACTGCATTTGATTGAAAGATGCCTTGTATGTTCCAGGGACTTTTTGTGCAACGTGTTTCTTCCTTACAGAAGACGTTATGAAATTGGTATGTGCTCATGATTTGAATCAAGCAATGCATCTATCTATCTATCTATCGATCGATCGATCTATCGATCTATCTATCGATCTATCTATCTATCTATCTATCTATCGACCTATCTATCGAACTATCTGTCTATCTATCTATCTATCCATCTATCCATCTATCCATCTATCCATCTGTCGATCTATCGATCTATCGATCTATCGATCTATCGATCTATCGATCTATCGATCTATCTATCTATCTATCTATCTATCAATCTATCAATCTATCAATCTATCAATCTATCAATCTATCAATCTATCAATCTATCTATCTATGTATCTATCTATCTATCTATCTATCTATCTATCTATCTATCTTATCTGTCTTATCTGTAGATAGATAGATAGATAGATGGATAGGATAGAATAGAATAGAATAGAATAGAATAGAATAGAATAGAAAGATAGATAGATAGATAGATTGATAGATAGATAGATAGATAGGTAGGTAGGTAGATAGATAGATAGAATAGGATGCGCATTGCTGCGGGAAAATCACAAATCGCCCACGCCCCCTCTTCCAAGCCTCCTCTTTCTCCTGTTCCTGCAATCCCAAGTCAGCCATCAGAAACGTACGCGCACATTGCAAGAAACAAAACCTGGTGAAACAACATGGCAAGAACGCAACACGCAGAACCTATCAGTCCTCGACCCCACAAGAACCCATGGCTGGGAACAATTGCCAAAGCGGATAAGGGATAAAGAACACAAATGAAAAACTTTTGAAAATCATCTTCTTGTGCAGTAGCCAGTTGATTGCAAATTTCATTCAAATCGTCTAACATGTTTTTCTATCTTTCAGAGAAAATGTATATTATCGAAGACATGTTTAGTTTTATCAAGCTGTGGTTCTTGTAAAATAGAACGCGTGCGATGCTGCATCCGCCGCCAAGACAGCGAATCCAATACAGACAACACATCACCACGGAGGGATCACACGAAGTGTGTTGTGTTCTCCAGCGCTGTTCCGGCTTTAGGACCCGTGCCCGCAGACTTTGAAAAGAAACTGTGACAAATTTCAGCACAAGTGACACAGTTTCTCACACATCCTTTGCAACAAAGTGTCGAGAGGGTCCTGAAAGTATTTGTTTCATAGATCTGCCTATATATAATGGTTCAAGATATACTCCAAAGGGCCACCATCATATCAGTCAAGCGCCCTTTTCCGCCATAAGCTGCAACTCTAAAGCGGTGTGACTGGAAAACATCGTCACCGCATGCATTAGCTGGTCGATATCTTGGTGAAACAGCCTTGCTGGAACTTGAAGCACACTTCATGGCAAGCAATGAACAATGATAATTATTGGTAATGATACTGAAATGTCTTTAATGTAATTTCACAATGTATTTAACCAATATTTTCACTATCCAATGTCGAATGCAGCAATGATATTGGCAATGATCCAATCTTACAAAAGAATAGGGTATGAACAGGGAATGTTCCTCTGGAAGAACCCTGCTCATAGTTGGCCTGGTGAAAGTTGGCCCGCGATTTGCCTCACGAAGAACTTCGAGCCTCGAGACCATCCAAGCTGATGAAAAGTCGTCGAATCGTCGAGAAAATTAGATTGACCCACATCATGATCATCATGAGACGATCATCATGGAATATCAGAATATAATGATTTAACGTAATTTAACATAATTTAACATACTTTGTAGAACTTGTAGATCGTTTGATTCAACCATCTCGCTGGGGATTGGGAACTTCAGGCTGCCAACCTGGTGGTGGTCGTCTTTGAGCACCACTTAAATAACTAGCCCGTTACCAGCCCAAAGATGTGGACACCCAAATGGTTGACCCAAAAAAACCATGGGATTCTCCATCGACAGTTGTCATCAGTCTTCTTCATGAAGATCCTTTATTGTTCTCTTCATCATTATGAATGTTACTCTTACTGTTACTATTATACTAAAACTGTTACCATCACTATTACCTCTATATATTGGCTATTACTATTAGCTATTACGTGGTATTACTATCATTCATTATGACTGCCAATGATTATATTATCACCTGGATCTTCTGTCGAGCAGAAATAAATGTACAATGGCTTCTTCGTATATGAAATTCCAATATCGTACGTAAAATTGCCAATCGAGCACGTTACCTTATTATCAATAATTCTATAGAATATATATAACATTTTATTTCAGGGATATATTATGATATATTACATACCCAAACCATCCCAATCTCAGGTCCATACCACCTCATGTGCCTCTGAACTAGACACTTCCCCGCCAGCTATTGGCCCAGTGCCCATTGTGCACACTGTGTGCCAAGTGCATGCTGACTTCGAACACCTGCCAGAAGGCAGGGCCAGCAACTTGGGGTGGAGAGACTGGCAGGATTCCAAGGGGTAATCAGGAACCATTTCATCTTGAATTATTTCATGTTTTTGGGTTTTAGGATCTCGGCCCAAGTGTGAGTTGTGCCAAAAAAATGGCATATAGTGCCGCAGCAACCAGAGTCTTTGAAGAATGGCGTGATAACAGCGCCGTTAGTGATCGTGCTGCCAAAGCCGTGCTGGCACATGTTGGACGAAAAGGTGATGTGAATCGCCAAGAGGTTGCCTTCAATCATGAGTTCTTGGCACCAATTATTCGACATATTGGTCCCTTGATTTAATTTGAGCATTATCAACCCTCAGATATTCAAGGGGCATGGGTTAAAAACACTGATCAATAAACGAACTGGCTTCTAGAAAGACTAAATGAATCTAAATGATCTATTCAATTCCATTCATGATGATTGTAGTAACCCATCAGCTAAATGATCTATTCAATTCCATTCATAATGATTTAAACCTATCCCCCAACTAAACCCAAGAGAGGAGGTTACATGTCTCATGTTCTGCTAAGGTCTTCGGCCTTCGCTGGAAAGTTTGATGGAAGCGACCGAGATGCTTCTCCACCACTGCAGACCCAGAGGGAAAGCTTTGCCGACCCGTTGGGGCCCCATTAAAAAAATGACAGGGGACATCAGGATTTTAATGCAAATACAGCATGATTTAGAATTCCATCACTGCCACTACCATCCCCATCTATATAAGTTGCCCATTGGCTTAGGTGATGTCATTCGAGTTGAAGCGTGGATTCTCCGACGACTGGTGTTTCTGTTCGCTCGTGTTGCAAGACGTGGGCACAGGCCCCGGGAACACAACATTCGCCTTTTGATGGAAGCAGCAGGGATCCCCGTACCATCTTCACGTAACTTGTCAACAATGTTTGCTTAGAAAATCTGTCCAAAAATGGTAGGCAACCCTAGCTCTAATCAGATCCATGTTGATAGTTGATGAAGAAAAATCTCTGATCCATTTGGCTTTTGAAATTGTCATTGACTACCCACCCTGTCTTGGAAAATTGCCAAACCCTACAGATACAATAGACCCAGGTGAATCACTTGCAGATGAAGCGGACCCAGAAGCGCCTGATGACGAAGATGCCGAAGATGATGGGGAGCCCAATGGTGAGCCTGATGAGTCGATGGATGAGGGTCAGGAATGTTCTGAAACCGAGATCGAAGACGACCCCGAAGTTGAAGTTGATGCTAAGGATTGGGTTGCAATAAAAACATTCTGGGTCATGGGTTGAGGTGTCTAGCCTGAAGAATGTCTTAAAATGATAAGACCGTCAGGATCCACAACTGGCACCCCAATTTTGAAAGACCCCAATTTATACACATCTCCTATTTCAAGAAATATGATCATAAATGTTACCCATGTCCCTAATTGGTGATCCTCTTTTACACCAGTCACTGATTCCCTTGAAAGGATATTCCAAGCGTGGCCACTGCAGCTGGTTTGGACAAGACTGCAGGCGCAAGCCTGTGGTGACATGGTGGTGATTTAAACCTCAGCTATATACCTTCCTACAAGTGACGCATGGGAACCCTTCAAGATCCAATAGCAATTTTGAATTTATGAAGTGGGATATATTTTTCACAGTTGGCCTGGAAGGCCATGTGGATCCTATGTCTTCGACTTCATCTGGATCTTCCGGGACCAGTGCGCCCACAGAGCCTGCTGCGCCTTTGACTTCGTCTCCTTGTCCCACGCCTGCAGGCCAGCAGGTAAAGCTCATGCATGTGTGTCACACAAACTGCCCTATTTTGACAGTTCACCAGTATAGATCATATATAGGGTCAATATAAAATTTGTACATCAGAATACATGCTTATATGTCGCCATAATATGTCGCATGGTATCCCAAGCCCACTCAGTCAATATGGTACTATGTGCAATTTTCCACTGTGAGGCCAAAAAGTAGAAGCACACCTCCGTCCTGGTCACTACATCGTGAACAACAAAGAGCATGGGCATGAGTGCCTACGTTGTGGTGCGGTGGGTTATGTGGGTGATATCAAGAGCACGCCATGCAGTAACCCAATGGGAGAACCCAAGTATGAAGAAGAAGATCCATCAACTGGACACCCATCAGCTACCTGCACGGCAACCAATCCTTTTCAGGAGAAATTTGGTGGTTTACCTGAAGGCAAGAAACCCACACAGCAGGAAATTGAGGATGAGATTGTTGCCCTTCGACTCCTTGAAGCGGAGCTAGCAGCTTGGGATGAGGTTCAGAAGGAGAAAGAAGCGCAAGAGGCATTGGAGGAGAAACAGTTGATGCTTGAGCTTCAAGCTTTGGAACTTGAGGAAAAGGAGCTTCATAGACTTGAGACCAAGGATTACAAGACAAAGCTGTTGGATGAGGGGTTTCCAGAGCACATTGCCGCCCAGGCGCTTGAGATTCCTGAGTCTGATTGGCCAAAGGTTTTGGAGAAGGCTCACCGAATCACCCAAGAGGAAGAGTACCAGACCCTTTCCAAGGCTGAAAAGGAGGAAGCAAAAAAGAGGACTGCCGGCCGACCACCTGCTTCACCTTGTGTTGGGAATTCCATGCCGCCACCATCAGTTCCAAAGAAACCCGACATCAGCACAGAGGTTAGTATCTAATCTTAAAGAATAAGTCCTCTGTTGCAAACATGTTCATTCAAACAACAGGTGGACCATCAAAAAGACCGGTTGCCAAGGTATTGACAACATCGACACGCTCCCTCTGGACACTCAGTCGGCAGAGGATGTAAGTTTTCACTTATCCATACTACCAGACAAAGGATGTCCTGCTGAGACTGGTGAGCGCCAGTACTTTTGCAAACCCATGGGCTCCAGCGATTCCCTTTCAACCATGTATTATGACAAGACTGCAAAGACCCCACAACAAATCAAAGAAGCAGTTGCTTGGCCCACCTATTCCCAAATGAACCCTTGTTGTAAAGGTTACTGTTTTATGTTTTGGCACAAGAAAACTGTATCACATGAGGGCCCCAGCTCAAAAACATCCTGCCAGGTGAAGTCGAAAGTTGAGGAGGGAAATCCCCGACCCAAAGATGTGTTGGAGCGTGTGACCTCTTCAATCTCCCCTACGGACCAAAAACAAAAGTTCAAGGAAGCTGACAATGATGAGGATGAGGGAGAGAATGGGGATGGAGGTGAAAAGACTGCAGGCTCAGCACGTGGAAAGGGCAAGGGCCGTGGACGGGGTGGAAAGGGCCGTGGACGGGGTCGTGGACGTGGAAAGACTCCAGGAAAGCGCTCAAGTTCCACCAGCTGCAAAGGTTGTGAGAAGCCCAACAAAAAGGCCAAGTCTGGAAAGGGAGCAAAGGATCTGGCCACTTTTGAGAGCAGACCAACAGCCAGTGAAGAACCTCCGTCTTCTACCAGCAAGCCTCGTCGTCGACTTCGACCCCTGTCAGAAAAGCCTGAGGATTCGAAGCCTGAGGAGGACGCAAAGATGCCCAAGACAAGAAAGGTTTCAAACAAGCCTGAAAAGGATGCCAAGAGTTCCCTGGAAGCCCTGAAAGAAGCTTTGTCTTCTACCTGCAAGCCTCGCCGTGCCCGAAAGGAGAAGGATGCCAGTGGTTCCCAGGAAGAACCTTCGTCTTCTTCTACCTCCAAGCCTCGCCGTGCCCGAAAGGAGAAGGATGCCAGGGGTTCCCAGGAAGAACTTTCGTCTTCTTCTACCTCCAAGCCTCGCCGTGCCCGAAAGGAGAAGGATGCCAAGGGTTCCCAGGAAGAAGAACCTTCGCCTTCTACCAGAAAGCCTCGCCGTGCCCGAAAAGGTGCAGAAAAGCCTGAGGATCCAAAGTCTGAGAAAGGTGCCAAGAAGTCAAAGAAAGAACCTTCGTCTACCAGCAAGCCTCGTGAGCCCCGAAAGATTTCGAAGAAGCCTGCTTCCAAGCGCATGCGCTCAAAGGTGAAGATTGAAGAAGAAACCAACCAGGTCAACCAGGAGACACTTGGAAGCCCTGAGATGCTTGAAAGTGGGCCACCTGCCACCCCGGCAGCTCCAGAGCCTGAGGGACGACCCTTGAGGAGGAGAGATGACCCAGAGGAGAAAGCCAAAAGATCCAGGAAGTCAAGTGCTTACCATGTTGCGAAAAGGGCTGCCCTCAAGGATGGGCATTCCAAGGAAAAAGCTTTGGAGATGGCGTCCCAGGCGCCCCTCCATCACATCCGTGCATGCACATGAAAGTAAATACTGTGTGGTATGCAAATTCCAATAAGACCCTTATATATATATACTTCCACCTTACTTTGAATGACCCCTCTCATTTTTGTCAATCTTACTTCTCGGTCCCAGGCCTACCACTCTACGCTGTGATGCTGTGATGATCTTCCGTGGCTATGATGCTTGCCAAGCTCATATACTTGGCTTTTGGGGTTTAAAAGCTATGATGGGGTAACTTGCAAAGCAAGTCTCGGTGGGTGAACATTTCATCGATGTATGAAGTGCTACAAATCTCGATGGTGGCCGCAGTGAGCACAAGCTCATGCACATGGCACAAGTGCGACTTTAGGACAATGACAAAAAATGGACCAGCTTGCATTGACCAAACATATTTCCTCCCAACGTATTAAGATCGAATTAACCCTTCGCTGATATAGTACTGACATTATTCATTTTGCCACCATCTCGTCTACATGAATCAAGCATAGAATTTTTAGGTGAAAGAAAAATCCAAAATTTGGGGCTGTCCCTGACAATCAAATTTGTCAGGTGCATGGCGGGCTCTCCCTGGCAGCGGCGGCGGGGCCTCTGCAATGGCTTGGCTTCGTCAGGCAGTCCTTGCTGGCCAGCCTGCCACGGTTTGGGTGATTTGGGAAAGCTGTTTAGAGTGGCTATGGGATTATTTTTGACCTACTTCAACAAGTTATTGCGCATTTATTCTGGCAGCCCTTTGGTCCTAGCATCTGTCAACAACAGAAAGTTGAGCCAGCTTAGTAGGATGAGGAATCCCGTGGCATGCCTTCAGCATGTGCAAGCGCCCAAGGTCGGGCATGAACATTATTTCTTTATTTGCAATCGTTTTTTTTTCACCAGCTAACATTTTGATCTAATGGTCGTTAACCCTGAAGGTGCTGGTCACTGTGATTCTCTTACTATCTTGGATGGATATGCCTCCGATGCAGTATGACATGCTGGATCTGTTCTGTGGCCAACAGGCTGTTTCCCGTATTTGGACTATTCCTCAGCTCTCAAATTTTGAAGTGTCCTTGTAAACCATGGCTGGTTGAATTCCTCCCTGCCCAATAGCTAAGGACCAAAAGCGGATACCAATGTGCAGCATTTGATGTGGGAATCAACCCCAAGACCCTGGATTTTTTGGCTCCTGCTGGATTTGCGTTTCTCAAAACAATTTATATGCATGAATCATGCTCACGCACACATGCATATCATATTATTATTATGAACTAATATGCATGGATTTGAGCTATAGAATAAATATATAAACTATTTCGATCTATTTCGCAGCTCCGTGCCCAGGCTGGTCCTATGGATTTGCATGCATATGCATCCAAATTCCATTGCGATGATGGGGCCCGATTGCAGCTCATGGGGGCTGCCAGCTAGGGGTTCCAGTTGGAGATCACCAATAAACATACATGGAAACATCTTCTCTGATTGGGTGCGACGAAGTACATCCATGGTTAGCCGGATTCTTTTCGGCAAAAAAGGTGAACCATCTACATGTGCGTATTCATGCATGTGTTGTTCAATTTGGGGTGGCAGTTAGCTCAGGATGGTCCTTGTGATATTAGTACTCTTGGCCAACAATTGTGTCTGGGTGGTGGAGCAGCCACGACAAAGCCTGTTGGACTATCACAGGCGTTTCAGCTGGCTCGTCAACAAAGTCACATACGTTTCTACCTTGCAATATATTTTGATATATTATATGAAATCCATGACAACTCCATCCCATTTGTGTGGGGCCCCTTTTTGGATGGGCATCTAAGGCTTACGAAACAAGCTTCTGGATGATGTTACATGGACATCCCAGCGCGAAACCGACCAAAGTCTGGAGCAATATGAGGGAGGTAGAATGTCTCAACAAGGGAATACTGACGAAAGTGGAACGTGAACGTCGAACTGAACTGAAAACAACCCGAAACTAGGATGCCAAGTTATTCCCAATATATGTTTTGCATTGTAATTTGTGGGGATCTGCCACCCTCAATGTGTTGCTAGCCAAGGAAAATACCGAGATGCCCAGGGTCGAGACCGCTTTGTTGGAACACCCGGCCTCTCCGAAAGTGCGTAACATGGTGTATTATTTTTTGTGGGTAATAGGTAGTCCCCAAAGTATTTATATATTCTTTGAACCCAACAAAAGAAAAGCTTGTTGAATACCAAGTGGATCAAACCTAAACATCTTGGGGGTGACACCTTTTCCTTTGGCTGCTGCCTGAGGCAGTATCCAGATGGCTTTGCGGCGTGTCTCCGTGAAGTATATGAAGAGCACCTTCGTGGGGAAGCGCGGCGCGATCTCAGATTCAAACCCCAAATGGACCAGCATTTGGATGAGGTTCAACAATACAAAAACCTTACTGTGGGCGACTTATGGGAAGATGCTCACCTTTTGCCTGTTTTGGATTACCTGATGAATTCCAAACTGCTCAGGACAGCTAGCTGATCTGCTTTCAACTTTTGAGACAACCAGTTAAACACTTACTTATTGAATTCCCTTTGTTGGCCCTGATGTACCCTTCTGTTTGGGAGGATTCCAGAAGAATGGACCGAAGCAATTCATGCTTTCTATGGTGAGTATCGGAGCACTGTCCCTGTTCTGCATCAATTGTTAAGATTCCTTGACGTTATAAATATTAATTCCATGATAGCTTCACAGGTGCCCAAGGTACAGGTAAAAGAATGGTTTGAACAAATACCTCTACTATTCTACTGGATTTTTTACTGTCAATCAGGCCGATTCCCAGTCAAGAATACTGTCACTGCAGGTTTTGGGCGACGCCAGCTTGACTGAGCAACTGATGATGCACCAAGCTGGTGCATCTAGTGGCTCAAGTGCGATGTGTGTTGACTAGATGCCTTCAAATATGCTTCAAATTAATTCAAAAGAAACGGCCGCTCCTAAATTGGTTGGCTCTGCTCCAAATATGGGAAGTTCAGAGTTTTTGCAAAATTCGAGGGGAAAACCTAGGCCGCACAACGAGCGCACTTTCGCGCACACGAGCGCACTTTCGCGCACTCGGGCGCACACTCAAAAAGTGCTCGTTTTGAAAGTTATGTTTTCAAGAATTTGTTGCCCATTGGCTTGGTTGGAGGGTTTATGTGCACCTGCAATTGGTTTTTGATTGTTTTTTGCATCCAACCTGATACCGGTGCCTTAGCATTCTGGCTTTTTGCTTCTTGGGGTATGTCTTCCCGTCCAAATTCCAGTAACACCTTGCTTGAAGGGATGCAGGATGTGCAGTTTGGACCACCAAATCCAACTGCTGATCGCAAACGCGAGCTTCAAATGCAGATTGAGGCACCCAAAACGGTGATGCTATATGCATTGATGCTCTTATTGTAAGCTTAGTGGAGCCCACATATGTTGATCCAGCCCACATGTTTGTAGAGCTGCATGTTAGGCACTTTCACTTTCTGTACACACTGCAACGAAGGCGTCAAAGAGCCGACTTCAAGCCCTTCGTCGCAAGATGAGCAACCAAGTGCTTCCAAATGTTCCTGACGAACCACCTGTTGCTGGTTTCTTTGGTTGCATTGAGGAGGGGTGTCAGGTGTGTTGAGGTAGTCCAATGTTTACCTATACCAACAGTTGGTTCTCATTTGTGTTTTGCAATTGCGCACACGCGTGTCTTAAGGAGGTATGCACACTACGCAAAGCAGTGGTGCTTTTTGTGCTGGAAATTCGGAGAATCCCCCAGCCAAAGTACCGCTAGTTACTTTGGAGACCTTGCCTGATGAGCCTGATGAGTCACAGCCACCTGTCTTGGCAGAGCCAGTCCCTACCCAGCCACATGCAGAAGTCCCAGATACGCTTCCTGAATCCCAATTCCAGGATGCCCAGTCCCGAAACGATGAGTTGTTATTCCCAGATTCACCTTCGAAAGGGCCTGGGGTAGTTGATGGTTCGGCCCCATCCCCCTCGGGATCAGCCCCTGCCCCACTGGTTGGTGCGGCGCCTGCTGAAGAAGAAGAATCTGAACCAGGCGACTCCGTGTCTGCAGCTCCTCCTGGCACTGGCCGGAAGAAGCGTGATCCGAATGACTTCAAGCTGCTTGGAGTTCCAACCATGATTTAATTTAAGGGGCCAGAATACATGAGGTCTCAACTAGCTGGTCAATGAATAATTACCAAAGTTAGCTGATCACTCCTTACACCAACATGGTGGCTTGGGGTGTGTGGGCATGGGAGAGAAGCACACACACACATACCACGGCTATGTAGTCAGTCAATCTCACAGGTTTTCAACAAGAATTTTCTTGGACCTAGAGACTTCCATCAGTGTTTCCCTTTGTCAACAGCCAACCTAGTTGCAATGAGGCTGTACCGCTACTTCAAGCCACGTGCCTCGGGGACACTCAAATGTTCCCCTGAAGCTATGAAAATGTGGAAAACAGACTCTGGACGTGACTGGGTGCAAACATGTGTGCCAGCATTCCAGCATATATAAATCCTAAAATGACATGGTATATTTTGCATGACATTTGCATGCATGCCTTATATATCAAGAGCCATGTGTATGCTGAGGTGAAGAGCTCAAGCGCATGTTTGCCCAACATGGGTCATTTGATGCCTTGGAGGTGGCCATCAAAAAAAAGACCCTCAAGAGCAAGGAAGACACAGCGGAAGGTGGCTGGTTTTCAGCCCTTGCTCTCAGGCGAGACAAGGGCTGGACATCGACCAAGCCCCAGTTGTTGTTTTCAAAAGAATGGCACATACACATTTTTGCAACAAAGCACTGATATTTTTTGTCAACTGAGCTATTTAGTCTTGACACGCTTGCCAAGAAAATTCAGAAGCCAAACATCTATATATGAGTGCAAGTATGTTATGTAGATGTTATATTTATAAAATATAGCTTCACCCAAGTTTTCCTTGATTCCCACCCTTACTGTTCTTGCCTGAGCTGAGGAAAATGATTGCTTCGGCTTGGCAGTGGGCCTCCAAGCGGGGCCGTGTTCGAAAAAATGAGGTACATGGAGAGGAAGAGATCAAGATCGTTGCTGAGGAGCTTTTCAAGGTGTCCAACCAAGAGACTGAGGAAACCGAACAGAGTGGGTCGTTCACGGTCCAGGACTTCGAGCTGCATGCAACATATTCCCAACATGTTACCAAAGATATCCCATCACACATAATACACACAGTATGCCATGGAATATATATGCATGCCATGAGATACAGGAAGACTTGTCAACCCATCCCACTGCCTTGTGTTTGCAGGACGATGCCGGCACACTCTTCGATTCCAGTATCCCTACCGCAGGGGTGAGTGACCACAGCGAGATGGTGGGCAATGCTTCCACTGGTTCCGGGGGTCCTACGGAGACAACTATTGGTAACACCACCACTATCATGAGCTTCAAGTTTCTTGTTCAAAACATGGTGCAAATGTTCCCCAAAGTTTGTGAAATTCCACATGGCTATGCGCCTACCAAACCACATCCTTCTCCCAAATAAGGTTGACGTTTCCGACGGTCACACCATCTTCGACACCTTTATCAGTACTACCCCAATTTGTCGAAATCCTTGGCAAAAAGCTTGACAAGTCTTTGGCGGAAGTGGACCGCCACATGTTGTTGTCAATGTTTATGAGCTGCCAAAATTCATGTAAAAAATCTCTATGGTATGTACGACGCACCATAGCCATGCAGGAAAAGCTTCGGACTGTGAACACTACAGCTTCCAAAGCGCCCCTTGTCTAGATTTGGTGCTCTAAGGTTATTGGGGTATCACCATGGAAAATTTAGCTAGAAATACCAATGCATCCATCATCTTAGGTTGGCAAATCAGATCGGTGGAGTGATGGAGAAGATGCAGTCGAAGTATGAAGGCTTGACCCAGGCCTTGTCGGAAGCTACAGTTGCCCCGGAGTCCATCACAAAGCCACTAGGATGAGATTTAATATAATATGATTATGGAACAACATAACCATCACCATGTACAAAGTTGTCCCCCTCTATTTGTTACCCGATTTTTGTGATCTCTGCCTTAGGCAAAAACGCGAGTGGATTCAGTCGGAGTACGTCGAAGTGACGAAGCTGGATGTTTCGATGAACAGTTTGTTGATTCGCACCAGGCGTTATGGGGTCAGTTCATGACAAACACTCAACATGTTGAAGCTACACTGTGGACATCCTTGATAGCAAATTTGAAAAAATATGGATATGGCCACTATATATATGTGCATGCCCTCCAGGACCCTCCAACCGGTCAGCGCTGGGTGCCTCAGGGGAATCAAGCCGGCGTCCAGTGGGGCCTCAGCCGTTGGGAGTGAGACACCTGCTCCCAAAGTAAAGGCCAAATCCAAAGCGAAGTCAAAGAGCAAGGGCAAGGGGAAGAACAAGCCCGGTGCGTAGGGTTTGTAAAAGTCCAGCATATCAATTGAATGTGCTGCTTCCTTTGGGGTTTAGTGTGATTACACACTTGAATATCTGAGCCGCAGGCTGGTTGCCAGCAATTTAGAACTAATTGATGCAGTCCCTAAAAGTATATTGCTTTGGTTCTTGATTGTTTGGGTCTGGCAACAGGCCGTGAGTCCAACACATTCAGATCCGAGGTCGATGAGCGAGAAAAAATTATGGTGTTTCAAGTGGGTCATCATTGGTGAACCTTTTGAATATATGGAAGGCTGACCAAATAAATAGACAGCTGACAAAACCTAAGATATCCAAAGATGCATCTTGATTTTTGTTCAGGCTTTTAAACCACCAGTTGCCCTAGCTGCCTAGTACCAGCCATGCCAGGTCATCGCGAAGATGATGTGTTGCGAGGTTACTTGGCATGATGCGCATTTCCATGACTTTGGATGTTCTCTTCAACATGGGCCCCAAAAAACATTGGCAATCCTGTGCAGAAAAAAAAATTGGTGTTTCTCCATCTTTGGAAACCATGCCCCATGTGACTAGACCTTCATAATGGCCTGGTGTCAACACTGCCTAAACACTCTGAGCTGCCCAGGCGTTGATTCCAGCTCTTCAGATGACCTGCCAGATTTCTTGGTGGACAGCTTGGCCAAGGGCGTTTCTTGGCTAAAGCCGTTTTGGGGTGCACCATTCTCAATGGGGAATTAGTCCTGTTAATTAATATGTCAAAGCCAACAACATTATATAGAAGGAACCCTGGCAGGGCAATTCCTTTTTTATTTGGTTTCGGGAAACATTGTTGACATTCTTAGACCCTTAAACCATAATTCCGACATGTTTTCTTATGCATGGTTTACATCATGGGCCAAGGAAATCCAATATGGGGAACTGATCATTGGGGAAGTAATGACACAATGTTGCCCAAAAAGAAAATGACAATAGTCGCATCCTTGAAAATAAATAGCGGTCTTTAAATGGTGTCCCAATATAACCCAGGCTCCTGGCTTCATTTTTTATGGAAGGAATTAAAAGGAAGTAGGATGCAATGTGAATCTTTGATGTTTTCTCTCTCAGGCTCCTGCAAAAGATGTGGTGACAGGGGCTCGCAAAACACAGCGGCTTTTGACTCGCCACGGTTTCCCGACTACAAGTTCACAAGAATGTTTTATTATTTAATCCCTCAAAGATAATAATGACCCCAAAAACTATTTTCCCAGGTGCTTGGAGAATACAGCCATTGAGGTGTCTAAGATGGTAAAGTTGCACAGCTTGCTAGCAACAGTTCCTATGACAAACATGGTCGAAATGTGTCTCGAAACCTCCACGTTTTCATCCACAGAAAAAAGAAAACATTCCCTGTCAAAATTGATGCAGTAGAGACCCCCATCAGATCGACTGCCCGGGGCAAGAAAATGAATGTGGCGCAATGGCCAGTGATGTATCTATCTGAATGGATGAAAGCTGCATTCAAAGACTCCTCAGAAGGTGCTTTTTTTCTTGGTGGGTATTTGCTTAGTGAAAGTTTGCCCGCCATCACGTCCATGCTCACTGAATTCTGGGACCACCACCAGTATGTCGATGCCACGCCAGCCAGAGATCCTGGCCGGACAATTCCGATCTATATTCATGGGGACGAAGGCCGGGGACAAGTTAAGAGACCGGTGATGGTGTGTTCCTTTCAGCCCTGTATTGGTTGGGACTACAACGGCCAATTGAACTCAAAAAAGAACCTTACCTGATATCTATGGCTCAATTTAAGATTTTCTTTCAGCCCTGGTATGAAGTAAGTGGTTTCCTTGCTTGTCCCTTTGGCGTCATCCTGGTTGCTAAGGAACACGTGGACAACACGACTTCTCTACACAACGATTCCCTCTGAAAATTACGCCCCGAAAGGGAAAACTCTGCAGACTCTTTTGGCGGCCATGGTCAATGACCTGAATGCTTTGTATGAAGATGGGATAGAGGCTCTAAGGGATTTATGAGGGTGATGTCTATATCAAAGCCATCAAAGATATATCATGTAAAGAGTGACCTGGGGTGATTTTACCATAATGGAAACTTGCGGTGTTTTCCATAGCCTCTGGCCAACATCTTTTGTAAGATTTCTGGTTCCAATAATTTAAAAATCCAAGAGCATGTGGGGATGTAAGCAGCTTACTGACATGAGGCCAGAATAGAATCACTAGAACTTTGGTTTTGCCAGTAATGAAATTGCGATTCTAAAATGCATGTGGCCCTTCCCCTGGAGGTTACGTGCAAAGGTGTCAGGCAACATTTCTATGTCCAGTTCCTTGGGACAAAGGGGGATTGGCCTTGGCTGCGAGCTGCATACCGGTTATATTCCGGGTTTACATCGACCAGAAAGTGTCACCTTTGTCCCATCAATGACCCATGGTTCCATGTTATGCAACCCTTTTATTTTATCAGCATGTTGGGGCATTGCAAAACGGTCCCTGATTTTTCAATAGGGTTCTTTCTTGCCCATGCTAAGGATTGGCATGACTTCGGGCCATCTTCTGAAACCAGGCGTTGGCCTTCCAATGGGCATAACCCTGACCCTTGGCACAGAGGCCCACCAGCATCTTTGCGGGGGATTTTACCAAACGGTGATTCTCCGAGTATGGTCAAGGTTGACCTAGCCCACACATATGCCATAGCAGGATGGGGGAAAGATATGCTTGCTTCCATGCTAGTTTTCTTGGCAAACCGCTGCAAAGCTTGGGGTGGTACAAACATTGATGTTCAGCTGGATGCAGCCTATGATTCCTTCTTCGACTGGTGCGTGGCAAACAAAAAGACTTCCACTATCAAATCGTTTTGCAAAGAGGAACTCAAGATCGTCTCGATCCTAGCCATCAACAATGTACAATTTACCTCATTTCCCACCTGTTAGAAATAGGGTTATGTTTTATTTAGGACAGGATCCATCATCCATGCCACCTCTCCTCGCCCAGGTTGACGCAGTTTCCTCGTGGACTTGGCAAAGGCAGTGATGCTGCCTTGGTTGGCGGGTGGTTACAATCTGTCCTTGAAAGGATGACCCCTGCTGATGTCCCTGCACCTTGTTTCTCACAACCCATCATTTTTGAAATTTTCAAATTATATCGTTCTGTTGATATCTGGGATAATATATCGTTATCGGTTTTCTTCCTTAGAGACCCCCCAGGAAAACACAAGACCTCCAAATTGATTGGCCAACCAGTGGGCCCTCACAGTCAGGATATGTGCAAAGATTTATTCAATGTGATCAAGTGGGGCTGCAAAGCTGCAAATGATTTCTTCCGGGGTGTTTATTGCGGGCGCCTGTGGCTCACAAGAATGGAGGCGGAGGAATGCATCTACAATGGCTGGGCCATGTGTGACCCTTTGTTTGCTTTATACTTCTATACATTTTTTTTGGTGAAAAGAGTTTGCTGCAGCTACCAGCTAGCCAATGACATGAGAATGATTCTAGCCACCTAGTCATTTCCAAGGAAGCATATGGGTGCTGCAGCGTTCTCTCTTCGGAGATCGGGTGGGCTTTATTCTATGTGAGACCAAAAATTCACATGTTCTGCCATTTGCTGCTCCTGAGCTGCAGTGCTAGTTTCCTGCTGTTTCTTCTGCGGCTCTTCTCTATGTCCTAATGTCCTAATGTTTCCTTGCGTAGCCAGGCTGACAATGGAATACACCTTGTGCCATCCGTCAGCTCAGTATGCACTCAACCCCGCCAGTCGCGGGCTTTGTTGACAGTTGTTGAGCTTGGTGGGGTATGGGTTGCTACATGTTGCTACAGCGTGCAATGCTGTGTCACTCAGGCTGTGCATGCTGGTCCGATGAGGATTTTATTGGTAGGGTCAGTAGGATTCACCGCCGATCTTACGGCATGAATGTCAATCAAGTGGCTTCAACCATGAGAAAGAGTTTGATCCAGTACAAAAGTGAATGGCAAAAAGCCATGAAAGACCTCAGACCGAGGAGATAGCAACTAAGTGCCAGGCTACTGCTAGCCACGAAGAACGTGAAGAAAAAGATGTCGGTGTGTTGCAGGGCTGATGTGCGGGCAGGTGGACAAAGTGGGTCGAACACTTTTTTCTCAAACGAGCACAAAAAAAAACGTACAGGAAAAAGTGTGCAACGGAAGCTCTAGGCATATTAGGTACATTACATGGTATTACAATGTATTACATGTATTATGCCAAATGACAGAGATCTTTATTTTTGAGGCCCGGTTCAGCTGCGCCGCGTTCGACAGATGCTCCACATCCAGGGAGACCTTCTCCATTGAGCTGGTGAAGCCCGAACGTTGCCTGGCCATGGCGCCATGGCGCTGAATTGCCCAAGAAAGACGTCATTTTGATACCAGTTGCTGGGAAATTGCCACTTAAATTTAGCTGAATCCTTTTTGGGAAAGTTGCATGATGTTGCATGAATCAGCATGTTTGCCGAAGAATGATGAAGAACATCTGAAGACATGATGAAACCAATGGGATTTGGCTGTTGGCCCCAGCGTTGAGCTCCCTTCCTGGATCAGAAAAGTGATGAAAAGTGCGGCCCAGGAACCAGAAGTCGGGTTTTTTCTTGCATCCACATTTTTTCTTGGGACATTTTCCACCTCAGCCCCAGATGAAGTCAGACAGGTCGGCTTTTCGGAGCTTTCTGACTGCTGCAGACAAGCGACTTATGCAGAACCTCGGCTCAAAGATCATGTCTATAGTGACCATTAAAAAGGATGCAGAAAAAAAGCTGGATTCACAACAATTTCCCGCTGTAATTGTAAGATGTTACTTCCTACCTGTTAGATCTTTTTGGGGGTTACTATAACTGCCTGATGAGCACATCACAGCTTGACAGCACTCTGAAGCACGAAGTAAGGAGAGGGCCATCCGTAAGAAGATGTGTCGCAGTCGTTGACGCAATTTTTGAAAAACGAGACAAAACCACCTTAGCTCAGCTTTGCTCAGCTTAGCTCGTCCAGTTTCTGCAAGAACTTGCAGTTTTGCTGCAAATGCACAGCCAAAACAGAGCCAAATTGTCCACATTCCACTTTTGCAGAAACAGGGGAGCTCATCAAACAACATCCAAAGCAAATGAAAAATGCAGGTTTCGATCATCTTTCATCAGATCATCATGGGTTTATATGGGTTTCATGGGGATATCTCCAACTTGGATGGTTCCAAGTCAGCAGCCAGGGAGCAGCCATGGCAAACCCAGGAATGTCGAGCACCACAGGCGGAACAGTTGGCGTTGGAGCCGGCGTTCACCGTGCCGCAGCTCAACTGCAGGGGGGCCCCCGGTTTGCTGGTCACAAGAACTGGGGCAGATCGTTTGGAGACCATGGTTTATGTTGGATATATCTATACTTACTATGGTTTATAAACCAACTTATAACTGGGGGGGCACCACCTTGTTGGGCATGGTATGGATCAAAAGTGTTGATATTGCACAATATAAAGAACACCAAAAAAACTGCGATGGCAAACGAAACTATTTTTTTGCTAAAATATATGACCAATTTAGTACGGGTCCATTGCTACCCCATTTATGAACCATACCCATATGCTGATGTTTTTGGCTCAGTTTGCATCGTCCTACTTGTATCATCCGTTGCGCGTTTGCATGCGTTTGCGTTCGCATCTGACCCAGCCTCCAGCTTTTTCCTCAGAATGCTTTGGCGCAGGCAGGGTTTGTATGTCTTTACTGAAAAAAACAAGTCATGGAAGCTGGTGTTTGAAATGTTTGAAAGAACCAAATGCCGAGTGACGCGATGCAAAAGTCTTTGACGTCAGAACTCATAGCTGACATGAAAGCATCCAACTTCTTTTGATCTTTTGCTTCGTCCGATCTTTTCCCTGAAAACGGGACAATTCAGGACTGAAAACGCTTTGGAAAATCAGCACCAAACACGCCGCTGGCTCACAACTAGCCGCTCTAAAAGTAACCACCATCCAAAACTCTCCAATATCATCATCCGATTTCACCAAATGGAGGTTTTCCTAAATTGGGTGTCCCCCAAATCCAAAGTTGAAGCAAATCTTCGACCATTGATCATCCCAGGGTCTGTGAAGTGTGAAGCAAATCTTCGCGTCTTGCTCCTCCTGAAAGTTGCGCCATGGCTGCCATGGGGTCTCGGACCATGTTTTCCAGGGATCCCTGATAAAATGCTGGATCACAAGGACATCCATGAAACCAGCACTTTCGAATCTTTCGATCTGCTGATTTCAACATCAGCTGATTCTGTGGTCGTCCTTGGCCTTCTTTTTCATTTTTTTCTTCTTCAGGTTCTCACCCGAGAGCCAGGAAACAAATTCTTGGATGTCCTTGGCGCTGGAAACATAAAAAAAACACCCCTTGGAAACCCAAATGTTGGCGTCCTATGTTCAGACAAACCCCATATATGGCCTATAGAAATCTATAGAAGTCTAGAGATGGACGAGATGGGCTGTTCATTGGTCATCGTTTTTCTTCGTTCTTCCTGGCAAGCATCAATGACACCATCACCATTCACGTCAATCTCACCCATCATCTTGGCGAGCGTGACCTACATGGCAGTAGTTGCGTGGAATGATGCCGAATGATGCCTGGGGGTTCTGCCGTATACACCATTTCCACAGAAAATCACAGAAACCATCACACACCCATATCACACCCATATTAAAAGCAAGTAAATGGGATTGTTCTGTTTTGGGAAAAAAAAACGCGAAACAACAGCGGGATGTCAAATTCTCCACAAAAAAACAAGATAACCCTTCGCTCGTCGTGTCACCATATGTCATCCCGTCGCTCCCAGGCCTCAGTGAATTTGGGATTCACGTGCTGCAAGACATCCTTCAATTCATCGGCAGAGACGGTGCCATCTCCGTCCTTATCCTCGGTGCCAGGTGAGAGAGTTCTCTGCTAGTGGGTCACGAATCATCAAATGCCACACAAGTTTGTCATTGGAAAACAGAAAGGGAATATCATAATATAATATAATTATATCATCATCAAGTGCCACTTATATCAACTTATATCCTTTTTTAGGCAGATATTTGATGTTTCATGCTGCCAGCCCCGGCCACTGAAAATCTTGCTGTCAAGCAGCCCAGGCCAAAAAGGTATCAACCTGGCCGAAATTTGCCCATGTTTCATGGGGTTTCATGGGGATTCATTGGGTAGATATCCATAGATATCCATAGATATCCATAGATATCCATAGATATCCATAGTAAGTATGCCAAAAATAGGGATATCAACATATTGTATCAACCATTTTTCAAAAGGTGAACCCAAGTTCGTAAAATCCCAAATCATAAGCATCCCAAGTTTTAGGGCTACCCAATGACTTGATCATCTTGACCCATCCTCTGGCGTTGTCTGGGAATCGTGTAGCACCATGAGCAACAGCCGAACTGCAGATCTGAGTCCCCGAACCAGTTGGCCCAGGCCCTTGTCATCGCAGTCAGCGACCTCATGGATACTGAAGTTTAAGATAAAGTTGACTTAAGATTACCCATCTGAAATAATAGATTGATATAGAATAGATTGAATAGATTTGAATAGATTGACTAGATTGCTTAAATCTGAATTACAGATGAATATAGGCAATACATCTCTATTTCCGCTGCAATCTGCTGACAACAAAATCTCCCAGTGTTTGCACCGTTTCAGACAAGAGGTGGTGACATTGGAGGCCTCCAAATGAAGGCTGATGGGGAAGTACTTTGACTCCAGTGTTGCAGTTTTGTCCTTCAAGATCTCCCTGATGGCAATCTCCTCTCCACTTGCATTGGTCGTGTGATATTTCAAACCTGCGCGGCTCGCAACGCAAAGCTTTCATGGAATCCAATGGCTTCCTGAAGAGCCACATGTTGTCAAAAGTAATCCTAGTTCTGCCAGCAGTTCTTCTTTTCCCAAGTTCCGCCACCTCAAATCTTCGCTTTCTGCAACAAAACTGACAAAAAACCGCGGGGTGGCTATGGCTGACACAGCTGACACAGGTAACCCATGGTGCCACCGGCCGCAGCAGGTCGCCTTCCTCCTCCTCTTTGAAGCCACGCTTCTTCAGCAGCTTCGAGACTTCGGCCTTCCAGTCCTCGCTCCAACTGACTTCCTCTGCCTGGGGATGGATCGAGATGGATCGAGTAGCGAGTTACCCGTTACAAAATCCCAGCTGCTGAGTTACTTCTTGTGTTATAAATGTGTTCTAAATCCCGGCTACATGAACAAAATCTAACGAACTAACATGTCAACATGTCGTTGGAGATGGGATTAAATTAATATGATAAAAAAATACGGTCGCAATGATTCGCTTGTTCTGTATCCAAGGTGCCTCTCTCTGGATCCCTTTCTGGTACGTTGCCTTCCTGACGTTGCGCTGTGCAAACAGTGGGATCCAACGGAGAACGTCATGAAACAACCAAAATCGACCAAATAATAACATATCACCATCTAAAATCCGAATCTAGATCCAATGAAGCCCATATAATTGATATATCAGTACATATATATAAATACATCATATATATAACATATATATATATATACATGATATATGAGTTATAATATTAACTTGCCCTTGAGAAATCAAACAACGTTGCCACTTCTGCAGCTTGGAGGCACTTGATCCAAAGTGGCCAGGGTGTCAGAGACCAACCGTCCAATGTCTTGATGGTTCACTTCACCTAGGTCTGGATCCGACCAAAAATTCGATGGGGCCATTGGCCCATGGTAAAAACCCTCATGGCCCATGAAACCAAGCGAAATTAGGGGATGGGTCAAAACCCATCAAAACCCTGGTGAACATCAAAATAGCTGGGATTTATGGATGTTCATCCCCCTAAAAATGGTATGTATAGGTATTGATCCATAGCCTTATATTCTGAAATTGCCTGGACCCCATCCGGACCCCATCCATTTTATGGACCAGGGCATCGCTCTGCTGCGAAGTGACCATCGCGATCTTGGTCACATTTGCTGTACAGCTCTTCTGCGACCTTTTTCGAAAAGCCCGCCTCCATCCTTAGAATTGCATGTGACCAAAATACGCGACAATGACAAACGGCTATCTGGTTGGGAAATTCGAGGCTTGGTCCCCCATAGAAAAATGGAGCATATGGATGCAAACCAGAGCTCCAAACCGTAAGCACTTGATAGCCAAAATGTGACGAACATGTCCCCAAGACTGGAAAGGACCAAAAGGATAGAATCGTTGATCCTCTTCCAAGTATTCAAAGTATTTGGAGGTCTCAATCTGCCAAGGGGCTTTTCTTTGACGAAAGCATCCTTAGGCGATGCTGGAAGTGGACAGTTCCACCGTTTCCCCCACCACAACTCACCGTGCAGCTGAGCCAAGACGCTCGACTTAAACGCAAGCCTTGCTCTCGTTCTAACTGTCTCTGTGCCTCCAAAAACAGTGGCGCTGTGGAAAATCGGGATATCAGTAAGTCCTCAAATGAAACCTTTATTGTTGGGGGGGTAGTAAAATCTTCAATGTGGATATGTCTACACAAAATCCGTCTACAGGGGTACGAGTAGCTTAAGTGTCGTTGGAGAAAGCAGGTGCTGGGCTTGTTCAATGTCTTGGAACATGCTAAAGCACCTGGATGTCCCATTTTCCCAGTACTCAACAAGCGTCCCAGTAATGGTTTAGTGACACCTTGTATATCGTTTATCAAGTATATCCCCAAACATACCCACACGTTTGCAACATGTTAAAACCCTAATGATGACATATTCACTGGTAAATCAAGAGTTTGCGAACTGGAAAATCAGCATTCCAAAAAACGCTGAATCATCGCACCTTTTTTGTGGGCCATAGCATAATTGGATGTTCACTAGAACGGAGGGTTAGCGTGTTTTGCTACTGTCATTTTGGGCTCAAGTCTTTGCCCATTTTGATTGTTGGATACTGACGAAATCGTCATAATGCCCATTTGCAATT
>Ga0126342_10003672_pt1 | contig 25587 bp, 24 predicted proteins | sample Cyp1metagenome_FD_92528 | JGI IMG/M metagenome (GOLD analysis project Ga0126342, IMG submission 92528) | Coral microbial communities from Lord Howe Island, Old Settlement Bay, Australia - Cyphastrea 1 metagenome | ecosystem: Host-associated > Invertebrates > Cnidaria > Coral ... | reverse complement strand
GAGGGTGGCCCGCTATTTAGACCCGCAATTTCTAAATTTCTGCCGCAGGCGTTGCCGCCCCCTTTGGCCTGCAGGTTTGCCACGCTTTAAAGTTTAGTTATAAGCATTACAGGGGTATAGCAACACATGTGATACACATATATACACATCATACACATCACAAAAAGGCAGGCATAAAAAGACTGCAGTATATATACATATATATAATATATACATATATATAATATATATATATATATATATATATATATTATTTACATTTAGACATATAAAGAAACATGGGATGATACAAGGATACACACACATAAATAAAAAAGTAAATAGATAAATAAAACAAATAAATACACAACTAAATAAACAAATATATATATATACGTGCTATATATAGGTGGACGGTGGATTTTCCCGTTGCGGCAACGATCGACATATGTTCAAGCAACGTTCGACGAAGTTCTTGGGATGATGGTGATATAAGGCCCCAGATTTTACCTTCGGAAGATCGGTGCATTGGGAGGTTAGGCAGTTGAACATTTACATAGATCTGGACAATCCAGTGTTTGTAAATCATTTTCCGAATGGGACACCCACTAGATATAAAAACATTGGTAACCATTGGTTTATAATATCTATAACATTGTATACTATTATGTTTCCCATTTCCCAAGATATCCAGTGATTATATGTGCACATATATCTTAGTTTATCATAGGGTAACCACTTGAATCCACTGGAAATGGCCCGAAAATGGCACCCTTGGGTGGCTGCAGGTGAGCTCTTTGCGGCAGCTGTTCAGGTCCAGTCATAGCTGCAGTAACGAGGTTGTGCAATGGATGTAAATGTTGAAATGGTCATTTCCAGCTTGAACATCTTGAAATCACCCAGGTTTGTAGTTCCAGTGGTAAGTGGTTCTATCACGCTTTTGTGACTATATTGGCATAGGATTTATATCCATTTATATCCCAACTTATGGGGGTTCTAATTGTAATTCCATTGTTTCATTCCCATCTAAAACCTCCCATGGTTCATCTAAAAACTTCCACTGCCCCAAGATGTTTCTGTCCATGGAACCTGCGCAGGCCAGCCAGTTTGCTGCTAGACACGCTGTGGAAGAGGCGAAGGAGCCAATGCCATACATCCCAAATATACAATGGGTGGGATTCCAACCATCCCCGAATGGTCGGTTTAGGGTTTGGGAAGTTTATATAGGATGTTTGTTGGATTTATTCTTGGGTTTACCACATTACGTTTTTTTTTCCCCTAAGATAGTGACATCATTAATTATTTGACAATTGGTACATAGCAGGACCCTGTAGGGATGTACCTGGTCATGATCATACAGTTCCATGTCGTTCTTGCACGAGCAGTTTCCCTCTCACATATTGAGACAAGCATGTCGAGAAGGAGAGAGAGAGAGAGAGATCAATTTATTTATTTACAGTATCTATTTATCTACCCGTCTATCTAATCTAATCTAATCTAAATCTAATCTAATCTAATCTAATCTAGTCAAATCCAATCCAATCTAATCCTATCCAATCCTATCCAATCCTATCCACCTACCTATCTGTTAGCTATTGTTTTACATACATGCGACAGGACCTGGTTCAGTTTCCCATGGGAGAACGGTGCTCCGCCGGATGCGGCCACAGGACGCCTCCATGTCGGAACTTCTCCAGAAAACAGGTTCAGGTGCCACGGTGGGTGATCTCCATGGGATTTTTGGATAAATATAGGAGGTACTATTTATGTATATATATATTTATACATAGATAGATGGATAGATATTTGGATTTATCATAATGGCATATAGTGGCCCTATTTTATTTTTACTTTAGTGATTTACTCCTTGAACATCCTTGAACTACTATAATTCATCGAGAATATTGCTTGGACATCATTTTTTTGTTGTGCTCTGCGCCCTCACACCGTCGACAAACGTGGACATCCTGGGAAACAATGCAAAGGAGCGTTTTGGCACTGATTGTAGCATATAGCCATCTTATAGTGCATGTTGCATGCGTCCGGTGCCAACTCGTTTTGCAGCATTGGTTGGATGCAAAAGAAGGAAGACAACCAACCAATGTCTCTGATGGCTTTCAACTCGCATGGCTCCTCAATACCTCACCAGGTACAATTTTAACGTTTCTTTTCCAGATCAGTTGTCTGTTTTTAAAATGTGTTCATCTGCTTCCAGATAGCTCAAATTGCCATCCAAGCTATCCTTACAAAGCCAAAGCCAGGTAGCCAACAAAGTTTCGCCCACATGGACCTGGACAAAAATGGGATGGTCGAGCCTACTGAGTCGCTAGGTGGTGTTTATTGGAGGGTTTACCCTTCAATGAATTGCCATAGATATGGGACATTTACCATATTCTATATGATAATCTCCCAGCGAATCCATGGGTCTTCCGGTCTTCTATATCATCTATATCTGCATTTGATGGAGTGTGAGTGAGAAACGTGAATATCGGGGTAGAAGAAAAGATAGGGCACGATTCTCCAATCAATCAACCAGTCATGTTATTCTCGAGGATATACCTCCAAAACAAGCAACTAATAGTTCTTAGGATTATCCATTAAACAGAGAACACATGAAAGCCATTGAAAACCCACCATCCAGCCATATCTTCCAGATTCTTCCCGGTTTCGTAAGGCCTTCTCCAAGTTGAGGTTTCCATTGGGAGGGACGACGACATCTACGTCCTTTGAGGACCGGTGATTCAGTCATGGGATGATCGCTGAGATCATGCCCCATGGGACATTTTACCACGTCAATGATGGTTAATGATGGTTAGCAATGGTTAATAATGGTTAATAACCATTACAGTCATCAATTTAATGATGGTTAATGATGGTTAATGATGGTTAATGATGGCTAATGATTAATGATGGTTATATAATGATGGTTAATGATGATGATTAATGATGATTGATGACTGTAGCCTCTGGTAATGACATTCACAGTTTGCGAACTTGAAAATGGCCCAGTCGAAAGAGTTGATTTTCCCATTAAAAATGGTGATTTTTTCCATAGTTATGTGACAGTTTACCAGATGTCTACATAGTTTACATGTGTGGTTGCTATCCCTCTTTTTTGGAAGTCATGGGACTTGTACAAGTCTTGGCAAGTACAAGTGATCTCACTGAATGAATATCCGAATATCCTTTTATGGCACCTATCAATCCCACACCAAGGGTGCCAAGCAAAGAAGGCCTTATTGCCGGGGTGACGTACCATCATCCCTTACTTCGATGTGCACGCCCTTTTTTTTGAGCGTTTTATGATAATTCATCACCGACAAAAGTGTTAAACCATCGAATTAACCAACCATGACTGGAGGTTATGGAAAACATCACCTATGATCATAGGGGCCCCCAGCAAATGTCATAAACTCCAAATGGGCATATGTTATCATGGGGGTTTTTAGCACATTGGGTATAAGTTATTCTTAGGATTGATACGTGAGTATGATAGTCATCTATAAAAGCCATCTGTAATCACAGATTGATAGATGGCTATCATAGTAATAAGAAAATTTAGATCACCATCTATAAGATAGCCAAAACCATCTATAACAACCATCTTTTTTTTTCGCCAGCTCCCTGGGATGATCAGCCGGTCGATTTTTTTTTTGGCAGAGGACTCCGAGGTGAACCTCATTGAATTCCAGCAGGTCAGGAGATGTTGGAACTGGGTCGTGGCAGGTCGCGGCAGGATCGCTTTTTGCATTGGAAAATGACCCATCTTTTGCAGCTTGGGATCCTTAGAAAATACTGGAAAAAAGCGCAGGGGATCGTAAGGATCCTGAAATAAGCTTGGGATTTTCTAAAGCTTAGGATCCTTCAAAGCTTGGGATTTACCTTTTCTGCATGGGGCTTCTTTAGAAAATACTTGATCATACTTTATCTGCAATGCACTGCAGAGCATGGGAGTTTCGCAAGAAACACTAACGTTAGATTTACAAGTCACAATGGTGCTGATCTATGAGAATTGTAAACTCATTGCGTGCCCAGAAAACTTGAAGGGTCATATGACTGATCGCCATTGCCAACCTGTCGTGGGGTTGGAGTGCCCTGCCAACTTTCTCCACATGTTCTGTTGCTGGTGCCAGATGCAGCTCTTTCAACTTGGTGTTCCCCATATACCCCATCGAATTGGCAGAAGATAAGATCTTGTATCTATAGCTGACCCTCCCAAAAAATAGAACAGTGTTGATTTGTTGATAGGAAGATGTTGCCTTCATTTCAGTAGGATGTTGTTTTTCTCTTGGCGGGTTGTTACATGGAAAACACGTGTTGCTTTCGGTCGCGCATCGCCAGGCCTGGGAGGGTCGGAAAAAGTCCCAGGAAGAGGTGGACGGGGGGTTGAATCCGAGCGACCGACGCCTGGAACCATGGTTGATTTGAGGGATATCATCCCCTTTTATGGCCATTTGTTTATTTGAGTAAATGGCCATATATTGGGGATATTAGTAAATGGCCATTATTCTAATCCATAGTTAATTCATAGTGATTAAAATTGACCCAGAATCATGGTAAAGGTACCATTTGCGATGGAAAATTCGCATGGTTAAGAGGTAGAGAAATCACGTTCATGATCTAAACATTGGCCATGTTCCATAGCTATGTTAAATAACATAAATAACCAGAGGGATCCCAAAATGACTCGTTTTTTTCAGACGGTATTGCCCATACATGCACATGCACAACACACACACATATACATGATCATACATGTATGTATGTTCATATATCTATGTATCTATCTATCTATCTATCTAATCTAATCTAATCTAATCTAAATCTAATCTAAATCTAATCTAATCTAATCTAAATCTAATCTAAATCTAATCTAATCTAATCTAATCTAATCTAATCTACCTATCTATTGGCATGCATGTAAGATAAGTATAATAAATGATATGTATAAATATATATATATATATCCGTGTGTGTGTGCATGTACGCATGCACTTGGGGCATGTGCATGCACACACGGCGCGTAGTGCCAACTAAAAAGCAACGTTACTTGGGCGATGGCAAAGTTTTGGCGCAATGGTCTCTCCAACAGATTGAACGTCTTGATGGTAATTAGTTGCGATGTTTTAATGGCAAATTTCCAGCAAAATTATGTATCTATATATATGTTTATTTATTTATTTATTTTGATGTTATATGATATTACTTCCGTATGTTTGGTGGTAAAAACACCCCAGTATCAAAGCCACAATTTTTCTGGTGGTTTGGGATGGTTCCCTTATCCCGGCCTGAGGAAACTAACCCCACAACACAAAAACCAGTTACTACGTGTCTAAGTTGGCTACATGCCCCATTATATTCATATGATATCCCATTGTATCTCCATGTTAAATCACCATTGTTTTGAAGTGAGATCAGATTTGATGAACGATTATACATGAGAGCATATCCCAAACATTATGTAACTTATATTTTGTATCCATCCGATAACCCATTATTAATTCAGATCCACTATATAAGTCATATAATAGTTGTACATGGGGATATTCCCATTATATCCCGCTAAGTCATATTGAAATTCCCATGATTTTCCATGAAATCATATTATTTCCCCAGGTCCATTAAGGTGCCCAGGTACTACACTCTATGTTTCCCGGTGGGTGGTCCCTGGGTCCCTGGTCCTCCGGTTTTTTCGCTTCAGATTGTGACGCTGTCCGCTGGGGCGGCACGTGATCTGGCGCTGCCTCCTGTTTCCAAAATGCGGTTCATCACTGGGGCGGGGGTTTGATGGTGTTTACCCTCTGGTAATGACTAACATAGCTATTGAACATGGCCATTTATAGTGGATTTATCCAGCTATAAAATGGTGATTTTCCATAGCTATGTTAGTTTACCAGAGGGTAATAGCTTCAATAGGTTTTAAGAAGGTTTAGGATTGATTGAAGAGAAAATCTCATGCGGAAACTGTGAAAGTGGCTGGTTTTCTTTGGCCGGTTTCCCCAATGAAATTAGGAATTTCCGATTTCATCGGTGTCCCATCTTTCCCAATCCAATGAACCCGGCCGGGTGAGATGAACTGTGGAGCATTTAAGAGCATCACCAGTGAAATTTGACCATGGATGTTTGAAAACAAGGTTGAGGTTTGAGCAGCCAAGATTCTGGATTTGATTGGCAAAATCGGTTTTCATAGGAGGAAATGGCGCTGTGACCAGAACAAATTGGGAGTGAAGCAAAAAGGTGTGCTTCAAACAGATGAATAGCCGATTTATGAATATAAACATGGTGGCTGGATATTGATGGATACTGAATAAAGAAGAGACGTATGTCTACATTTCACTAGCCCCAACTCGGAAGCTGACCAATCAAAATGGGGCAGGACCCGGCCAACAGATGTCTTTTACGCACAGTTACAGGGGCATTGTTTCGGTCAGGCACTAAGAAAGAACTGGATTTCATGAGCCGAAATAGGTACTCACCAGGTCGCGATGGAACCAAGATCCCTTTCTCAACATTAGTTTCTGGTTGGTGGTTTGGAACAGGCCTTTGGTTCAAAACCTGTCAGTTCAGGGGTTGGCCGACTCTTACTAATTTTGAACCGTTGTATCTGCAATGGGCACCACGGAATGGGACATCGCTGTTGCACGACATGACATGTTCGTGCCAATTTGGGGATCTGTAGAGAAGGGCACCACTGTCTCTGCTGTTATCGATGGGCTGGTATTTACAAGTGGAATGGTTCTGGGGCATAGCCTTCCTGACTGTCAACCCATCAGGCTTTTTGGCGAGATACAGACTCAGGTGAAAGGATGCAAACGACTGACTGTGTTCGAGGTTGTGGTCGATTTCACACCGCCCTTTGTGGATCTTCTGCTTACGGATGACAGCCGTGTCATGGCCCATGGACTGCAGCCTGCACAGGATGTGTTTCAGGTGGTTGAGTTCTGTGCTGGCTTGGGTGCGACTAGTGTTGGACTTGCTGCTGCTGGTTTTGACTTGGCTTGCAGTGTTGAGTGGCGTGCTCCGTTGGCGTCCCTTCATGAGTCCGTGCATCCTACTGTTCCTGTGGTCGTTGGAGACATTGGTGAACTGTCTTGTCTGAAGCAAGTTGCTGCGCTTGTGGACTCTCCCTTTTGCCTTGTTGCTGGCATCAGCTGCCAACCTTACTCGGTCGGGGGATCTCAGGGTGGCAGTCATGACGAGCGTTCCAACACGCTGCCATCTACCCTTCGAGCATGTCACCTGTTCCAATGCCCGCTCCTGATCCTGGAGTGTGTACCGCCAGTTCGTACCAACCGGTATGCCAGGTCCTTGCTTGCCTCACTTGAGAAAGATCTTGGGTACCACCTGACTGAGGTTACCTTGCGGTTGGAAGATACTTGGGCTTCTCGACGATTTCGATGGTGGTTGGTTGCCACACACCCATCCATTGGGAAAGTTTCAATTCCAGATTGGCCAAAGACTGCTGGTTTGGTTGTTCGAGACCTGATGCCTGTTATCCCCACCTGGCCTGATGATGTCCTTGATGAACTTCGTTTGCAGGCACATGAGATCCGACATTTCACGTTGGATGGTTCCCACATGCGAAAGTATGTACTTCAGATGGACCAGAAGTTGCCAACGTCTTTGCACAGTTGGGGGAGTCAGGCAGATCCATGTCCGTGTCAGTGCAGGTCAGAGCCTTTTAGTGATGCTTTGGTGCAGAAAAGAGGAATCTATGCGGTTGTGATTCAGCTTCCCAACAATGCAGGTGAACCTCAGTATCGCCATTTGCATCCGGTAGAACTTGCCGTGTTGAATGGATTGCCTCCACCAGCCTCTTGGACTTCCTCTCAGCGTCCAGACCTCAGGTTGTGCCTGTGTGGCGTTGGCCAGCTTGCGTCCCCATTGCAAGCGTTGTGGGTGGGTGCCTGTGTCAAAGCTCAGCTTTTACACCGCTTTGGACTTGAAGCAGAACCCATGTCTCCTCTTGTTTCACTTCAGCAATTCAAACAACAACTGTATGATGTTGCTAAGCAACTTTTTCTCAGTGTACCAATTGTCGCACCGACGATTGAAGACCCAGGAGCTCATGAGGTAACGCTGTTGTACTCTGACACCACTCAGGTCACCGTTCAGGTCTCGTCTGATGCCACCGTTTCGCAGTTGCGACAGGCAGATGATGCTTTGCAGGGAGCTGATGATGGCAGCTGGATTGATGCTCAAACCTCTCAGGTTTTGTCAGGCAGTGATGTAGTCCGTGGTAGGACTATCAAGGTCTGTTCGTCGCCTTCCAGTGAGCCGCTTGCTGAGCCTGAAGCACATGCCTTGGATCCAGACCAGCTTGAGACTGACCTACCCCTTGTGCCTGCTAGACCTCCTTTGTCCGTCACAGTGCCTGATGTCAGTCTTCCACCAGTTGTTGATGTCACTTCGGATTTTCATGGTTCCAAGCGTCATTGCACAGTTGATGTCCGTCTGCCGTCTGATGCGTTGACTGGATTGCTTGCACTGAGTGGAACCCAACTCGCTGCCTTGGTACCACCATTGGTTGTGACCCGAGATCAATGTGTTGCCATGAGACAAGCAACCACCCCATGCACTGCCAGGCTGCACATTCTCCACAACCAAGGTGCCGCCATGGGTGATGATGAGTTGACTTTGCATGTCATGTCGTGTGTGCAACTGTCTGAGCGTGCTGGTCTTCGGTTCTTGGACCCCCTTCTTGCCTCTGGGTGGCTTCGCCATGGTACTGTTGATCAAGTCCGGGCTTGGCTGCATGAAGTCCCGACGGTCACTTGCATTGTCAGTGTTGTTCTGCTGGATGGTCATTGGGTACCGATCATGTGGGCTTGTGGACTTTCGGAAGTGCGTGTCACTATGTGGGAGCATGATGATGGACACAGAACCTTTGTGCCCCCTGCATGGTTTGATCAGTCAGGCTTGGGATAAGCCCATGTTTGCCCTTGCATGCAACCGGCGTTCCTTTGCACGTGATCACTGTGGCGCGGCTGCTGTGAGCTTTCTCCGGCATATCCTGCTCAACAAAACATTGCCATGTCAGGAGGAAGACCTCTTGAGTTTCCATGCAGAACTGCGCAGCTCATTTGGGCAGGCCATTGGACTTTTGGCCGATGTTCCCAAGCCTTGGTGTTGGGGCCTTGGACTTTCTGACACCCCTAGACTGGTTGCCAACTTGTTGCAGTTGCATGGTGTCCCACATGCTCAGTGTGCCCTGCGTGCCAAAATGATCATCCAGAGCCTTGGGAAAGCTGAAGTTCAGGCTGCGGTTACTGGAGTTGCGCCTTGGAAGACCCTGAAACAGCTTGCCAACCTTCACAAGCCAGTCATCCAGTTGGTGATGCCGGATGAACAAGCCCAGCATGTTGCCATGCGGCAGAACAACCAGCAGGCTAGTGCCAAAAAGCAAGCAGGAGGGACGAAGAGGCTCCCACCGTCCAGACCAGCTGAATTGGATCCTGCCAAGCTTGAGATTGAGCCAGGGGCATTCTGTGTTGATGCTGATGTTCCGTTGACTCAGACCTCTTTTGCGTGCTTGGGACCGTTGTCGGTAGGAGTTGCACTTGCCACTTACACTGATGCGTTGCCGTTCCTGGAATCTGGACAGGTCCTGTCGACAGGTGGCCTTGCTTTGTTGGTTCTCAATCCTCCTTGTGAACTGTCCACATCTCTGCAATGGTCGTCACTGAGGTTTGCAGCTCGTTGCACCTACAATCAAGAGCCTATGCTGCTGGCTGGCGCCCTGGTCCAGCTCGGACAAAAGACAGTGTACCAGTTCAAAGCCAAGAATGTCCCCACGCTCATGGCAGTTGATGTTGCATGTGCCAGGGTAACTGTGTACTTTGACCAACTGGACTTGGGTTGGGAGGAATTTGCCAACAAGCCTGTCAAACATGTTCTGGCCTGTATTCCCTGCTTGCAAACGTGTCGTGTCCCCAACTGTCAGTGTCCGGCCTGGCATCCTCTGACAGCCAATCAGGATGCACTCTTGGATGTCTTCCGTCGTCAGTTCTTTGGTGAGAATGGCCGACCGACCAAGTGGGACAAAGCTTCCTACTTTGCAGTGCTCATCCGATATGTCAAGAGCCTTGAACATGCTGTGCTGTCCGCAAGTGGTAAGAATGGCCTGTTTGTTGAGCCCAAAACTGAAGATGCCATGCAGCCCCACAGTGACTACCAGGTCATCTGGCTGCCCACCTTGGACTTTGCCGCAGTTGCACACAAGGCCAAATGTGAAGCTCACTGCATCGGAATTGCCAGAGCTGGCAAGCGTTTTGGCTTGCGTGTCATGGCTCAGCATTTTCAAGAGGTGTTTTCCAGTGTGAAACCTGATGCAGTATACCTTGCACCTGGATCTCGCATGACGTACCACACAGGTCCATGGCCATATGGATGCGACAGAAAGAGCATTGCAGCGGCGCTGAAAGCAGTTGGCTGGGAATGCCGTCCACTCCAGCCGTTGCACAATGTGGCCGGAGGGCTCATTTGGTCTGTCCAGGCCATTTGTGAGCCACCCAACAATGTGCTTTCCATGCAACATGGCCAGGTGGTTCTGACACGCCATGATCCCAAGCTTGCACCAGCTGAGCCCTCTGGACAGGTCGTGGGTCAGGAAGCCACTGTCCGCCTTTGCTCCGTCCCTGCCCCAGGAGAAGTTGACCCTTGGCTCACACACGACCCATGGAAGAAAGCCATCGCAGCAGGCCCACAGATTGCTGCCCGTGCCCCTGCAGGCAATGCTCTTCAAGAGCTTGAGGACAGAGTCGAACGCAGCATCTTGTCCAAACTTCCACCACCTGTGGAGAGCATGGAAATTGACGACCAGGACCAGAGGTTGCAGCAGCTTGAGCAGCAGGTTCAGCAACTGGCTGGCCGCCAGTCCCAGCTCGAGGCCACAGTGGTTGACAACCATGCCCAACAGTCGGCGCAGGTTCAGACCTTACAGCAACAGATGATGCTCCAAATGGACCTCCAGTCGAAGCAGATGCAGTCAATGTTGACAGACCAAATGTCACGCATTGAAACAATTTTGTCAAAGAAAAGCCGGACTGAGTGAAGGTCCGGGAACCCTGCGAAGCGGCCCTACCGTGGGGTGATCCCTTGGCTTTGCCATTCTTTCCGAGCCTTCTTTCTTTTGATTTTGTTTGCTGTGACTTGTCGCATCGGTGAAGCCCGCGTTCCTGGCCCCGACACCACTTCGACTTGGAGCATTGGGATCTGCAATCCATCCGGATTGCAAGGCAAATACCATTTGTTGAGTGGAGTTGCTGCCGACGTTTTGGCCATCAGCGAGTCACACCTGACCAAACGGTCTTCCAAAGCTTTGGATTCCAGTCTGCGTGCCATGCATTCAAGGTATACAAGGTTGATCACTGGAGCCCCTCTCTCTCAACGCTCCACAAGCAGTGATGCTGGGGGATATGCAGGGGTTGCCTTCTTGTCCACTGTGCCCAGTAGGACCATTGCCATCCCATGGCCTGAGGATGTCTATGAAACCAGCAGGATCCAGTTTGGCTCTTTCTTTGGCCCGGCCGGGTGGGTCACAGGAGCGGTGCTGTACGGTTACCCTGCAGGCAAAACACACACAGATGCCAAGCTGAAAACGACTCAGCTTTTGGACTTTGCTTTCGGCCATCTTCAGTCTCTGCCTGGCCCTCGGTTCTTTGCAGGTGACTGGAATTTTGAACCTGGAGAACTAGATGTGGTGTGTCAGTTGCGCGCTGCTGGTTGGATCGAAGCTCAGGATCTGTTCCAACTGCGGACTGGTGCTCCTGTTCAACTCACGTGCAAGCATGCAACACGTAAGGACTACCTGTGGTTGTCGCCTGAGCTTGCCTTGGCCTTTCTTGGTTTGACTTTGGACTTTGAAACCTTTGCAGACCATGCAGTTTTGGTGGCTCAGTTCCGAGGAGGCACTCAACATGCTGAACGTTTTGTGTGGCCGTGTCCTAAGCCTGTCCCATGGCAGCAGGTCCCCGACTCCCAAACTGTTGTGGATTTTGTGGCCCCTCTGGACCCCACTGCCCAGTATGCCCTCCTGTGGAAAGCCCGTGAAACCTGTGCCCAACAACACCTGCAAGCAGACTGGGTCCCTAGCATGCATGGTCGTGGACAGCAGACTCGACCGAAACGAGTCGTGGGTAGACATGCTCCCATCAAACAAGGACGCAGGCATGACGTCCAACCTGCCTTTTATGGATTTTCATCCCTCCATGTGGCTCGGTTCAAACAGCTGCGGCGCCTTCAGAACTTTTGCAGGTGGGCTGAAAACCATGAAGCTGGTCGTACTGCAGACCCCTTGCATGGAATTGCGCTTTGGACTTCCATTCTACGTGCCCCTGGATTTGCACCCAATTTCTCACAGTGGTGGCCTGACCGGTGGTATGTTTGCCCTGCGGACCCTGTGAGTGTCCCCCAGTTTTGTCCCCCCTCCTGTGTGGCCCGTTGCATCTATGATGCTGTCTTTGCTGAAGTCAGGCTTTTTGAGCAGCGCTTGACTCAAATGCGTTCCATGCATCGCACTGCCCAACATGCTGCTGACAAGAATCTGATTTTCCGTGAAGTTGCCCGTCCTCCAGCTGAGCCGGTCGACACACTTTTGCATCAGGTTCAAGGTGTTGTTTGTGAAGTTGATGAACAAGAGAGTGCTGTGGTCTTGGCCACCCCAGTTGACATCCGAGATGATCTTCCCCTTTGGATTGGTGGCACCCCCAAGCAGGTGATCCATGCTGACCATGATAAAGTTTGGCTTGATGACATTACCGATGTTACAGCGTCTGCTGCTGTCGCCCAGTCTGAGCCCCTTGGTGACCTTGCTGTAATTTTTGAGGCTTTCCACACCCAGTGGAAGCAGCGGTGGTGCCGTCATGACCAGACATCCTTCCGACATTGGGATCAGCTGATTGGATTTGCTTCCCGGTTCCTCCATCCTGTGCCTATTCCACACTTGTCAGTTGATGCAGACCTGCTGCGTGCTGAAATTCACCGCAAGAAGAAAACTGCCGCCATTGGACTTGATGGAGTTAGCAGAGCGGATTTGATCCATGCTGACAGCAACACACTGCTCAGTCTCACAAATGCCTTCGCTCGAGCGGAGACTGATGGCATGTGGCCCCAGCAGTTGCTTGCCGGCAAGGTCCACTCACTTGCCAAGCGACCTGGAGCGTCGGGAGTGGACGACTACAGGCCCATCACTGTTTTTGGTCTCCCTTACAGAGCTTGGTCAAGTTTGCAGTCGAGACACCTTCTTCAATGGGCCGAGCAATGGGCAGATGAAGGAGTGTATGGCAACAGAAGGGGCAGACAGGCCTCTGATCTCTGGCATTTCTTGTTGCTTCAGATTGAAACGGCCTACAGCACAGGCCAGCCCATTTGCGGTGTCTCAGCTGACTTGGAGAAGTGTTTCAATTGTGTTCCAAGATTCCCAGCGTTGTGTTTGGCAGTTTTGGCAGGGACCCCTCATGAGGTTACCACTGCTTGGGCGGGTGGTTTGGCCGTCATGCGCTGGCACTTCAAAATCAGGGAGTCATACTCTGAAGGTTTCCTGACCTCCACTGGCCTGGCTGAAGGTTGTGGTCTCAGTGTGTATGGCATGTTGCTGGTGGATCATCTTTTTCACAGGTGGATTGGCTGTCAAGGATCTCTTTGTCGGTCGTTGAGTTACGTTGATGATTGGCATGTTTTCACTTGGAATCCGGACTGTGCCGTGAAACAATTGGACCTTGTGATTGAGTTCGCCAACATGCTTGACCTCACGGTCGATCGTCGGAAGACTGTTGCATGGTCGACTGACCCACACATCCGCCAAACCTTGCGTGCAAAGCAGGTTACCGTGGTTCACCATGCCAGAGAACTGGGGGGGCATTTTGGAGTTTCCAGGCAATTCACCAATCGCACCCTCACCCAGAGGATTGCAGCATTGGAGGACTTTTGGCCCAAACTCCGACAGAGCAAGGCCAGATACCATGCCAAAGTTTTCATGTTGCGTGCTGTGGCCTGGCTCCGTGGTCTTCACGCTGTGGCTTCAGCGCCCCTTGGCAACCATGTTTGGACTGAACTCCGTAGGCGTGCAGTTGCTGCCCTGTCCTATCAGAAGCCTGGTGTCAATGCGCATCTGTTGCTTGGTTTGGTTGAGGCCCATGCTGATCCCCAACATATTGCTTTGTTGTGGACTTGTCGTTTGGCGCGCAACACCTGCGACCTGGACTTTTGGACTTCCTCTGTTGCTTGTGTTGCGAATGGGGATCTCGACTTGCCCCCCAATGCAATTGCGTCCATTTTGCTGAGTCGCTTGCAGCAAGTTGGGCTCACCGTTGACCGGCAGGGCATGGTTCATGACCGTTTTGGGAGCTTCTCTCTCGCTTCTGGGAATTTTGCTGAGGTTGAGCTGCGTCTTACGTGGGCTTGGTACCAAGTTGTCGCTGCCAAAGTTCAGCACAGGGCTGACTTCCATGGCCTCTGGCAAGTTGATGTTGCCGCCACTCGCCGCACTCTCCGTGCTCTTGCCCCGGACGACCAGGCTCTTTTCCGACTTGGTCTGATTGGAGGTCTCTTCACCGAGTCCTACAAATCCAAATGGACTACCCAGCCTGATGCGTGTCGTTGGTGCGGTGCCCCTGATACCCTTGCCCATCGGTATTGGGAGTGTGTCCAGCATGCTGACTTGAGGTCCACTTTGGCGGTTGATGCTGCTCCGGTCTGGACTTCGTTACCTCCTGCCCTGTCCTTGCGTGGTTGGTCTCTTCTGCCTCCCACTTGGCAACGTTGGATTTCCACCCTTGCACAGCTGCCTGGCCACATCTTGGCTCCGTCTGAGGCCTTGCAACCCGACTCTTGGAACGACCTTTTCACTGATGGTTCCTGTCTTTGGCAGACCGATGCCATGTATCGCCTTGCTGCGTGGTCCGTTGTGTTGGCTCCTGCGTTTCAGTCTTCATGGACTCCCGCGAAGACTGCTGTCCTTTGTGCCTCTGTGTTGTCTGGCGTTTGTCAAACTGCGTTCCGTGCTGAGCTGTATGCTGTTGCTTATGCTGTGCATTGGGCTGCGCAAACTGGAGCTGCTGTCAGGATCTGGTCGGACTGCTTGGGAGTGGTTAACAGGGTCAAGCTTTTGTGCAAGGGACAGTTCAAGTTTGCCGTCAACCGTCCGAACAATGACTTGTGGTTGTGGCTTGCTACATCGATTGATGCACTTGGGGCTGATCGTGTTCAGATTTTCAAGGTGGCTGCGCATCGCACTCTGCAAAGCGCACGCAATGCCAAAGAGATGTGGCAATTTTTTCACAATGGTTTTGCAGACAATGCAGCTCGCCTTGCGAACCATGCGAGATCAGAGCAGTTTTGGACATTGTGGGATGAGCATGTACAAGCTACGCATGCTGCGCGAACGTTGTCTCAGCAGGTTCAGGCCCTTCACGTGGCCATTGGACGCAGACATGTTCGTGGAGAAGGACAGTTGTGCCCAGTTAGCACAGAGGAGCCCAAACCTACCCGGAGTTTTGTGCCACGGTTTGCAATGGGAACGTGGGAAGGACAAGCTTTTCCCACGGCTTCAAGGCTTTTTGGTGAGACCCACATTGCCAGAGTGGTACAACGGTTCACTGCCAGAGTTGGAACAGCGCCACAGCCGGAAGTGCGCTGGATTTCTTTTGTGCAGTTGTACATCGACTTTCAGATGTGCTGGGGAAACCCTGGACCATTACGTGTCCGGAACCAATGGGTGGACATTGCCAGAAGGCCATATCTCACTTTGGCTGGGTTTTCGTTTCGCCAACGGGTGAAGTGGTTCAGGCAACTACTTAAAGCAGTGTGGAAGGAAGCTTCTGCTGATGTTGGCCTTGCTCAATGTCGGCCCCATTCTACAATGGTACAAGCATACGTGCAATGTGCCTCTGTACCGTGGGCCACACATGCGCTCCAGACGGTCGACACTTGGCTAGCTGAAAGCTTGACGAGCCCTTGCACAAGGAACGCTTCAGCTCTCACTGCTCTGCCCGTGCCGCCGCAGAGACGAGAGCTTGCAGTGTGATGTCCCAAAGCGGACTGTGGATCGGGCAAAGAGTGCCACGCTCTAAACCCCGAGCTGGCATGCAGACAGAAAATGTGGAAAATGTGGTGGTTTGGAACATGTTTTTTTGTTCCCCATAATATGGGATAATCCTTCCCATTGACTTTCATATTTTTCAAGAGGGTTATTGCACCACCAGGTTTTGTCAGTAGATGCTGCGAAAGTGCTAAACCAAAGCAACATCACCAGCCATAGACCAGCTCATCATAAATGATGTCAGCCCCGCATCAAGAAACCCCCGTTGATTCATTCACAGATTGTCCTCGATGATAATCAAAATCTGGGGGTTCAATGATTTTTTTGGGCGTTATATACAGCTAATTTCTGTAGGTAAGACCATCTCCCCCGAAATATGATGCAATCTCATTTGAGTGGTTAGATCCGCAAAAATATCACCAAAACGGGCGTTTGACCACAACATATTATGTATCATCCAGCATCAATCATGCTCATCCACAGACATATTGAATATTTGTATAAGTATAATTTACACATATATATATATGTCAGTATATGTTTGACGTGTGTTATCCAAATAGTTTTCCATGACTGGAACATCAATCCCATTGTGCAACCAGACATTTGGTTCACCATATTCACCCCAGCACTGAGGAAAGGCGGTTTGCCCTACGTCCAGCAAGAGCTTTGTGCCGCTGCCGCCGCGGCCGCCGCCGGCTTCGTCGAAGGGCGGCTGCAGGGCAAGGTGGACCGGAACGGATGGGGGTGAGACCTGTAAATTGCAGGTTACAAAAAGATAGAAATTTATTACCACCAGCCAATAGTTCATGGTGTTTACTAGCGAAATGATGCTTTAATATAGTTCAATGATGGTTTAATATGGTGGACATGATGGGTTCATATTGTGAATTGAATGATGTTTAATGATGGTCAGTCAATAGCGGAACTTTGGTCGATTAATCATCAATCATCATCATTGATCATCAACCACAACTAAAGAGAAATCATGGCTCGCTATTACAATTCATGGTTCACTATAGGTAAGATCATCTTTAAGATTTATAGTAGTGATGAATTTCTTTTAACAGATAGGATTTTCCACAAGCCAATGGTTAATCATCATTAAACATCTTCAATTCATCAATCATCAACCGTAAGGAACCACCACAATCCACAATTAACCATAGAAAAATCAAATCCACCTGAAATAGTGACACATTGCTTTCCTGTATTCTTGGGCTTCTCCATTCAAACATGCAGGGAAATAATGTGACACAATAATGTCATGAAGTTCGTCCGGTTCGTCCTGTAGATGTTTACTGAAACCACAGAATGGGTATTGGGTCTTCGGTCCTGAACTCATGAACCAGAAAATTGTTGATATGACATGTTTGGATCAACATAGTATTTTCAATATTTCAGAAACTTCACTACAGATCTACATGAACGTAGGTTCCCAAATACTGAACGCTAGACTAGTGAAACTTCTAGAAATAAACATGGCTCTCCAGCGGTGACGCATCAGTGGTTGGTGGTCGCCAAGCCGGTTGAAAAGGAAGAAACAAGGGAGAAACTGCTGCATGAAAGCAGAACAGTGACACAAATGAAGAACAGAATAACTGTCGTTACAAGAAAACCCGGCCCGATGAAGATGGGTTGACAAGGTCATGTCTCCAACTGATTAAGCGGGGAGACCGCTCTGGCGAAGAAGAACTGGAAAAGACAAAACCAGGGCAAAACATCAAGGGTGGTCTCTGCCACCCAGGGACGAAAGTCTACTGGGAGCGGCAAAGCTGTGCGGTGTCCAGATGAATCTTTTTGGTGTATAGGGCTGCATAGTGCACGTACACTTAGCAAACTCCACTTTTATTTTCTCACTCGGTCTTGAGAGATTTGCAAAATTTTGACTGATTCTTTGGATGATGGGGATTGGCACCTAGCCATCAGACATTGTATTGAAAATGCGCTACTTGTTGGCAGATTTTGCAGATGAGTAGCTTAGGACTTCTGTTTGTGCACCGTGAAAGTGAAAAACACTTCAAAATATCTGTTTTTCAGGCAATTGGCACCCAAACTGACTTGTCAGTTTCCATTTTGCAATCATGTTCGGACCCCTATTAATTTGCTATACCACCCTTACCTAGCCTGATGACCCCCAATCAGACATGTTTCAAGGGGTGTCTCAACCATCCTGGTCCAGGATTTGCAGTCTCAAACCATTGCAGCAGCAGACGCAGTGGCAGCGGACTTGCCCAAGAGCCAACAAGTAGTTTGGCAGCATTGGTAGGTAGTGGATGGTTGCGAAATCCTGCACCAGTTGATAGATGGTAAACATCCCGAAATTTATAGACTATATAGGATTCAACCATCCTTTTGGTGGTGCAGGATTTCGCAACCATCCACAGTAGGTACCTAGTGGGGAGCTAGCAAAGATGGATCAAATAACATGGACGCATCGTGAAGTTTGGATCTGTGGTCATAGAAAGCGTAGAAACAGAAAATTGAGATAAACAAATATAAACATATATGCAGACACACGCACACATCTATTTATATATATATACAGATATATACTGTATATCTATATCTGTCTGTCTGTCTGTCTGTCTATCTATCTATCTATCTATCTATTTGCAGGGCTAATCCTGGGAAGAATCAGGTGCCAAGTAGTGCCAAGGTCTGGCAGGTGCCTATTGTAGATGACCAAATGTCGCAAGGTGATGGGCTTCGTGAATAGTCCTCATTTGATGCTAGTATGCATATGTATATATATATATATAGGCATACATATGTATATGTATATTATGCATATACATACCCTCCGGTAAATTAACATAGACCCCGCCAGATAGGGCTTGGAAGACGAGTTTCCACTATAAATTGGTCATTTTCAGGGTCTATGTGACTTTACCAAGCCCTTCCGAATGCTAAAAAGATGGACCCTCTGATGACCTCGGCGGAGCCGGTGTGGCGCATCCCGCCATTTTTTGACCAACGGGGAAAAATGTTGAAAAAAACGATGGAAAAACTCAAGACATGGGAAAATCATGAAGCATGGAAACACATCAATAGTACAATATTGGCAGATTTTTTTTCTATCTCTGGGCGTTTCTATATCCATTTAAAAGTTCAACAGTTCACTTTGATTCAAGAAGTTACCAAGTCCAACGTCCCCCCTCATGCGGCCGTATTCTTGATGGACGTGGGAGTCACCTTTTTTTGTTTTTGTTTGGGGATGATCAGTGTCACCCATCTCTTCAAAGTCATTGGGAATGGTTCAGGGTTTTGGGTCTGCCAAATTTTATACCTTGAACAACTACAATAAAACTCTTACAACCATTGTGACCCTCCATGTAACCAGAACCAGAAATCGATTAAAACCATCAATGTACAGCAACCATCAATATCAATAGTTTTTTCCCCTCAACTGGATGTCAAAAGAACTGGGAACATGTCACATCTTTTGCGACTATGCCAAATTCATGGAAACTTAAACATAAACTTAAACATAAACTAAAACAACACAGAGATCCCAAGGTGGCAAACACTATCATAAGTGCCCTAAAACAGATAAATCCTAGGGTTTTTATGGTTGATTAATGTTGATTATGGATCCCATTCCACCTTAAAAGCAGACGCCAGATGGCACTCCGTTGCTTGGCCGCGGGCTTCTCAGCTGGGTTGGCCACTGCGGGGGCCAAGTCCTGTGTGGAGGTGCCTGGGCCATGCTGGACCTGGGCCACAGGGGTTAGTAGAAATTAGTGAAATTTCATAGTGATTTTCTACGGATTTTGTGGCGATTTTATTGGGATTTTATGGTGACATATGGTGATTCTATTGGGATGTTATGGTGATTTTATTGGCGATTTGATGGTGATTCTATTGGGATGTTATGGTGATTTTATTGGCGATTTGATGGCGATTTTATTGGGATGTTATGGTGATTTGATGGCGATTTTATTGGGATGTTATGGTGATTTGATGAAATTTTTATTGGGATGTTATGGTGATTTAATTTTTCAATCGCTATGTTAGTTTACCAGGGGGTAATGGTGTTTCTATCGTTTATTTTTTTTAACGGTGATCCAGATGATCCAACAGAGCTGGGTCATGATGGTGATGGCCATGGCTTTTATGGGCAAGCTGAACAAAATCACCAGACGATAATATTGGTAGTGAAATAACATGAACATATGACATGAGTAATCATCAAGTTCATGATGCAAATGATATTACCCTCTGTTTATTTAACATAGCCATGGTATTTCTGGCCCAGTTATAGATGGTTTACCTATTAATAGCATGGTGATTTTCCATGACTATGTTAGTCATAACCAGATGGTAAATGTCATGAGTGTAGAGTCGCAATGGGTCACCAAGGGCACCACGGGCACCTTTGAGCAGATTTTTTTTGCGGATCTTATATAGTGGATCTAAAACGAACAAAAAGGCGGCATTTCTTTGCATTTCTCAAAAAAAATGAGGATCCAATTAGTTACGGTAACAGTATGTAATTTGTGTCATTTAATGGCAGAAAACCATAGAAAACCAAAAAAATTAATGGGAATAAAGATTAATAAAGTGTCTTGCGCATCTTGGTCGCGGCGGGCCGAAGTTTCTAGGGGATTGGTTGACTCCCCATGACGATGGGGGTGTGATACCCGTATTGCCCGTGTTGGATGGTGATATCTGATACCGCCATTCATATGCTTACCTACCCAACGCAAGCAATCTCAGGCGGCTGGACATTTTACGCGAGATTGGTCATGTTGACATCTTTATTCCTTTCATTTCGGGTGTGTGTGTGTGTGCTAAACCATCGCCCACACCCTATCAACAAAAATTTGGCTTTGCCAGCCAGCTCAGGTGTATTACACACACACGCTGTACCATCCGGCAATCACACATGGCAATGAAAATCCGTGATTTTCCCATTCAAATTTATCATTTGGATTTTCCAGCTCGAATGGCCAGCCAAAGCAACGGCCAAAAAGATGCAAAGATGCGGAAAGATGCGCGCCTTTCCAAGGATTTTGGAGAAGATACTTGCCGTTTTATTTACTGCATATTTCCCAGGATTTGCCACTTTTCACTTAGCTAAACTCAAGATAGGTGCTTGATATCCAGCTATAAGATGGGTACGCTACGCTTGGTACGCTTGGTACGCTTGGTACGGTAGGGTTGGTACGGTACGGTGGTACGCTTCACTGGTACGGTTTCTGGGTACGGTTGGTACGGTTCAATCGTACCAACAAACGGTACCAACCGTACCAACCGTACCAACCAACCGTACCAACCGTATCAACCAATCGTACCAACCGTACGTACCAGGGAAAACACATTTCCCAACCGTACCGTACCATATATTCTTGAATTCTCGCTAAGCCCTCTAGCACCTATCTTGAATCTAGCTAACTTTTCACTACACTCTCATTTTTAGCTGGTTGGTGGTTTGGAACATTTTTTATTTTCCATAATGTATGGGATAATCCTGTAATCCTTCCCATTGACTAACTCCATCTGTTTTCAAGAGGGTTATTGCACCACCAACCAGTTAGGGGTTGTGAAATATCTACCAAGATCTTCTTAGCCCCGCATCGCTGCATCGCTGCAGGCAGCACGGCACGCTGCATGGAAGTCCATGGTCCAAAGCGACTGGAACGAACAGCAGCGAGAGGACAGCCATCACCACAACTGGTGGAGTTTTTCATGCTCTGTTCTTGCTTATTTTCATGGTATATCCATTCTATCCCTATGGATCCCTATGGATCTTTATGAGTTATATTTTTTTTTAAATATATTTATGGGTGATCTTTTTCATTTTTTTTGGTGATCCCAGATAAAAAAATGGCTCAAAATTTTTGGATCACCCTCCAGCCGATCCAGAAGTGGAATGGGGAATCCCCAGGCTGGATGTTTATAGGATTTACCCTCTGGTTATTTAACATAGCCATGGTATAGATGGCCCATTTATAGATGAATTTCCCATTAAAACCTCCATTTATCAGGGATTTTCCATGGCTATGTTAAATAACCAGATGGTATAGGGAAAATCCGACAAACCCTTTGGCAATCAAAGATTAAAAAATCGGAAATCCCTTCGAAGATTGCCGGTCTTGTTCATGGAACAATCATCTATAGATGTGGGATTTTCATGATTTTCCAGCAAACCATGCTTCGTTACTGGGGATACTGCCATGTTACTTCATGCATCAGATCTGAATGACATCTGGGGTTGTCTCATGGCTCCAAATTTTGACCCACTCCCCCCTTTCCCAGATGTCAATGATTTGAGATGACTTGGGTCTTTTGGGTTTACCATGGTTTACCATTTTCTTGACAATAGGAAGAATCATGATCATTACACATGAGTTTCAGATCTATGGGGGCTAAAAGTCAACATGTTGATCATATTGCAAGCCTGTCCCCAGGAGGTAGCAGCACAGGTTGCAGGTTTGGCGGCTGGATTGCATGCCCAGGCGTGTTTTGGGATGGGTTGAAGGTGACATGGGATTTGAAACCAGGTATTTCATTGTGATTTAACCAGGACAAAACGGATTTAACTTTGAACACTAGGAGTTTAACTACTGAATGATCATGAATGATCTTTTGATGATCTGGCACCTGAAGATTTAGGGAACAAGCAAAAACATGTTGTTTTAAGACCAATTTTCCCCATATGAAATGGTCAGACATTTTGAAGTAGTTAGCCATATGTTCAGGCATTGAGTTTTCAAATGGAAATGGAGGTTGGACCTCATGAGGGGGCGAGGAGCTGTGGCATCCGCAAACATCCCTGTCAATGTTAGTAACTAGAGACATGAGGCTTGACTCGCACGGGCAGTCTTTACTCCCAAACTCAATAATATGTTGATGGTTTATACCACCTAATTTATGGTAAATTTGGGAATGGTGGATCCTACTGCTTTACTTAAAATTATACGTGGTTATTCAAGTAAGCCTATTCACCAACCATTTATACGAGTCACGTGCCAAGCTCATTTGAAGATCCTCTTACCATTGGGATTTTTCAGCCCGGGCGGCAAATCCAACCCCAATTGCTTGCCAGTTTCATGGGTGGAATGAACATGAACTGAAGCCATTCCCAAATAATATACCCTCTCGAAATCTCGCACAACTCTGAAGAAGCAATGGACAACATGATTTTTGAATACGTAGATTCAGGTAGATCGTTTAACTCAATTGGTCATTTTCATCCATAGTTTCCACAATGTTTAATTACTGAAGAATATGTACCGTACTTGGAGGGTCATCCCACGGATCGTAACTGAACCAGGTTGCTAGCCAAGTCCCCTTTCAGTGCATAGGTTGATAACCGGATAGGAACCGCCCATTTACTAACCACGTAAAAGAAGTTGATGATCCTCTACTGGGGGTTAAGTTATCACAGTGCCACTCACAAACGGGTTAATTATTATTATTGTTATTATTTTTATTATTATTGTTATTATTATTATTATTTTATATATATATATATGTGTGTGTGTGCGTGTGTATGTATATTTTTCAATAACTGTAGAGGTTTTGTATGGTTTTATCATGTTGCATTGGTTATTACATTAGTTATTACCATGTTTTATCATATCATTCATGACCCCCAGCTGCAGCCACAAGTTACGACATGTTACGACTTTCCGAGGCAAAGGATTTGGAGCCCCATGCCATTCGTCAAGCCATCGAGCGGGCGGTCGTCGAATCACCAGGCTGGGTGCCCTGGGCTCTGGGGCTCTGCTTAAAGCTCTGGGGAGTGGATGGTTAGTGGCTTAAATTCATTTAAATATTATTAATATCGTATGAACTCATTTTATATCGATATCATTCAATATGCCATTTAGTTTCATATCATGAAAAAAATCATTTCATTTCAACCAAGTATATAACCTCATTCAATATCAACCTTTCTGTCGGGAGAATTGAGCGGTTTGATATGGTTGAACATATTGGTGTGTATGTGTGCATATATGCAGCATATTAGTATGCACCTTGCAAAAATTTTACTCACAGACTGCGGGTGTTCATTTCTGTCCGGAAGAGTGCCCAGCATGGAACGATGAAGGGAATGCCAACTCCAATGCTCTAAATCCTGGGTGGTACACCGCAGCATCCAAGCAGGGTCCCCGCAGGAGTCAGCCCTGCCAAGTCCAGAATATCATTACCCTCTGGTAAATTTGGACAGACCCTGAAAATAACAACTTTTTTAGTGGAAACTAATCTTCCAACCCCTATCTGGCAAGGTCTATGTTAATTTACTAGAGGGATCTAGAGGGTATATACATTATAAGCATGTAAATCCATATGATGAGGGCTTGATAGCCATACATCCAGCTTTTGTTCCGGGGGAAGGTATGGCGTCACGCTCAACTGATGGAAATATACGATACGAGGGTTAAATGCTACATTTTCATGTGCTGCATTCATCCCGGGATGCAACCTTCCAGGTCTTGAATCCTGGGTCACCCGCCCTAATGGTTACTTGGCAAATGCCAGAGACGACGAAAAAAAATCCGGAGGCAAATTTCGCTACAACTTGGACATGTTGAGATAAAGCCCAGATACTAACCTTAGTAGCCCAGATATCACAGTTCTTCGCCAATTCCCATTATGAATGCCACAGGCACGGTAAGGACAAAGCGACAGCTGATCGAGCCCATCGTCACTGCGATGGTCTGGCAGCCCAGGGGCAGCCCTGCAGGTGGTGACCCCTGGCAACCTGAGCATCTGGTGATTTATCTGGTTGGTGGTTTGGAACATGAATTTTGTTTTCCCATATATTGGGAATTTCATCATCCCAACTGACCAACTCATATTTTTCAGAGGGGTAGGCTCAACCACCAACCAGATACAGTATATACTTGGGATTTTCTTGTAGTTTATTTGGGATTCACTGGGATCCAGTGGATATACATATTTATGCCGAGAGAGAGGGCATTCTTGTAACCCGACCATGATCCCATCCCCCGTTCACATTGGCCCAAGAAACCATGGTCGAATAGGGAACTTCCACATGTCTGGGGCCACTTAGAGACTTAGAGGGTGCATGTTTAATGAACCCGGTATGAACGCGGGATGGGATTACTAAATTTAGCTAGCTTCAAGGGATTTGCTCGAGGAACAATCTACAAGAACCAACCCTAGGGCCCGGAAGCAATTCTGTGAAGGCCAGAAAATTCTCAGTTTTAATGGGAAAACAGGGGAAATCGCGGAGCGGAACTATAGTTACGGACTGAAACTTAGAATGCCGCACCCCTTCCGGTCGCGCTGTCCTAAAGAATGCCGCCGCGGGGGCAAAATCTTAAAAAACCCTGGTAAAATGCAATTTTCGGGTACCTGTAATTTGACCGGGTCTTTTTGTAATGAGTCGTTCGTAGGTAAAATTTGTGAGAATTTACAGCGTAATATGAGATTGAGTGCCACACATAGAATGCCTCCGGCCAAAAAGTCCCGGTCACAGCATGTCAAACATTTGAAGCCCATATTTTCAAAATACTCGGTATACGTGGGGTTTTATGTACTTTGTGCAGCCCACATAGAATGCCGCCAAAAACATATACAAATGTCATCATTCT
>Ga0126342_10003671_pt1 | contig 25588 bp, 26 predicted proteins | sample Cyp1metagenome_FD_92528 | JGI IMG/M metagenome (GOLD analysis project Ga0126342, IMG submission 92528) | Coral microbial communities from Lord Howe Island, Old Settlement Bay, Australia - Cyphastrea 1 metagenome | ecosystem: Host-associated > Invertebrates > Cnidaria > Coral ... | reverse complement strand
ATTATATGATTGTAGATTATTATAGATGATTATAGGAGATGATATATGATTATAGATGATTATAGGTGATTATAGATGATTGTAGATGATTGTAGATGATTATAGATGATTATAGATGATTATAGATACATGTATCAAAATCCAACTGATAACCTATAGATCTCTATAGTTTTCACATGTTTTGGGGTTCTACAACTATAGTTCACTTAGCCCAACTATAACCCATGGATATATGTATAAATTAAATATATATATATATATAATATGTATATATATGGCAGTGTGTCAAAACCTTGTACCCCTGGTGAACATCAAAATAGCTGGTAAATGGATGTTCATCCCACTAAAAATGGTATTAATAGGTATTGATCCATCCCCATATAATATATATATAACATAACTCTATAGTTAACGACTTCTTGGAGGTCACCTCCCAACGTTGCGGCTTTGCCGAACGCCCGCCTGATGGCAATGATATCCGTCTTGGAGGCGGGGCCTCGACATTTCAGCAGTCCGTCCACCATCTCCTCAGCAGCATGGTGGATTTACCTGGTCAAACCTTCACCATGGGGGTTTCCATAAATCTGTGTAAATTATAATATTTCACTAACCTGAAATAAGGCCTTTCTGCTTCATCAATAGGTCTGCCCCACCTGAAATAAGGCCATTTGGGGATCATTTCCCTTCCTAACCATGATTTCCAGTGAGGGAGAACAGTGAGGTCGTTATAATTTACCCAGATAAATGGTGGTACCACCATAGCTGGTGGTTCAAAATTCATGGACAATCCCATCTCATTCCATGGATGAATGATGATAAATGGGGTACCCCCATGACGAAACGGAAACCACCACAAAGATGTGGAAAACCAATGGTTCTTTTTAAAAAAATGATCATAAATGATCTAAGTTCATGGTGGATTTTCCAGATTTTTCATGGGATCGAATGGAATAGCCTAGGGGTTTCCCTAGCAGATGTGGAAAACCCATGGTGAAATCCATGGAAAATGGAAAGTTAACCATTTTTTACATGGGTGATTCACACACGAAATGGATCAAAACGGAGGAGTTAGACCATATATTCTCATGATTTGAAGATCAATATAGATCATTGAGGAGAAATTGACGAGCTGATCTCATTTAAAAAAAATAAAAGGTAAAATGTGGTAAAATACGTTAATCTTAGGGAAAATTCAGATCCATGACTGTCGATAACTACGTGGCCAGCACTTGCGCAAGTTCTACGCGGACTGGGATGCCGGGGCCGACTCAGATGGGTCAGATGGGGATAACACGAAATAACCATGGCGGCTCCCCACAAGTTGGGAAATAACCCTTATAACCTACCTATGGTCGTGATATGTCCAATTCTAGAACCCCATCTGCGTAGCCGTCGAAATCAACACCGCGGTTGATGGATGATCGTGGATACTATAATCCCTTTTTTCAGGGCCTGATTTTTGACATTTTTGGATTGGTTTAGGGGGGAAATCTTCACCATTTTTCATGATTCTTCCAATATGGGGTGTTCCACCATAAATTTCCCTTAAACCAATCCATAGCAATCCATTGGGATTTGGGACAGTTGCACACAGTCCAAGGATGTCCAAGGCACATCGAATTCGAGCTCTCCGCTCAAGTCCGCGTCTAAGACGTCAAACAAATCAAACCTGGTGGGCGCTCAAAAATCGCTGGCGCCATCATGCAGGGGTTGTTGGTTTGGGTCAATATTCAATGGATTGGTTTAAGGGAAAATCGGAACCGGAAATCAATCCATTGGAATATGAGTCAATGCAACTTTGTTGAGTCTTTAAAAAGTAAAACAAACTGTTTAAATCTCAAAGTGGCCGCACAATCATCACAAACTATGAGACTTTGGATTCAATCCATACTCATGTTCGGTCGGGATTGGAACAACCGGCAACTGTGACTTGCTGGTCGGAACCCATAATAAAAAATATCAATGGATGCATCACAAAAAAAAACATTGCAAAAACTAATAATATATAACCTTCAACTAATATCAGCAAATCATGGCAAATCCCAAACAAAATGTAGGAAAATGATGACCTTCAACAAAACATGACCATCTGTGAAGCTCCAGTGCAGCAGCCCTTGCTTCAACAAAACATAGCAATGCCAGAAAGCTTGCACGAGAGGTCAATCTCCGCATCGTCGAGCCTTGTGCCATGCGCTTTGGATTGCGATGGAAATGCTCCGGAAACCATTGTTTTTTCCAGGCGAATTGGGACCCCAAGGACCATGTTGAAAACCAGGGTCAAGATGATGCATCCGGCTAGGAAAACGACTCGTTCAACACACCAGCTCTCAATAAATTGATAGTTGGAGAATCAAACTGCCAGAAGTCAGAAACTCTGAAACCACCAATCCAGTGTTTGCATGTTCCATAATATTCCATAATATCTGGTCAAGTTTAGAAACGGCCATGTGGGTCTGGGATGAAACTTTCAAGCCTGCCACTTCCTTCAAAAGGTCCATGATCTGCAAATTTATAAAAAAACATCGATTTCAAGCCAATTCTAATATGCATTTCTTCAATTCATTGATCCATCAAAGTGAGGCCGCTATCGCAGCTGCGACCCAGTGGCTTACTAATGAATTCCTTTTCCGTTGTGAGCCAATGGTTGAACTCCTCCTTGGTGACCACCTGTGAGAGGCCGGGGTCAGAACCGTCCCACCTTCGGAACGGGGACCCCCGCAATTTTGGCGCGTGACAAATGACATACCATCAGAAATGGAGATTTTAGCATTAAAAATTTGGAGTTCATCATCAAAAATGCTGGATGTACCATCAAAAATTGTGATTCAACCATCAATACAAAGAATTTAACAATCAAAAACAGTAACTTGAACCGTCAACTATGGGCATTTAACCATCAAGAATTGTGTTTGAACCACCTCAAACTATGGATTTAACCATCAAAAAATTATGTTTCAACCATCGAAAAGTGTGGATTTACCATGGAAAAAACAGTGTTTTCATTTTTTTTCACCATCCAGAATGCTGATTCAACAACCATTGAGCAATGGATTTCGATTGGTCAAACCCGGGGGGCCGCTGTGGGCCGAAGAATTCATGCCATCACTGCGAGGTCCCAAAAAACCTTGCAAGGCCTCTCAACCATGGGAGTTTTTGCCATCACATGTGTACGTACATATATGTACATATGTACCTTTACATAGATATATATATATATCTCTCTCTCTCTCTTATCATATATGTATATTCTATATATATATATATACATATTATACATATACCAGTAGTACCGCACAAGGCGGTGGCGGACGTTTCAAAAATAGGAAACCTATAGGAGAAGTTGTTTGTTGTGAATCACGGATGGCAGAGCGAAGCCACTGATGGACCGACAGGTGGTTGAGGTCTCCTCTCTTTCTCTCTTTCTTTCTCTCTTGCTTTCTCTCTTTCTCTGACTATCTATCTATCTAATCTAATCTAATCTAATCTAATCTATCTATCTATCTATCTATCTATCTATCTATCTAATCTAGCTAGCTATCTAGCTATCTATCTATCTATCTATCCATCCATCTATCTATCTCATCTATCTAGCTATGTATCTATGTATCTACCGATCTACCTATCTATCTATCTATCTATCTATCTATCTAATCTAATCTAATCTAATCTAATCTAATCTAATCTAATCTATCTATCTGTCTATCTATCTATCTATCTATCTATCTATCTACAGTAATCTTATCTTATCTTATCTTATCTAATCCATCTATCTGTCTATCTCTCTGTCTGTCTGTCTGTCTGTCTGTCTGTCTGTCTATCTACCTGTCTTTCTGCAAGCTTGAAAATGAAGCTATTCTGTGAGACGTCCTCAGGTTTTGAACTTGACAACATCAAAAACGCAGCAATTCTGCGAGACTTCCATGTTTGAACTTGACAACGTCAAAAACGCAGCAATTCTGCGAGACTTCCTCAATGTTTGAACTTGACAACGTCAAAAACGCAGCAATTCTGCGAGACTTCCTCAATGTTTGAACTTGACAATGTCAAAAACGAAGCAATTCTGCGAGACTTCTTCATTTTTCAAAGTTGACAACATCAAAAACGAAGCAATTCTGCGAGACTTTCTCATTTTTCGAAGTTGAAAACATCAAAAACGAAACAATTCTGCGAGACGTCCTTCAAAAATGGAAAGTTGAGTGCAGAGCTGACGGCCTCGTACCAATGCGTTTTGCGATTTTTCCAGTCCACCTGTCTGAAGTACTGCTCCTGCCACGAAAAAGTGATTGCAGGTCATACGAAGTGCTGCACCTGTCACGCAAAATCATCTCAGCAAACCTGAAAATCTCAGGCTCCAAAATGCAACCCCTCTCAGGAAATCAGCGCCCGGACCTCCTAACAGCTCTGATGAAGATGTCTCTTGTACTGCGCCTGCCACGGAAAATGCATCTTTCCACCACGCCTGCCATCGTTTTTGGAAATGCTACAAAACCCTCACGTTTTGCTCACTTTTGACAAGGTCCACAATCCCTTGCGCATGCGAAACAACATCTGAACGTCCAAAAGTGGTCCGGAGCTGGTGTGCTTTGTACATTTTGACTTCGAAATGTGCTTTGCGCCACAACGGCGTGCACTTTTTCGACATCTCAATTTCCAAAAGTGGTCCGGAGCTGGTGTGTTTTGAAAATTTTGACTTGGAAGTGTGCTTCGCGCCACAACGGCGTGCACTTTTTCGACATCGCAACTTCCAAAAGTGCTCCGAACATGTGGTGCTTTGTGCATTTTGACTTGGAAATGTGCTTCGCGCCACAACGGCGTGCAATTTTTCATCTCTCACCCGGCCAGATGGCTCCGCACCCGCCGCTTTAGCGAGCCTACTTCCCGACCCTCCGGACAGTGTTTCGCGACTTTCCTACCTTCTCGCGCACCTGCATCTTCTTTCTTCTGACTTTCTCTTCTCTGATCTTCTCTCTTCTGCTCTTCTCTCTTCTACTCTTCTCTTCTCTCTGACTCTTCCCATCTCTGCTTTTCATCTGTCCATATTGTCAGAAGTTTGACTTCTAAACTTCCTTCGATTATACATATATACATATACATATATATATATATGTATAACGTGTACGTCTATGTGTATGTACGGCAAGGTAATGAACTGTTGTATATGGATGATGATGTAAGGTGGTTTGCAATCCCTCAAAGGTGTCCCGCACCACATCGCGCTCAGTCATCTCTTCTCGGATCTTGTCCGCTAACTCGATGTACTCCTCCGTGGTGTGGGGTTTGTAACCTCGGACGTCGGAGGAAAACCCAAAAAACAGTTGCGCAAACTTTGGAAAAAAGTTCTAAGGATGAAGCGAACTCTCAGGAAATGGGACTCGGACTTGTTGGTATATAATATATATATAATATATATATACTCCAAGGTCAGAATCTGTTTTTTTTCAGATGGCACGGATTCTTGAATTGCGCCATCAACCTGAATGGAGTGGTCTTTTCAAATCGGCGCTCATCGGTCGACAGCGCCGCTGAAGCGATCGATCGCCTCGAAAATCCCATGAAAATCCAATGATTACCCTCTGGTAAACGTTTACATAGCTATGGAAAATCACCATTTTTAATGGGAAAACTCACTATTTCAATGGCCATTTTCGATAGCTATGTTAAATTACCAGAGGGTACCAGATGTTATTTTGGTAGATTCTGGTATGCCATTGTTCCCAATTTCGAAAAATTGCTTGGTTGGTTCCACTTTTCCAAGTCAAAGCCCACAATTGCCTGGTTTAAAAAAAAAAAACATGTCTATCCGATCTATCCATTTGCTGTTCGTTGAAACGTTCTATCCATTTCTGGTTCAAAAATCCAGTTCTAAATGGGTATGGGTCAAAATTAGGTACCCCAAAATTATGGATGGTTAATACTAAACTAATTAGACATTTCCATCTGTGGTCCCATTGATGGTCTTCCATTTTGACCCACATCCAGTTCTCCCCCATTCGTCCAAGCTGCCATACATCTCCTGCAGCGCCACCAACTTCTCGTTCAAGGTGTTGGAAATCCGTCGTCCATCCGCGCCCTGGAATGGAGCTGCTACAGGGGGTAAACCTAAGATGGATTGGTTTGTTGGGGAAAATCTTAACCGGAAACCCATGGGTTTTTACCATCAAATATAGGGCTTTCCTGTAAATTTTCCCATCATCCAATTCTATGATAAACCGTTTAGAATTCATGGGGACACTATGAAAAAAACAGGGGGAAACGGATGGAAATGCGGTTGTAGCCATCAAACATGACGATTTATATCACTTATCCATACTTCTCCCATCTCGTGAATACGTATGTTAAGACTGTAGCCATGAAAAAAACCGGGAAAACGTGCAAGATTGAACTGGGGATATCACTACAGCTTCTGGGAGAAAAAAAGAAACTTCACCACAGCTCCATAGGACTGGGAAGATCTGCGAAATCTTTGGGGAACATCCAACGTGGAGAATCCCTTCCCTTACCGGTCGCAATTTTTTTGCAGCCCCAAGACATGATAAAAAGCAGCGGATTTTTACCGCATGGTCTAAGGTAGACTGGGGTGCACCCATATGATTGAAATTGATTGAATGGGATTAAACAGCACTGATCACCCATGGATCCCATATGGTATATATGTTGGGTTTCATCTAATCCATCTGGAATCCATCTGGAATCCATCTGGATAGGCCCGTTGGGCCATTTTGGATGATTCCCCGAATCCCAAATATCCCAAATGGTGATCTCGCGATCCAAAAGGGAGTCCCGTTCTGATTTATCTATCCCTATCTTGCGTTAGTATTCAAATGTTTGATGGTCAAAGAGTCAAAACCTCATCCTTCCACATGTCTGCTTGCTCAAATGATCTTCTCGATGATCACGACTGGGTGTTCTTTTTAAAGGCAAAAATAAGGTAACAACAGCTGTTCAACAGCTTCAACAGAATACACATCACATTTCCTATGTAAACTGAATCTAGGGTTTACCTCATGTACCTCGTTTTTTAGGTATGTTTAGACCAACCCCAACTGCTTTTCTGGCCAACTGGCCGACAACTTTGTTAACTTTGTTCCTGCCTCCATTCGCATCTCGTCTTCTGCCTGAACTATGCGAAAAGATGGACATGCCAACCAAAAAAAGGACATCTACCCTAGGCTCAACGCCTTTCAACCTTCACGTAGATGTGATTTCAGCCCATGTTTTTGGTTAAAGGACAACAGTCACTATATACAAATAGTATCTTAAATAGTGGATCTTCCACATCTGTCTTTTCGTTTACCCCAGGGTAGCATTCCAGATGGGGCGATATCAACCTAGAAAGTGGAATGATGGGGCGAACCTTTCAGAAACATGGGTCCAAATTCATCAAGACCCACATCGGTCCTGATTGTTGCTTGCGGCATTGCCAGATCTATTCTTGGGTATCCAACAGGGAGAATTCTGAAGGGCAAAGAAACTTGTATCAGAATTCAATGTGTCATGTCGGTGAGCAGCAGAGCTTCAAATTGCCCAGAAGCGAAAAAACAACGGCGGCCGATACTGATACTGTATACACAGCACAGGATTCGAAGTGCGAAATCAACAGCATACTTAAAGTCCTACATTTTTTCGCATGTATTGAGCAACGAAGGGAAACGCTCCCAATTATGTCTTGAGATGTCAAGGGAAAATCTGCCTCTGGTCATCTCTGGTCTGCTGCCGTGCCGTGCCTCTTTCCGCAAGACGTTGGACAAAATGATGTGTCTCAGGGTGTTTGCAATCACCTGATCCCGACTCGCCGACAGGTGGGGGAAAATCACCCAAAATTTCTGATGTCCCACCTTTTATCACCATGATATCAGGATGGGTTAATAATGCTTAATATATATATATATATGTTAGGATGGATTACAGTAATATATATATATATTATATTATATATATGTGACTCATGTGACCTGTGAATAGATGTTCATAGTAAAATCCGAGAGGCATATTCCGTCTTGGGCCCATTCGCTCCCAGTTGTCTCTGGCGTTTCTTGGTGCTACCCTCGGTGACATTGTCGATGAAGACAGCCTCAGGCCGCCAGGTATTTCGGCCCGGGGAATGCGCCTGGGGCATGGTCTTCCCATTTTCTGGCAGGTTCTTCCAAAGAATCAACCCCACTTTCCAAGGATAATAGGATTAAATAGCTGAGAAAAGAACATGATAAACTATGATAAACTGATAAACCATTTTCTAAACCGCCCTTTTTTCTGCCCTTGTATCTTTCTGCATCGCAGCTTCAAGATAGTCCAAGAGACCATGATCAGATTGAAGATTCCAATGGTCACCTCAGCTCACCCAGTGGCAAACCCCGACTTGGACAGCTACCAGTCATACAACGTCTATCCAACGTCATCCAACGTCATCCAACGTCATACTTGATGAAATTCACCAACAACAAGAGGCACTTGTTTATCTTTTTTCCCGCAAGACAGAGTCTGTTTCCAGGTTTTGGGCTGGTAGGTGGTCATTGGGGATGGGTCAAAACCTTGTACCCCTAGTGAACCCCAAAATAGCTGGTAAATGGATGTTCATCCCACTAAAAATGGTATTAATAGGTATTGACCCATACCCATTGTCAAAAGCGATGGTCCCCCACCGCGAAAAAAATCCCGACATGCCACGAACAGGAAGAGAAGCATGTAGGCCACCCTCAGCACCGAGGGATTAAGCCCAACTCGTAGGCTTGGATTAAAAAACCATGGTTGATCGTCCCTAATCGTCCCTAACGAAGTAGACAAAAATAGACAAAATACGTATCAAAACCTATGGCAATTGTTTGGTGTTATCATGTTTTATCATCTTAATAAACTGCCTTCGGACAAACCTTAGTGTTTGAATCCCAGAAATATCGTCGATTAAGATCTCAGGCTGAAAGACTAGAACATATGTTGAAAGAATTTGAAGTAACGAACCATGTGCAGGTAGCGTTGTATAGCCTTGGTAGTTGGCCCACTGCCCGGAACAGCCAATGGGTTTTAGTGCGTTTTTTCTTGCATTTATGAAGATGATGCTGCGTTAGTGGACGTCTCGGTGATGATAGCACGCTGACACGGAGGGGTGATGTGGGTGGGCGAGTGTGTTAACGTTGCACTTGTGTCATGAAGATGATGCTACGCTACGGCACGTTGTCGTGGTACAGTATAGCTGAAAGCTGAGGAAAACCTGAAATCCTATGGTCCAAAAACCCAGGCATGTCTCCACCATAGAATTACCTGTTCAAAGAATTCATTAAGTTTCCAAAAAACTAATAGTTGTCCGCAACTTGATATGACGGTTTAGCACCAAATTAGATTGGGAACTACGCATGAGAAATTTCAACCACTGTAATTACGCATTTCAACCCTTACTAATCCTGCAAGATTCTTGCCCAATGTAATTGCGCATATTCAATGTACTTGGAATATGAGAAATGTCGTATCACGGTCCGCTGTGAGCGACCTAGTTCCCCCATCACCTGATCACCGCCTTGAGATCAGTGGTAAAACTCTACAGCCACCATGGTGGACTAATCTGACCCAGAAGGAAAAAGATCTTGGGAGAACGCTCTGAAAACGACGATCGTCCTGGATATGTATGTATGTATGTATGTATGTATGTAAGTATGTATGTAAGTATGTATGTATGTATGTATGTATGTATGTATGTATGCATGGTTATATGTTGAATAGGTCGAAAGTTAAGACTTAAGGTACACATGTCTTTGCTAAGATTCCATACGAAACCATACCATACCAGGGTAGAATAGGGTACACACTTTGCACTGAATAAAAAAATCAGGGCCCTCCAAGACAAACACCTGAAAACAGCTAGATGCAGCATGTAGGCCTCTCAATAGATTGGTTTCGTTGGGAAAATCGGAAAATCGGAACACCGGAAACCACCGATTCTCCATGGAAATATGGGACTTTCCCGTAAATTGTCCTGTTTTTGCTGCTCCGAGGCGCATGAAGATTCCTCCACCTTGCGGACTTCTGATGCGGAGCTGTTCCTGCAAAGGTTGCCTGCAGAGGTTTTTGGGGGATGAAACAGAAGTTCTATGGATATGGCGTTGTCAACAAAGGGGATACCGGGATACCCCAAAATGTTTCTTTAGATTTTTGATGAAGCACATGATAAATCACTGGATTTTTGATGAACTTTATTTTCAAAAGTAAAAAATGATGGAAACATCGAACATGTGTAAAGATATTCTATGGATATGTGGGAAATGTTACAATGTTCGAAACATGGAAAATGTTGGTTTGACACTAAATGGTCTTTGATGTAAAGATGATTCTGCAATCTGGCCTTCCTAGACTCACATTGTCCTCTGGACAAGCATCCCAAGAGCAGACACATAATATGCTGAAAACACAAGACCCGGGACTCTCGACTCCAAAATCATATCGACATAGGCATAAACATAGTTTCTTAGTTGCAGTGATTGATCCAGTTGATCAAGCATACCCTCTGGTGAACTAACGTAGCAATGGAAAATCACCATTTTTCATGGGAAAATCCACTATAAATGGCCATTTTCAATAGTTCACCAGAGGGTAAACAGAGACATCAAGCATCATCAGACTCCGTTGTGCTTCACCGCCATCCCCAGCTCGCATCTGGCTTGCCGCCAAGGCGACCCTTTGTAATCAGAGCAGCCGTCCGTAAAACATCTGAAGGAGGTGAACATCGCCGATGGCACAGAATTAAACCTCAAAGAAACTCGCTGAACAAGATAAGCAATATGCATACATGTACATAATATACATATATATATATACATTATATATATACACATTATATCTATATTTGTATATACACATCATTATTTATATATGTAACATGCATGTATGTATATATATAATTAAATAATATGTACAAGTATATATATATATCCCAGCTACTAAGCACTTCTATGACTAGGGTTCTTTGGCTCCATAGTTACTCGGGACTTTAAGCATCTCTTGCTGCAGCTGCCCATTTCTGTCCCTCAGCTGATGATCAACTACCAAACCAACCTGGACCTTCAAACCTCGAAACAACCACAAATCATTGTTCAAAACGCCTCATCAATTTTTCATAATGCTTGTGAAGATTCTCCTACGTGCGAACCGATTGTACTGAGGAAATGACCGTTTCTGTAATAGTGGGAGATTCACGACAATCGAAACATCGGAATTTGAGGTTTGTTACTAGGTATACCCCTAAGGGCCCCTACTTGAGATGCTATATAACCTTCAAATAGTTGATACTTGGAAATCCGATATTGAATTACCAGTGGTTGCTACAGTTTTGCTCGTTTTTTGAGCGCCAGTTTTGAGCCTGTGGCCCAGCAGGAGAAATACCGCATGAAACACCAACGGCTAAAAGCATCGACCATAAACAGCTACCCTTCACCCAGTTACATATGATTATGTACAGTATATATTGCAATATATGTTCCATATTATATATATAGACATATATATATATATAGAGAGAGACATATGTGTGGGTTTGAAGCCACTTTCGATGCCTGAGATGTCCAAAAAAAAGTGGTGAATTGCCAGGTGACTCTTCGAAGTGGGCCCCGTAGAGCGTCCTGCGATTTACCAGGCTACGTTTGGGGGGGTTAATTTGGTTTAATGGGAATGTTCTAGATCCATAGTTCCCCATGAATCCCCATTAAACAACTATTTCTGGATGTTTTTTTTACATGTAAAAAACCATCAAATGAGCCATTTACCATATTTAGCCACCTGGTGGCTAGACAAACTACGAATGACTTGGAGCAACCGTGATGATACGTGTTAGTAAAGTAGTAAGCACCAATGTGTTGATGCTTTGTACCACCCATTTAGGAAAAGAAATGGAGATGATTTACTATTACTTTACCAACTTTGTAGCTGGGCTGGAATTAGCAATCCCCAAAAGATAGAAGTTGGCAAGCTCCAATTCAAAAACAGTGATAAATTGATCCATCTTTTTGTGGGTTACAATGAAGGTTTTGTGAGAAAATGATCTTTAAATGGGGAATGTTCCAATGCCATGATTCCCAGAATCTACCTTCTCAAAGGGTTCGTAGCTCCAACGTCCTTGTGACGACGCCTAGGAGGTACATGCATCCGCCAAAGAGCACCACAGCCCAAAAGAGCACCCGCAGCCCAGTAAAGACCTGACCCCGGCACCGTGGGGTGGCAGAAAGTGTGTGATGCTGTGTTTTGAAAAGAAGCAGCAACCGAAAAGTACCAAAAAAAAACTGGCTGGTTCGCAAATATACAAGGGTGGTTTTGAGTTGATGCAAGCAAGAGTGGCGGAGTTGTTTTTGTGGCTTAAGATGGTGATTTTTTCAGTGGCGGAACTGGTGGCTTGCGCCCACTCGAATGATCAGTTTTTAAGGGGACTTTTCCAGCAAAGATGATGATTTTCCAGAAACAATCGTAGTAAGCATACTGAAGCAACCGGCCATAACTAGCCCATAAGTTATAAGTGGTTTGAATCACAAAGGTCTTCAAAGGTGAATCTACAGGCGATGTTCCATTCATCGCTATGTTTCTCCCAAACGTTATTGGGGAATCACTAGCCGTCTGGGGCAGTGATATTCCGACTCCAAATACGTTGGGTACCCTGTGGGGTTTAGGTTTTCACTGGCCATGTAGAGATGCTGTTGTACACTTTTTCCAGGTATGTCATGTATTTTTCAATTTTCCAGTTATATAGTCTGTAGTTATACAGGAAGTGCTTGAGATCCTATAGCCTCCAGTAAACTAACGTGGCTATGAAAGCCACGGCCCATTTACTTCGACGCTTTACCGTCTTGAAATATGGTGACTTCCATAGCAAACTCTGAGTTTGCCTGGTAGATCCAAGAAATTGGGGAGATTGCTGGATTTTTTCAAAAAGTCCGTATGGATTACATCATTTATGTTCTACATACCATCTAGGTATGGCAAAATATGGCAATTTTCCCACCTTTGAGGAATTCCGGAGGATCAACCAGGATGAACCATAATGATTTACTCCTATCAATCACAACAATAACCACTAAATCACCACTAAATCTTCCCCATTTCAAAAAATACACAAATCACCATGAAAGATATCATTATATATTCTTTATCATCCCCGAAGCCAGGAGAAAAGCCCCCTCACAGCGTCCGAGCTGCTCCCTGAATCATCAACTTGAGCTCCTCAAGGCGAGCTCACAATTGTTTTCCGTGAAAAAAATGCTGACTTTTCACCAGGAAAAAAACAGGATTTTTCACCAGAAAAACATAGAAAAAACATAGTTATCCCTAAAAAATATGAAGAATGGATTGGATAAATATGAAGAATATGTCTCTGAAAATTTAGGTTACAATATGATACATATAGCCGCCAAAATAGCCATGTCATAAAACATGTTAGTGAGAAAAATGATGATTAAGTCACTGTCGTCTGGGGTACTCGAGGTATTTCGGAGAAAGCCTCGAGTCATCCCAATGAACTCGTCTCGACTCATCTCAGGGTTTGACGATCCGAGCTGATTGCTGTGGGGGTTCCCCTGCCATAAACCATGACAGGGGATGGTTTATACCACCGAAATGGTGATCAAAATGGGATGGTTTATGGCTTCGAATCCCACATGATCACCTTTCTCAGAGCTCATCTGCCCGAGCTGCCCGAGCTGCCCCCGCAGCCGCCTGAAAAATCTTGAATTTGAGCAGGCGAACGATTCGTCCCAGCCGTGCTAGCTTCAACATCTTCAGTGTGCCCAAGGTTCCTGCGGCTGCGAAACATTGCGACAGATGAAATGAGCAACTTATGTTTCTTTTTCACCAGCCAAGACGATTATGAAATGCGCTGAAAAATCAGACCCTGGTGGCTGATGTCAGCCATTTTCCAGTGGCTGTGTAGTAAACCAGCCATGCCGCTGCAATTTTTGAGCCAAGATTAGATCTACATAGATACCCTCTGGTAATTTAACGTAGCTATTGAAAATGACCATAGAAATAGTGGATTTACCCATTGATAGCATGGTGGATCTTTCCAGTTCGCGAACTGTAATCTCCACAGTCTCCTGCCGCCGAGTTCTCTTGAAGGTCAGAATCGCTCGGCTCTTCGCTGGATGTTAACATCTGGCTGTAGGTGATCCCCATGTCAATCAACGCGGTGACCACCTGCTGCACAATGCCATCTGGAGCGAACCATGGTCCCATAGCTAGAAATGTCAACTATCACCCCCCAGTTGATGTTTAATCCCCATGAAATGCCCTATCAACTATCATCCAATGTTCATGGTTAAATCCAGTGAAATCCTATGATGATCCCATGGTTTCCGGTGTTTTTTTTCCAAACTTCGAATGTCCTTTTCTAGGTCCGGCCCAGGGACACAGAGAATGTCAAACCAACTCCAGTACCTTGGACATGGACGGGGAGATCGACCTAAGAAAAACTTATCGAGGTGTCCTATGGGGGTACCAAATCATCCAAGTCCTTAGACCATGTTGGTATTGAAACGGATGGTGACTTGGGGATCCCCCATTTTAAGATATATATATATATATACAGTACATATATGTATATACAGTATATAGCATTCAGATCCAATGAAATATAACAAAATACCAAAATTGGTCTCAATAAAAATTTACTGTACCGGTTAAACCACCGAGAGCAAGGGGTAAAACTCATGAGAAAAAACACAAAAATTTTACCATGGTTCAAAAATAAGGTACCCATGAACCCGGATGTTTTTTGCAATTTTGAGTGTTTACATATTTAACATTGTTTAACCATCCCCAAGTGGATCAATGATTTTGAGCCATACCCTTCGATCGACCTGTAAGAGCGGAACTTCTCACATGGCTCTGTGGGTTTCAGTTCCACAATAGCTGGTGGGTGGATGTTGAAATGTTCATCCTTCAAAGATGGTACGAGTTTTCAAAGAGATTAGGCGGTGAAAAATTGATTCTAGTCGGCTGCAGCAGGAAGATCCCTAAAGATTTGGCTGTGTCACATTGTCACATATATATATATACGTATACAATCAAATCTGTGTGTATATTATATATATATATATTATATATATATATATATATTATATATACATACAGATTTGATTGTATACGTATATATATATTATATATATATTATACACATTTTTTTTCTGTACATAATAAGTGACTGTTTTTTGACCATCCAAAATTCTTGAACTCCACCAGGTCCTTGGATTTCAAAAACCTCAGCTCAGGGACCAGTCTGCACCGCAAAGGAACTCCCGGCTTCCGAAGACCTTGAGTTTCACGAAGATTTCCTGAGGGGGCGTTCGGCATGTTTTTTCCAGAAAATAAGGATTTGATCCATGGAAAAAAGGGATTTTGATGATTTTGATCCATGGATTTAACGTGCTTTAACCATGAGAATTGAGGATTCACGGTTTAGATGGAACCCAACTATAAACCACCTCTTGAGCATCAAGAATTGGGGAATTTACAGTGGTTTTTGATCCTCTTTCGATGACCAACATACAACCTACACAACTGTCTATTACATAGTAATACTATGATAATACATGTAATAGTATATCATTATATATATAAGTAATTATTACATCATAATACATGTGCCATTGCATGAGGTCGCCTACGCTAGGGGTCTGGTTTTTAAGCAGTGTCGAGCCGCGAGCGTACTACGCAGTTTAGGCTTTGCCTACATGGCCATGCCTTGCCTTTTTTTTGTTTCCGATGGTGGCAGTTTAGGCTTTGGAACCACAAACTACAAATATCACAACTACCCTCCAGTAAATTAACATAGACCCTGGTAGATAGGGGTTGGAAGATTAGTTTCCTCTAACAATTGGTGATTTTCAGGGTCTATGTTAATTTACCAGAGGGTAACCAAGGCAAAATTAATGAGTTCTAACTCTTGCCAACACGTGTCTACACGCGGTGTAGGCCAAAATGAGCCTACGCCAATGCCTACGCAACCTACGCCGTCTGCATGGGAGCCTACGCCTGGGGCATAATATGTCTTGTGGAGTTCCCACCTTATCTATTTTTCTGGATGCAAAAAAAAAAAACGCTACTCAATGGGTATCATAGGTTCCCCCAGGGAAGCACGGCACACGGAAAAAAAAAATACTACTTATATTATATATATATATATACATATGATATACATGATTTTACTCACTTGCCCGTTAGCTTCTTCATGTATCTATTTACTTATCCATGAATTTATTTCCATGTTCTGTTTAATTGCTTATTTGAAAAATCTTATTTATAGATTCATTTTGGTCGCTTCGTGATGACAACCGCCCACACCCGAGTGTTAGCTCCGTTCCAGTAAAGCCATATACGTTCTATGTTGGCCCTTTGTAGGGCTCATGTTGGGAGTATATTGGGCCCTTGTTGGGCGCGTGTTAGCCTATGTTAAATCCGCCGCTTCCAGACTTAGGACCCGTCAGATCTGTCATTGGCTACGAATTATGTTTTTTTCATACAGGATGGGGCCCCATAGTTAGCTAAGTTGTTTTATGACTATAATAACAATAGTGTATGATACTTATAATTATATTTAGATGGGGTTCTAAACCAACAAACAAAAAATGGGAGGGGCTGTAGGTGAAGCCCATCCCTTTTTCCTATGGAGACAGGCATCTCCAATGAAGAAAAGCGTGAAAGAGATCTCAAAGACCTGAACCGCTTGGCTGGAGGATCACAGCCGCGGGAATATAGTGAGAAGATCATGGGATATAAATGGATATAACAAACTGACTATGTTAGATGGTTTACCTATTAATAGCATGGTGATTTTCCATGGCTATGTTAGTCATAACCAGAGGGTAATATATACTGTGTATATATGGCTATGGATCAATACCTATGAAAATACCATTTTTAATGGGATGAACATCCATTTTAACCCAGCTATTTTGATGTGAACTACAGGGGTACTATTAGTTTTGACACACTGCCATATAAATGGATATAACATGATATAACAAACTGACTATGACTAGTGATTGTTTGAGATTCGAGTCCATGAAACATCTATAAACATCTGATCACCCTTCACTGAATCGTAAGCGGGAATATGGGGATAGCCCTTCAGTTACCAAATCGGAGAAACCAAAAGACAGGGACCGCTCAAGCGAGGTTACAATAGCCAGTTTCCAACCTGAATGCACATCCAAGTACCTTGAAAGGGGCTTCCTGTATAATACATATATATATATACACTGTACAAATACAAATCTCCTTTTGGGAACGTTGACCAAAATTCCCGGACTGCTTAGAGGTAGCTGGATGATACATTACCACTACCAGTTCCTATTATTGCCATCAGTTTTTGTTTTTGTTTTTCGAAGCTAAACCACTATCTTGCCACGATTTTATGTGTTCAATCCCCTATGGAAAATGTGCAAATCTAAAATGACGCCTTGGGAACATCAATAGATGATACGTGTATCCCAGCTGCCAGTCGGCAATGGGCTTATCAGGCGGCCGTGACGAAGTGTTCCCTGTTTGGATTTCTCTTGGAACCATCAACCATTGTCTCCAAGTGGGTGTCTACAAGAGAGTCAATTAAGAGTAAAAGGCACATGTCCTTGAATTCCGAACCACCATCAGCTTCCTTGCTTGAGGTGTTGTATGGAGGTCCCAAAAGATAGAACAGTGATTTCCTTGCATTTCCATGGCCATCTCTTTTCCATCTTCTTGGGGACCCCATGCTCAGTCAGTCACCAGTCACGGTCCAAATTCATCAACCACGCAGATTTTGGGGTGCCAATAAGTCATATCGACCCATGCCCTACTCCTCAAACAACCAGAACTCAACAGAATTTCCCCATGTCCAACCATTTCTTAGGTCTACTTGAGACATGAAACATACCATCCCATCCCATTCCACTGGTTGGTCAATGGTTTATGTCATCCAAGAGTTTCATCCCCTGGAGGTTTGTTCTGTTTATCATGTATACATGATAATATTAGTTTTATTAATATATATATATATATATATATGTAAATGTGTATGTATGTGTGTATACCTCATATATCATCATCATATATATATACATATATATATACATATATATATACATATATATATATATATACATATATATACATATATATATACACATATATATATATACATATATATACATATATATATATATATGTAAATATATATGTATATATAAATATATATGTATATATAAATATATCATGTACACTTTATCAACTTGGCACCTACGATTGGTGGAAGAAATCCTGCACCACCAAAAGGATGGTTGAAACCCTAATTCATTTATGGGATAAACCACATGCCGAAACAACGGGTGCAGGATTTTGCCATCCACAGTAGATATTATATATATACAGATATTCTACTATCGATTATCATTGTTATTATGATTACTCTTATTATATACCTAATACCTATTAGATATCTATACTGTATATATATAATATATACACAGTATATCACACCTAATACCTATTAATTGGATATCTATACTATATATAATATATGGCAGTGTGTCAAAACCTTGTCCCCCTGTAGTTCACATCAAAATAGCTGGTAAATGGATGTTCATCCCACTAAAAATGGTATTAATAGGTATTGACCCATAGCCATATATACACAGTATATATTACCCTCTGGTTATGACTAACATAGCCATGGAAAATCACCATGCTATTAATAGGTAAACCATCTATTTCTATGGGCCATTTTCCATGGCTATGTTAAATGGTTATTCAATTGGGGATCATCATCCCAATCATCCCAATCATCCCAATCATAGCCATATAATATATATATATACACAGTATATTAATTACATCAACCACTGGCACCTTTTAAAAAATGCCCCCCGGCACCTTCCAAATGGTGTGATCCGGAGAGATATCGGCACTGAGTCCAGCCACCTAAAGCGGAGCGATTTCCATGGCCGCCATGGGGAGAAAAAGGACGATTTCCTATGGAAACCATGGGGAAAATATGGGAAAATGGTGAGAACTTGAGAATTTTCATGGGATTTCATGGTGACTTTTTTGGGGATTGAGTGGGATTTCACCAACAATTTGGTGGATGTTTATGTGATTTAATCATCAAAGATGAAGAAATATTGGATTGCCTCAGTTGGGACATTTTACAGGACACCCCTTGAACGAATCAATTGATGTCCCACTGTGGCATGGATGCTGGGCGAAGCAATCATGACCGAAGATGTATGATGATACAAAGATTGAAGACCTTAAGCAAAATGTATGATTTGGGGGTTCCCATAAATGGGGGTACCCCAAAATAGATTTTTTTTTTCATGGAAAATCCGACCATAAAATGGAGAAAATAACTGGGGGTACCCCCATGACGAAACGGAAACCTCCATTTCTTAGTGACGAGGATCATCAAACAACAAACCCATTGGTCAGGCTGATTGATTCCCGGCTGATTGGTTCATTTCTTTCCGGCTTGGTGTAATGATGAATTACTGTAGTATCAGGGCCAGTCCATGATGGACGAGAAATTGCTGATAGATATCACTCATGTTTGACTGATTGACTGGTTCAAGCTCTTGTCTTTTTGTCCTCCAAACTTCCCCGTGTTGCTTTGTTTGTTGGTTCAATCCCCTCTGAACGACCTTCCGCACGTCCCCAAAAAGAAACAAAACATCTGGCTTGAAATCTGTTGTATGGAATTTACATGAATTTACCATAGTTTACCCAAAAAAAAAACCATTCTATGGTTGGAAGAGGTTTTAGATCGGAAACTCAACAACGGAACTTCGCCAAGAGACCACCGCACTCATCATGATGACCACTGCGGGGATGACGTCTAAAAGTAGTAGGAAAACAGATCCAGCCTCGCCGAAAAATCGCGCGTGGGATCAACCGATGGCGGAAAACCAAAAAAAAGGAATCTTGCGAAAAGAGAAAAATCACATCGTTGATGAGAGGTTGGTGATCCAGGTCCTCAAGAATCACCTTGGCCCATAAATTCTATATGTTTGAATCATGTGTTTTATGACCTTTAAAACTCTCAGAAAATGGGACATGTAGCAACGGCGGAGCGCGCAAGCAAGTCACACCTACAATTTCTTTGGTACCGCCTATGTTTGGTGGCTTATAATCCCCATGAATTACCTCTAGAAAGAAAAGCACCACAAGTAAAACCTAAAGTTCACTGAGTGGTTTCAACCCTCAAAATTCGTGATGACTTGAAATCAGTATCCGCGCATTTCCAGGATAGAAACCTGGAAAAAACCGCCCCAGCGCCACCCGCAAATGTTGGATGGTTCTATAAGCTGCCTCTGATGGCAGAATATTGTGTATCTAATCTATTTATATATTTATAATATATATATATATAAATACACACAAATGTTTATGTATGTATATAATGGTCCAGGCCAGCAAACCCCCCCCATTCCCCGCGTCATGGTCATAGTCTTGTATGTACGCTGTATGTACGCTGTATGAAGGAGGCTCTATTCAAGATATAGTTCACACACCCCACCCCCCTGTGGGATGGGTGGGGGCTAGGTAGTGTGTCACTAGCATGTAAGCCAAAAGGCAAAAAGTATAATTCATATAGGTAGTATGTGACTACAATGTTCCACGCCCCCCGTATGGGATGGGTAGGTGTTATAGAGGTACCATCTAGATAGTGTTTAGGTAGCAAGTACGTGGCTAGCACGTATGTATAGCACATGAGATCTTGATAGTAGCTAGTACATGGCTACTATAAAGGTACCTCATGGGCAGTAACACGTTGTAAATAGATTGTATGGGCATATAGGCAGTAGTGAACACTGCATCAATTCCTGTTATGTAGTGTATAGGTGGAACGAGGCCAGCATGTAAGTATAGCATATGAGATCTTGACGGATGGTCGTAGATGGCTATGGGGGTAGTTGCTGGGATAGCATTGAGGGGGGTTGCCGGCCGCTGGCCGAGACCATACATCTATGGAGGTTTCTTAAGTCATCGAGGTACCCCCAAATCATCCATTTTCATAGGATGTTTCATTATAAGCCTTCCGAGCTATTGCGGTACCCCCACTTTAGGAAACCTCAATATATATAATATATACAGATCGAAACAAAAAGGGTTATAACACAAAAGTTTACCCATGTACCTAACCATTTTCTTTGTTGATGCATGCTTACAAAATCAATTCTCGGCAAATAGCATCATTTATAGGGCTGGGTCGACCAGTGATAATCACATGTTGGTCCAATGAAAATCCCATCGAAGTATAGTCTATGAGTAGCCCGCTATGATCCCAAGTTTAATCATCATTACAATCCTAGCAGGCAGATGTGTATATATATATATATATTATATATGTATACACAACATTGAATCCCCTAATTGTATATTGATCTTGTGTATATATATAGGCGCTTGTAGTTCCGTCATGAAAAAAAACAATTTCCTTGTCAGTTGCCAGGTCATTTTCACCCGGGGCCTCAGTTTCCTCCTCATCCACCGGAAGTTTGCCGGAAATCTTATTCTGTTGAGTCTGTTGAAGCCTCGAGTTCCTTGGGACCAGCGGGATGCCATTCATATCATGGCGGTTTGGCCTATGGTAATATGGTTTATGGATGTTTATGGGTCGTCCCACCATATCCCAGCGACAGTAATTCCTTGTGGATGATCCCCTCAAGGAATGCTATGACTATCCACATCAAGGAATCGTGGAATCCAACTGGCAGTGTGTCAAAACCTTGTACCCCTGTAGTTCACATCAAAATAGCTGGTAAATGGATGTTCATCCCCCTAAAAATGCTATTAATAGGTATTGATCCATACCCAACTCACTTGACACAAGTTGTGTTCCGAAAAGCTCCGTGTCGGTGTCGGTTCCAAAAACCTTTTGACCATCTGAGTCCATTGATGTGCAGAGACCTGGTTCAGCCATTCTTGCGCTCGCAGACACACTGCTTATTGTTTGTGAATTTGGAACGTCAATGAGGATCCGCTCGGATTTTGGGTCCTTCATCCTTGATAAAAAGGTGAAACCAATGTTTCAGCAAGTTTGTTGAGGTCAGGATCCCATCTACCACCGGCCGATTCTGGAAATCTAGCATCAAAAATCATAGAACTTGCACGTGGCTATCTTCGGATCAGAAAAGAGACATTCCAGATTGAGGCAACCGGGCAAATCTAGAACGAAATTGTGTAGAACCACGGAATTGGACAGCTTGTTTAACAGCTCAAACTGAAATTCTGCAGGTACGGCTGCACGCCCCTGCTGCTATGTGCACCAAATTAAGCTGCAATGAAATTACAGGCAGCACAGCTTGATGCAAGTTGTTGATAAATCTGTCGCTTGTGTTCACTGGAACTTCATCTTTGATTTAAACTGTAGTAAGTTTCCTGCATGTAAATAGCAGGGCACACACACACACATCTTCTATGGTTCGGGTGGAGTTTCATCAATAAATCATAACACTTCACTAACCTGAAATGAGCTCATTTGTGGATAGTTACCCCAATCCTAGCCATCATTTACAGTGAGGTTGTGGTGAGGTCGCTGCAATTCACCTAGATCTGTATAGTATGTGTGTATATATATATATGTATATATATGTATATATATGTATGTATATATATATATGTATATATATATATGTACATATATATGTATATATATATATGTATATATATATGTATATATATATATATGTATATATATATGTATATATATATGTATATATATATATATGTATATATATGTATATATATGTATATATATATATATGTATATATACATGTATATATACATGCTTTGGCTTGACATCACCCATGACGGTTGCAAGAAACTCTGCAAGATCCTCCAAGTTTGGTGAGCCACAATGGCTGTGTCAGAACTAGGGTGAACCCAAGGTCTCTGTACCTGAGGTTCTTGAACCAAAGCCACATCTGACTCAAAAAATTCACCAACCTGGAAAGTAAAGCTATTTTGGGATACAGTAGTTCCATTTAGTCCCATTAAATCCCTTTAAAATCACATTAATATCCAATTAGAATCAAATTAGATCCAATTAGACTCCATGAAAAATCACATGGCTATTATTTAAGAATCTCATTAATTGGAAAATTAATTGGATATATATTGTCATTAAATTAAATCCCATGAGATTCTAATTTTTTCATGAAAAAAACCATGGGACCTTGCGGGGCAAGCTTCGTTCGTCTCATGGCTATTGGTTTCCCCAGAGGCACCATTGGCGGGCTGAACGACGACCTGTTCCCGCCCGTTTGCAAGCCTCGCCGTGGCAGCAACCGGGGGAGAACATCTGGGGAAGTTTCCAATATGGTTAATATATATGGTTAATATATATATATATGGATAATATCCAAATCATGATCATTAGTGGATTGAAATATCCAAAGCTCCCAAAAGCAATCAACAAGAACTGGTTGGTGGTTGAGCCGTACCCCTCTTAAAAACGATGGAGTGAAAGTCACTTGGGATGATTTTCCATTCCCAACTGAATGGAAAGTCATAAAATTCCCATGGTTCCAAACCACCAACCAGATACAGTAATGTCTCCCCTGATGAGAATATCTGGCTTACCGGTGCTTAGCAGGGAATTTTCGGGAATGATCCACTGGCTAACTATCAATAATCATCCCAGCAACCCCAATTCCCATCCATTCCCTACGTTTAGCACCAGTAACTAATGTCTCCCCTGATGAGAATATCTGGAAATAGAATCAAAATATGTTGTATACAGGCATACTGGATATGTAAGTTATATAATAAGTTGGACCCTAAAATGGAGTTACTGTACCAAAATGCCATATTTTCTGCAAAAGTTGTAATAAATGCGGAATCCCTAAGTCACCATAGGTTTCAATGGATGATTTGGGGGTACCACCATTTTAGGAAACCTCCGTATCGGCATAATGGGAATTATGACTATGAGTTATGGTAGATACATCTATGATTCTCTATAGTTTCAATGGGAATTTCAGGACGCTAAAATGGAGCTACGGTACCATATCTGATATATATATATAGTATGTAATCATATATATATATAGTATGTAATCATATATATATATATACATGGTACAATATGTTGTTGTGATATTCCTTACAAAAACGTATCTGGGTAAAAATCTCATACTTCACCAAGCTGAATAGTTCGGCCATGTGAGGTCACCAGCGAGGTCAAAACCTCCCCTGTGAGTGAAGGGGGATTTCCCAGCCAGCCATGTTTGATGACACCGGAGGGTAACCAAAATTACCAGAGTTTTTAGAAATGTGTATCTGGGTAAATTAGAATAGTTCACTAATCTGAATCTTCCGGCCATTTGGGGATGATTTCCCAGATATATATATATATATATACATATATAATTATATATATATGTGTATATACCACAAGAAATAACTAGTTTTTACTGGTCATTTATATGACACCAATCCGGTCATGTCTTGATTTAAAAACGGGCGAAGATTTTTTTTGATTTTTTTTTGTTTTTTTTAGGTTTTTTTTTTTGGTTTCCTATTAGTTTTCTTCCATTTTCCATTAGTTTTCCTTCATTTTCTATTAGTGTTCCTTCATTTTCTACTAGTTTGCATTCATTTTCTATTAGGTTCCCTTCATTTTCCATTCCTTTTCCTTCATGTTCCATTACTTTTCCTTCATTTTCCATTAGTTTTCCTTCATTTTCCATTACTTTTCCTTCATTTTCCATTAGTTTTCCTTCATTTTCCAATAATTGTTCCATTAGTTTTCCATTGGTTTTCTTTCATGTTCCATTTTCCATTAGTTTCCTTCATTTTCCATCAGTTTATCTGTATTTTCCAATTGGTTTCTTTCATTTTCCGTTAGTGTTCCTTCATTTTCCCTTAGTTTTCCTTCATTTTCCATTAGTTTGCCTTCATATTCCATTAGTTTTCCTTCATTTTCAACAGTTTCCAATAGTGTTCCTTCATTTTCCACTAGTTTGCCTTCATTTTCCATTAGTTTTCCTTCATTTGTTTATTAGTGTGCCTTTATTGTTCAATTGTTTATCATGTTCCATTAGTTGTCGTTCATGTTTTATTAGTTTTCCTTCATGTTCCATTAGTTTTTCTTCATTACCACTAGTTTTCATGTATTTTCCAATAATGTGCCTTCATTTTCTATTGGTGTTCCTTCATTTTGCTTTCATTTTTTTTCACATTAGTTTTCTGGCATTTTTTGTCATATGTTTTTCTGCTGTTTTTTTCCACTGTTATTCTGATGTTTATTTGTTTGATAAACTTTTGTGTTTGCATATGTTCAAATATGTTCAAACATACACCAAGGCTCGTAACTTCACCCCAAGGATGGCGTTAATCTATATATGTATTTAAAAAAAATGAATAACTATGCGCCATGTATTTATATATGATTGTACATATCGACCAACGTGTAGCAAGTGAAGCTGATTCAATAATAAAAGCGGGTGGGGGGGTGCAGGGGGGAGGGCTGAAACAAGGGCGCAGCGCCTCCCCCCGCAATGCGTACCAAGAAAGAAGCACATAGGCACAAGTGGCGATGGATATAAATAAAGATTAAGAAAGAGAAGGTGAACCCAAAGAAACGATGCT
>Ga0126342_10003670_pt1 | contig 25592 bp, 26 predicted proteins | sample Cyp1metagenome_FD_92528 | JGI IMG/M metagenome (GOLD analysis project Ga0126342, IMG submission 92528) | Coral microbial communities from Lord Howe Island, Old Settlement Bay, Australia - Cyphastrea 1 metagenome | ecosystem: Host-associated > Invertebrates > Cnidaria > Coral ... | reverse complement strand
CACCAGAAACACTACCACCACCAACAACACCAACAACACCAATACCAACAACACCACTAACACCAACACCACCAGCACCACCAACACCACCAACACCACCAACACCACAACCGCCACTAACCCCAACCACATCGCCGAAGCCTTTCAATCGCTTTTACCAGACTCCCTTTCATATTTTTGGAAAGAAACTGGCCGCGTCGCTTTTGCCAGACTCCACTTTATGTTTTTTTCCCTGCCCTCTCCCCTTCATTTTTTCTTCGGTTCCTTTCTTGCTTACCTACCTTTCGTGTTCCCCCTCTCAAGTTAACAGGACACATTTTCATCCTTTCAAGTCAATGGTACCCCCAAACCCTCTTGGCTTTGCACATATCCAAATTCGCGTCAAACAGGTCAAATGGGTTTTGTTTTTTTCTTATCGTTCCGACTTGATTGGTCATAAGATGTGGCTTACTTGTCTATTTTTTGTTGCTGCATTATAAAATGGGCAAATGGAAAGTAATGCGTTCGAAAATGGTTTGCTTTGTTGCCTTCACTCTTTAAACATTTATTCTTGTGGGCATTGTATGACATTAGTGGTTTTTGGTCGGAAACACCAACATGTTCGATGTGTCCAATGGATTTCACCATATTCTCACAATACATGAGACAAATTGGTTCGATTCATAAATGAGGTACCATCTGGTTATTTAACATAGCCATGGAAAATCACCATTTTTCATGGGAAAGTTCACTATAAATGGTGATTTTCAATAGCTATGTTAAATTACCAGAGGGTAAATTAAATAACGAATTAGAACATCCATTGACGAATCGTGTCTTTTCTGTTTCCAATTTCTTTGTTGAGACATTGGTGACCGGTGCGAATCTGCCGTTGCGGCCCGAACAACGAACCGGCCGAACCTTAGCTGAAGGTTTCCTTCCACGGCCTTGACCTCAACGGTGATGGAGATTGATGGTATGGGTTTAGCTGAGGGGAGAGACCCCCCAAAACTGACCATAGTCGAATTGATTGAATTGGGATAATGATTAACTGGGTTTCGGTTTAGGGGTATTTATTTTCAAACCGTTGTTAGGGTGGTGATTTGGCAGGGACTTTTTTGGGCATAGCGTCATTTTGTTAAAACCTTTGATAGAACTTAAATTTCTGATGGTTTGGAATTCCTGCAGCAACTAGAATGCAGAATTCCCCAAATTTGGTCAAATTTCATTCGTACAAAATGTTTTGCATCGGCATGCAGCAACGGTAGATGATGGATGATGGTAGATGTCCTTCACCATTCAATTTCGAGTTTGGCAACTGATCAAACCGAGGCATTGATGGTGCACCCTGTTTGGTCATCTCGATGTCTTCAGATGTTGTGAATGGCACAGAAGAAGCACCTTGGATGCAACGACTGTGAACTCAGCGGGATGGTCGAAGAATAGGGGATACCCCATGTTTGAAATGGGAAAATCCATGATAATCCATGATAATCCATTACAAAAAATGGTATTTCCTATTTTCAGACAAACCCGAGTGGACTATTTTCAGACATCTGAAACTTCGAAGCAACTGACTCTGCGGGATTATTTTTGTGCCAGGACTCTGCGGAAATTTGCGAAGAAGGTGGCAAAGGTTGGAGTCTTGGGTTTTGGGGGAGCTCCGATGGTCCAAAATTGGACCGGAGATCACTTTGTTTCAGGGTGTGAAAAACTCCTCTTCCCAAGGCCTCATCTTTCCTTTAGCCGTGCACTCAGCGAAGCAAAAAACCAGTTTGTTCGACACCGGGAACGGGACGGGTTGAGTTCCTTGCTGAAACGAGGTGCCTAATGAGCACTTATGGCCCCGGCCGCAACCTTAAGCAGTGGATGGTGGATGCTGACAGGAAAGGGTGGTGAAAACATAGAGACAAATGGAGACCTCTCTAATCCCCTTTTACTGTGGTAAACCCACTGTAAAGCCAAGAAGAAGCCATCCCCAATAGAGGTTTTGGATGATTTTTGGGTTTACCGGGACCGCTATTTAGGATGTACAATGATCCCCGGTCATGGTGGTCATGGGTCATGGTTTCATGTGACCACCTGTCGTTTCAGGGAACTCCGGACCTTTGTGTACTTCCTTTTCCTCGTTTGGCCCAGAACTCAGCCGTGCCTGAGGGATGAACACAACCGATTCTGAGTCGATGGTCCATGGTTTGTGAGTTTGTGAATGGTTTGTGAATCCCAACCTTTTCAGGTACCAAACAAACCATAAACAAACCATAAACAAACCATAAACAAACCATGATTTCAACTTTTTTTTTGTATAAAATGTGATCTCGTGACGTGAAAAGACCAACACCGTCCCGGGATCCCAGGTGTTTTCTCGGTGTTGCCATCGTGTCCGACATCTTCATGGAGGCGAACGATTGGCGGACACTGGCCGTTGCAGTACTAAGCGACACGAATTTCTGTAGTGAAGAAGTCTTTAATTATCACCGGCCAATGTTGAATAATGGGGATTCTCGAACATTTGAGAAGCAAAAGTCAACTCGACCAAAGTCAACTGTCAAGTCTGAACAAATGCGTACGAAAGTGTACGAAAGTCAACTTGTCCAGTTGGTCAAGTCATGTTAAGTCATGTTTCATGTCAGGATGAATTTCTTGAAAGGCCATCGAGCGAGTAACATCCAAGCGGAAGCGGAAGTTGGTGCCTCAAACCCGGCAGTCGCAGAATGAAGTGCCGAATCCTGGGTTTTTGACATTGACATGTGCCTGAAGAAGTTAAAAAAAAATGATGAAAAGATCACAGTGACTTTGATATACTTTGATCATCCAGCAAGTCGCCTCTGATTGTCTTGTTATGTCTTCTTGTGGCTCAGACTGTGTTCAGAGTTCCGGAGACTTACCATGGCTCCCCTCGAGACTTTCGAGCTTGGGATTTCAGTGTTCAGTTTCGATGAGGACTACACCTACAGCTTGCTAGAGCCCGTATTTAGCGGACTATGTCATGGTGCTGACTATGAGCGACTCAGTGAGAAGAACCAGAAACGATTTTCTTCGGAACTCGACAAATGTCATTTACAAAGCATTGATCCTGCAGATTGCGATGGCTACATTGACTCATTGCTTCAACTATGCAGCGTGATCACCAGAGAATGCACCGGAAAAGATTTTCAGCAATGGCAACTGGGAGAGGCGGCTCTCTCTGAGCTACGAAAAGCATGGAGACATTTTGTGCATCTTATTTCAGTCCGAGATTTTGACTGGGAAAACTTGCAGGATTTAGATGGTGAAAAACCAGGTGATAAGGCCTCGGCCAAGTTGAAAATGCTGCGATTTGTGATTTCGCAGAAGCTCATGGTGCCTTTACAAATGTGGGCCTTGTTGTTGAAGTTGGCCGCTGGACATGGAGCCACGGTCCCCAAACATGCTATGATGCAACGACGCGGATGAGACGCAACAGGACTGGAGCCGAAAGCTGCGGATCGATGATCGATGCCTCGAAAAAGAGTGGCCGTGACAGGTCGAAAAGAAACATTGGATTGCTGCAAAGTCTCAAATTCCTGGATGTGCTTAGTACAGCTTAGTACTGTATCCTTTGGGGTTGATTGAAAGTATACGTTTTCTTTTCGAAATTTGTGGTCTGCGACGGGCTTAATGCGTGCCAGCTTGTCAAACTTTTGAACAGAGGGTCTTGGATACAGGCAACATGTGGTTGATCGCAGCGACTGAGGTTCAATACAGCAACCCGGAAATTTGTAACCGTTAGAGCTTGGGCCTTGGGGGCGCCTTGGTTGGTCACATCGTCCACTCCGAATCGCAGGGACAAGTGAAATCACTGAAAGCAGGCTACCCTCGTTCGATAGTTTCGCGGTTCATCATTTTCCATCATAAAGTGGCCAGACAAATCGAAAATCATCCAGATCGACCCAAAAAACCCATCGCGAGAAACTTGGGACATCTTAGGTTTGGAACCCAACCGTCGCGAACCTGACGCTGATGGCCTTAGGCGACGGGTCACAACCTGGCACGATGTTTTATGATGTTTTCACGTCGCTGTGGAAAATGAGAGGTTCGGAAAGTTTGGACACATCCTTTGCCCTCTGGTGAACTAACATAGCAATGGAAAATGGCTATTTATAGTGGAATTTCCCATTAAAAATGGTGATTTTCCATTGCTATGTTAGTTCACCAGAGGGTAACTGGTTGGTGGTTTGGAACATTTTGATTATTTTTCCATATACCATCTGGTTATTTAACATAGCCATGGAAAATCCCTTATAAATGGAGGTTTCTAGCTGGGAAAATCATCTATAAATGGGCCATCTATACCATGGCTATGTTAGTCATAACCAGATGGTATTCGGAATCATCTCAAATCTCAACTGACGTTCAGATTTTTCAGAGGGTTTAAACCACCAACCAGTTAAGATATTTTGGTGCCAAGTTCCAGGAAAGATGCCCGAAGCCAGGATCAAGCGCTCCGGAGATCCTTCTTTCCATCATCGAGCTTTTGGGCAATCAGGCAGCGTTGGCAGATCCTGAGAACCGGAGATCTCAAGTTGATTATGGGAGGATTCTAAGGAAAACATATGGAAAATCTAAGGATAAAGGATCGATTCATCTTAGTAATTATTCGATGCGTCCCTGGAAGTTGCGTCGATGGCTTTTCTCCCAAAGTTGAGGGCACTATTCGCGGACTTGAAGCATTTCTGCTTTCCCATGAACTATGTCAGTGTTCCATCATTTTTCCTAACCATCTATATAGATACATATTATATTTCAAACAGCAATATAATCCCAGTTATAATCCCAGTAATATGATATACCATTGTATGATAGTTCCATCATTTTTCTTAGTCATCTTTAAAAGTTTTTCAAGAGAACTGAATCTCCCATGAATCTCCCCCATCGATTCAGGTTTTTGCCGGTGAGTTGGGCCCGTGGATTCCTCAGATGAATTGGAAAACATATGATTTTGTCGGATGATTGATGGATTGGGATTGGAGGGATTTGAATGGAAAAAATATGAATTCGATGTTCAACGCCATTTCCAGCTGCTAGCACTTCAAATCAAGCCCTAAAAAAACGACGCTTGCATTGAAATGCTACCCAGGTCGACTATTGTTGGAAGCGCAGCTTTCAATCTGTTCATCATTAGCGCAGTCTCGCCAGCTGATTTTCACAACCATGGAGGAGATGGCACAAAATGATCCAGCTATGCGGCTATAGCTGTGATAGCTGTCCGCGGTTCCGTTGTGCGCTGCAAATGGTGCAGTGGAGTTTCGTAGAATCAGAGACTTTCTATGTTCAGAAGCTGCTGTTGTTGGACAACTACAAATCAGAAGATGGGGGTGGTGCCCGGTGGTGCCTGAACATTGGGTATATCCCTGCCATTGCGGCCTCTCAAAAACGCAAGAAATGATGAATTTATGATATAATATAATGATGATTTTTATGACATTGGAATTCCAATCATATAATACAATTTTTCATATAATAATTCCAATGTCAATTAAAAAAATATTATAATATCATAATTTCATATCATATCAATTATAATATGCCACATCAATGCCAATCCGGAATTCATCACATTTTTCACATCATTTCACCAGCCTTTCGAGGTTTCCTGATGGCGTTTTGGGTACCTCTGCCAGGTCTGTGTGATGGCCATCCCCACTGGTCAAGTTCGATATATCAAGGAGCGCTGGCAACGTTTTTTGGACAACTGGGATATTGATATATTATTGTGGGATTGATATGGAATCTCACACATATATATATAATATAATATAATATAATATAATATAATATATAATAATATATATTAATATATATATATATTATTATTGTTATTATTATTATTGTTATTATTATTGTTGTTGTTTTTATTACAACATATATATATATATATATATATATACATGGATATATAATCAGTTCGATATATTGATGGGATACCACTATGTTATCATATGGGATATTGATGTGATATAATGGATAATAACGGGATATTATCCATCCCTGGGATATAACATGAGATATAATATGGGATATTGATGGGATATACTGATATATTAGGGATATAACGTTGGGATATAACCATGATTAGTGATATATTAATGTAAAACCCGGAGTAATAAACCATGGTTGGATAATGTGATACTTAATTGGTACCCCCCCAATGAAGCAGCCTTGGGGTCCTGGAATGTTATTAGTGATATAACTGTGATATGACTGGGATATAATTGGGGATAGGGATTAATGATTAATGGGATATAAGAATGGGATTTGTCTGCTGTGAATGGGATTTGTTTGAACATGGGGATAGAACTATGATTTTCATGGGATACACAATTTTTTTGCCAAAAATATGATATTTGGATTTGTCTGAACATGGACATCGGGACATATAACGATTCATTAGGGATATAATATTCATAGGATTGGATATCTATAACCATCGATATTTTGGGTGTGGCGGGCTCGATTTTTCCGATGATCCCAAGCTGCGACATCATTCCTTTGTCAGTCGATCTATATACGATATATACGCGAATCTACGAATCCCTTCCCAATGTTAAACGCCCAAAAATATCCAAAAATCATGGTTGGATAGAGGATAAACAAATAAGAAAAACCACACTAATATGACTATCATGTGACTGGGACGAAAGGCGGAGATACCTCGGTAGTTTTTTGTGTTTCGGGTTTCGGGTTCTCCTGGTCCCGGGTTCCAGGAAACAAATGTCTACATAGTCCGGGGCCTGAGATCAACCGCCATGGCTGGGATTGGTGGTTTACTAATCCCAGCCATAAAAATATGGTGAAAAGAATTTATATTTGACAGCTATTGGATGGTCAAATATGGTGGTGGATCCGGTTAAAAGCTTTACTGACATTAGGCCTGAAAAGCCGTTTTCCATCACCCTTTTTTTTCACGGTAGTCGAAAGCCGTGTGGCAAGGTGACTGCCATCTTCTCCATCATGGCGTACGTGTGGCTAATCGTGATCCTGGACTGGATCTCCCCCAACGTGGTAGAGATCTGGGAAGCGGCCAAGTTGCTCAGAGCGAGCGGCGAGCACGAGCCCATTGTCCCATTCCTCCCATTGAAATATCCATTCATCCCATGATGGGAAGGGGAAAATTGGGGAAAATTGGGGGGACAGACTCGGACAGACCAGTAGATTTACCATCTGGTTATGACTAACAGTTCGCCATGGAAAATCACCATGCTATTAATAGGTAAACCATCTATTTCTATGGGCCATCTATCCCATGGCTATGTTAGCCATAACCAGTAGATTTAGGGCAATCTGAATGGTTTTCACATGATCCGAACATGGTCCGATCACCCGGGAAAAAGCCGTGGGTTTTCCCAGCAGACCGACAAGGTGATCACCTTCGTCTTCTTCCCGGTCTTGGTTGGAAGCCAAGACCCAGTTGACCCTGCACCACGACCCTGGATTTCTTAAGTCATGGGGATCCCCAGTTGTAAACATAGGCACTTTTTAAATCTTTTTAATGATCTCATTGTGGGTGATTTGATTTGGGGGAAAAACCCTTGGATTGGAAACCTCCGTATGGCCACCATTTCTTTTTTTGGGGGCCCATATCCCAACTGATTCCCAAGTGATTGGAGTGAGAATCACCATGGTATGCTAAATTCTAAACGTAAAAATCAGCCCAAACATGATCCTAAACGCAGCCCCAAACACTTCATTCATTGACGTCCATCAAGTATCATCCCATATCATTCCATTGCGATCCCATCGTCATCCCAGATAGCTGGATATTTCCAAGTCATATCATGATTGTGATGTCACTTGGAATGGCCATTGAATCATTGATATAACTATATCAATGGTCATTTTCTAGTCATATGAGTCATATTTGATGTCATATATCCATCAAGTTTCATCAAATGGCCAGATCAATGGATTGGTTTAAGGGAAAATTTGCAGGAAAGCCCCATGATCTTCATGGGAAAATCGATGGTTTCCGGTTTCAATTTTCCCGTGAAAACCAATCCTGGATGGCCAGAAAATCTCGCGTCACTTTGCTGAAAAAACCGCTGGATGGGCCAGGTCTTCATTGCCTATGCCGCAGACATTGGATGGATTGGCTCCAGTGAACCGTCGATTCCCCAGATGCCCAGAGGGCGCTGGATAGGTCCTGTGTTTGGGAATATCATGAAATATTATATATATATATATACATTACTATATATATATTCTATTATATTTCTATATATATACTATATTGCTATATATATATACACTATATTACTATATATATATATTAATAGAATATTCCTAAATATATTAATAGAATATTAATATTATTCATATATTAATAGAATATTGATTATTAACAATCATGGATATCATATGGATTATCCAGTAAGTATCCCATAATCATACAGGGTAGGTAAAACAATGCCATAAATAAGCCATCCCCCAGTCAACACCATAAATATATAGGTGGTATGGTTACCATTCCCAGTCATGGGTGGTTTATGACATAGTTTTACCCACATTATCTTGACCACCATTCTTCTAGTGGCGGGCTGGAAAGAAACGTGATACACACACACACAAACAGACCTTCCAGTGGTCTCGTTTTGAAAGCAAGCGAGGACAAGGAAAACGCTAAAGAGAAAGGACTCTGAAGACAAACCTTGATCTGCTTCTTATCGTATAGGCTTATCTTTATTTTATCTTATATGATTATATGATGTTATCTCATCTCATCTCATCCTATCCTATCTTATCTTACGGATCTATGTAGCCGTGCAGGGTGAAGATGGGCCGTGGAGCTGTCATCACAGCGGACATGACTGCAGAGGAGCTTCAGAGATTGTGGCCAAGAGTCTGGAAATATAGTACCCAAAAATTCTCTGATCATCATTGTCACTGTTAAAATGGCTAGACATGGGAATATATTCAGGATATATCTCATTTTCAGACGCAAGGGTACTGCTGTCGTCCACATTTCTACAGTCTCTTTTTTGATCAATAACTATCAAACACATGCTAATTTAAGTTCATTGAATGCAATGAAAATAGGACATCAACCAAGAAAAATGGTCACTTAACTTAACTATAAATGATAGGGTTCCATTTTTTCAATCTGCTCCTTCGGGACGTAGTACCTGAACATGTTGCGAAGCCTCCTAACATTTGATGGTGTGTATCATCATTTTCATCATTTTCGAATTTTTAGACACATCACTATTTTTCATCATATTCCTAGTTGATTTATCATATGTGATTCCTATTTCTACAGAGGGTGATCACAATGGCGCTGTTCAGCTGAACGAAATGTACATGAATTCAGCTGCGTAGGAACTCAAAGATTTGGAAGCTGACATCCGCAAAAGGCACGGCATGGAGACCTAGTGAAGATCGATGTCTGTGGCAAAGTGATTTGACAAGGGTTTGGATGGGTTTGGAGTATCAAAGAAACAGGATGGTAATTGTGCGATCGGCTCCCATCCTAGCCCCGCTTTTTATATTCACAACCTTAATTTCAATGAAATTCCACCAGAATCTTGGTAGTTCGCAAGTCAAAAAAAGTTAGAAGTTGGTAACATCATCCAACCAAAATCATCCAAGTAGTTAATTGGTAAATCAACTATAAATGGCCATTCCCAACTATAGAAGTCCATAGGGATGAATATGGATGAATCATTTTTCTATCTTTTTTTGGGGTCTAATATTTTTGCTTTTTCTGAATCAGAAGGAGAGTCCATTGGAGTTTAAGGCAGAATTCATCCAACAACTGTCATATCTCTCCGATACCCTTTAATTGATACTTATATGACTTACATGATATGGGCGTAAAGTCCATTCGCAGTTCTCCCAGAATTGGTTTCAAGAATTATTGTGTACCGGAACCTCCTAGAACTTAACAATAGCTTCATGTAGATTTTGCCTTAAAACAATCCACTCGCAGGGTGTGTGCATGAGCGAAACCTGTATCCCACATTTCATATCCCATTCACATCCCACCAATAATCCCACTCATATTCCCGTAAATCCCAAGTTTTTCTTTTTTAAATCACCATTTCCCATTGTTATCCCATTTTCATCTCCCAACCAATAGAGAATCCCACCTTTCTCTAGACCTCGGCTCGCAGAGGTCAGAACATCTCAAGAGAGCAAGTGTTTGGAGCCCCGAAGCTACCGGGGGTTTGGAGCAGAGACTTTGCCCAACCACAGCTACGCACAGGATAGGACGGATGCAAGGGATATGTTCTTCCTTGGGAAAGGTTGATTCATGTTGATTCATGTTGATGAATAAGGCTAAGGGTCAAGAATGATGAATCACGGATACAGTCCTAATCATTATTCACCATCATTACTCACCATGAATCACAACTAACCATCATCAACCATTATCAACCATTATTAACCAATATTTTACGTTCATGAATCATTATTAACCATTATTATTAACCATTGATAGCCATTGAACACCATTATTCACCAGCCATGGATGCCGAGAACTTCCGAGGGCGCAGATCATGGAGATCGAGTGTGCAGAACCTGCAAGTTCGGGAGCCCAACAAAATGAATGGTTGGGCACTAAGCCTTGTGGGGTCATATTTAGGATGTTTTTATGGTATATTTTCATGGGATATGGAATACAATGGGAGATTAACAACCAATAGATACCTGGGTGTGGTGAACATGGAGGTATGCCCCAAGTTCTTGCCATGAGGTCTGAAACGGGGTAAGCCTCGTTTCAGACACAGCCATGACTAGCTGAAGTCATTGCTGGCAGATCTGAGAGAGCTATGAAGTAGTAGGAAGTCCGACGTGTGAGAAGATAATGACGATTCATGATGGTTAGTAGTAGTTAATAATGGTTAATAATGGTTAATAGCGATTAATGATGGTTAATAATGGTTGATAATGGTTCAGAATGGTTAGTCAATTATTCCTATGATCAGATCGTGGCTATCCAAGCCCCGAATTCGTAAGACCTCATAGATCTTTATCCAGTAGTGGACCGGTTTTTGGACAGGCTGCCCTGCTCGGCCGAGATGAGAATGGTGTTCAGCATGTCAGGTGGCATCAACTACCTCTGATTCACCTGATAATATCACTAGTTACCCTCTGGTAAACTAACATAACTATGGAAAATCACCATTTTTAATGGGAAAACTCACTATAAATGGTCATTTTCAATAGCTATGTTAGTTTACCAGAGGGTAGCTATGGTAATGTGAAGATTCTTTTTCCATTTATCCATGGGTCATCCATGGGTCATCCATGGCCATCCGAAGATCGGCTTGCGCCGTTCGAGGCAAAGCCACGTATCGCCTCACGAGAAAGCATCACCCAAAGAAACATCCTTCAGGTGCGCCTTTGCCTGTGGCAGTTGAAACATCGAATTCCCCAAGGATTAAACATCTGATTGAATCTGGTTGACTGAAGGATTTTGCGATCTCCTCAGCTGTCAGCATTCTGCCAGGAGTCAAACCCCCCACCACGGATCCTTCCAAGATCGTGCCCATCTGTGAGGACTTTTTTTCGGGCGAAAAAATGGGAAAAATAATCGGATCCCCTTTAGAGCCCTCACTGGAAGGGGAGGCAGGGAGAGGCATTTGGGTTTGTCTGAAAATAGGGTATATTCCCAATTATAGCCATTTAATAGGGATAATGATCAGCAAAACCATTGGGTGTAGGGGTCCACGACATTTTCAGACACACCCATTTCTATAATTTTCCAGATATTTTCTAGATGGGCTGCCAGAATCGGCCATTCTGAATTCTGTGTCAAACATTGGACATATTTGGATGGGCTCAAGCCTTTCCATGTCTATACTATAGCCTCGGAAAAAGGTCCAGTTTAAACATAGCTATGGAAAATTGCCCATCAGTTCCATGGTTGGTTTTTTCCTTCTAAATGGTGATTGTCCAGTTCGCCAGGGGTGTCATTCATTGCCAGAGGCCATGGCTGGTCATGTGAAGATTCTTCCTATTCGATCCCCAAAATGTCATCAATTTTGAGGACGATGAAGTGGCGCACAACGGTGCCAATGGCACGTCAGGGTCTCTGAGAGGTTTTTTTTTGCGGCACTTTTAAGGGTTGTCATCTATCCATTCGGATTGAAAACACGACCATTGGACCATACAATGCCCAAGTATGGATGACCATAAGATCCCATAAGTACTAATATTCATATTAAGTATAAAAACTGACCGTGGCACCACGGTGGGTTCAAGAAGCGTCTGATTCGAGTTTCCACTTCTTTGCGGCTACCCTGTGGTAATTTAACAGTTTGCTATGAACGTCCCCATTTTTACGAGGCAAATCATCTATGGACACCGAGATGGAGAAGATAGTAATGGCGTTCAACGACCTGTCATTGTTTCCTCCATGGAGTAAGCCGGCATGCCAATGGCACCAACCAAATATCCATCATTCATTGATAACGATGTGCATGATGTGATCGATAAATACCTGGTTATTGATCACAATAATAATGATATACTATACCCTCTGCATAGCCATGGAAAATTACCATTTTTAATAGGTAAACCATCTATAAATGGGCATTTTCCATGGCTATGTTAAATAACCAGATGGTAATTCTATAAGTTATCACTATAATTGATCACTGATTGATAACAAGAATGGTCCAGATTCTCCAGATTTTGATCACCTCCCCCCGGCTCCAACTCCGGCTCAAGCGGTAGTGAAATCTCTTTTCACGCGCCTGGCGCTTCAGATGGCAAAACGTGCCTCACCAGGCAATCTTCGCGGGAAATCTATGGACATGTAGCATGTCCCGGGGCTGTTTTCGGGACTCCTTTAACACGTTTCCTGGTTCTGATGTTTTGTTGGGATGATGTTCGGATGATACGCTCACGACTTTTCTGCGATTTGGAAAGGACTCCTGTTGAGTCCATCTATGGTGTAGCTGCAGGATCCCGTGTTCAAAACCCCTGTTGATGAAATTAGAGATTGTTATACATCTACCCTTGGTATATATATATAGTGGTATATGTATCTCTCTCTCTATCTATCTATCTATCTACCTATATCTATACACACACATATATATATACATATCTATGTGTATATATATAGACATATATCTATATACATGCATATATACATATTGTGGATTATCCATCCATCCACGGCGCATGCCTTTCTTACCCGATTGTTCGCCGAAAAATTCGATCGGCGAGGCAAGTCCTGGGGCATGACCCCTGAGGACACTCCAATGGATCCGGAAGAGTTGAAGCAGGTGGGTAACCTCACACTTTCATGGGGATGTCGTGCTATTTTATGGTGGACGAAATTTTTGTGGGGATAGAAAAATCTATTGGACCAATATCTATTGGACCATGAAATCCCCATGAAAAATCCCTATTGGACCATAGATATTGAACCAAGAAAAATTGTATTGAAATGAGACTTTTATGGTGAATTTATGGTGAATTTATGGTGATGGTGATTTAATGATGATTCAATGGGGATTTCATGCTGTTTTTGGTGCTGAATGAGATTGTGAATGGGATTCACTCGGATGTTTGGGAATTGTAAGGTACCAGAAGTTACAAGGATAAGTGGAGCGTATAATCATACATCATTCTTACAATGATAAGGTGGAATTGGGGATGGGATGCTTCTGATGCTTAGAAATTTCCCGGCCTGGTAAACATACAAAAAACGATGGAGAGATCCAGCATTTTTCATGGGAAAACCAACTATTTCGACTGGGCCATTTTCAATAGCTATGTAACAAATTACCAGAGGGTACATCATTCTTACATGCTTACATGACAGGGCCGATTTTTTTTAAGCCAAGGTAGAAATGTGAACTTCACATGAGCAGTGTTCAAAACCTTGGTTGATGATTAGTTCCTGGATTGTACTATCCAGTATATTGAGGATTATCACAATCCATGAACGGGGAATCCCTATCAACCAGCCAGTATAAACGGACGACACAGGTTTTTGAACACTGCTCATCTGGGTCTGTTTGGAAATAATGGTGATTAAATGATTAAATCATGATCTAATGGGTATTTAATGGGGACATTCATGGGACATATATCCAACAACATGATTCATGTGGTCTAAATTTAGCCGTGGGTGGGAATACCAAAGGGATATTATATAAGTTGATATATTGGGATAGTCAGATGAGTCTGGGTTAGTCTGAAAATCATGGGAACTTCGGAACAAAAACTGGCATTTTCGTGGTGGTAAATTCCCCATTTTCAGACACACCCATCTGAATACAGGTGATACTGGAGGTGTTTGACTATCACTTAGCTCCGGTTTTTCGGAGCTTTTTGAAAAGAACGTGTTTGTAGATTCCAGGTGTTTGGATAAATTATAACTAGCTACAGTATCCCCATCATCACTTCTCCCCAGATGTTGATGCTGGAAAAATCCAATTTTCGTTTTTTCAGCACCGGAATGTTAGGCGCGAAGTTTACAAACCTCACTCACCTTAGCCCAAACTTCTTGCTATTAGTCACTGGGAAGTTGGGAAGCAAATAAATCACATCCCAACCTTTGACTAAAAATCTCAATACTAATTCCCTTCCCTTGACCAATATCCCAACCTTACCCTTCGATAACCTAACGTGGAAATCGCAAAGGAAATCCTCCGTTGGGACTCTTCGAGGAAAATTCAGCGAACGAAACCTGCCTGGCTTCGGGGAATTCCCAGCCATGATCCCAAAATGATCCTGTGCTTGGATCAGAAATATCCCACCTTTTTTATCGCAAAAGAAAGAAACTGAGCTAACTCCCAGGCCACTATTCGATCATTCACCAATTATGGGATCATGATTCAACTGATTCTGTCACCTTGTCACCTTGTCCCATGAATCCCCAATCATTTTTCCCCATATGATTGGACTATTCTCCCTCCAATTATGGATCCCTCCAATGATTGTGATCCAATATGATTATGGATTCTCCCTTCAATCCCTCCATATTCACCATCTGATTACCCTCTGGTAAACGTTTACATAACTATGGAAAGATCCACCATTTTTAATGGGAAAATCCACTATTTCAATGGCCATTTTCAATAGCTATGTAACAAATTACCATCTGATTATGGAGATTCACCATCTGATTGGATCCCTACCTGGGGATTCTCCTCGAGGTCTTTCGGCGGATCGACTTGGACAGCAGCGGCACGCTGGAGCTGGAGGAGCTGGAAACCGCGGCACGAGAGTCCCGCGGTTTGCAGCAGCGCGTGGTTGGTGTGTTGGTACAGCGTTTTCGGGTCGGGAAACGGGAAATGGTAGACTGGTAGCCATATGGAAGTAATTAGTTCATGGACGTGATTTTCTTAAGACCTTTACTTTACGAATGACTTAGAAAAAGATTGATCAAAGCCGGGACGCTGGGAAAACTGGCCATGGAGATCGAAGTATATGGGGGATTTTCCAGCTAGCCATGGTGGATTACCAGAAGGCAGTGGATGAGAAGGGGTTAATGTTGCATCGACAATAATAAAGGGGAGGCCCCCTATTTTTTTTTAAAGGGGGGGGTCTGCTTTGCAATAGTAAATCGAAAATCCCAACTCTTCCCCAAGGCTTCTGTAAGGTTTTGACAAATCCAATGCATTCACAATTAAAAACCATTCAACTACAATTAAAAACACTAAGGAAGAAGGGAAAAAATACAGCTAGAGCCAGAAATGTTGTTTTTTTAAAATATTTTTTTTGTTGCAAGTGCTAATTCCAATTTTTAATTGCAAATGCAAGAACCTGCAAGGGGGTACCCTTTGTGGACCCGTTTTTTGCAATTTTTTATAAAAGGATTTTAATAAAGAAAACAGCTTTTTTGAACAAGGTAAAGTCTTGGATTTGGTAAAGGTTTGCTTTGGGGCACTACTTCAAGCATCGGGGCCAGCGGATCATGTGGAGATCGCAAGCTTAGCGGCACATCCGGATAGCCCTGATCCCTCTATTCGCTTCCCATGGATACCAATGAGCCATGAAGAAAATACTAAACTGTTGGTTCTGAAACAAGGAGTGATACTACCTGGTGGGGATTCTGATGCCCCATATGGAGGTTTCCTGATGGCTGGGGGTAGATTCCTGGATCATCCAGTTTATAGATGGATTTTCCCTTATAAATCAAGCATGTTTGGATCTCACCATTTATGGAAGCCCCCCATATGATTCGTATATTTTTGATGGGAAGCCGTGAAACCCCACGGAGGATCTCAGATGGACCCAGGTGAAGCGATATGAAAAACATCCCTGATGTTGTTTAGTGGTAGTGATCACTATACAACTTAGCTAATATTGATATAATATAATATAACATAGTATAATATAACATAACATAATATAATATAATATAATAAAATATAATATAATATAAAATATAATATAAAATATAACACAATATAAAATAATATAATATAAAATAATACAATATAATATAATATAATAATGGTTGATCACTATAATAGAATTCTCAACTCAAAACCATGGTTCTGATGGGCCTGATCCACGGAAATTTCCTTTGGGCCTCATTGGTGGTGCAAGGGCCCTACGTGCTGCAGGCTGGGTGTCCGGTGTTCCAAGAACTCGCTGAAGAAGGTCGGTGTGACGACTTGGATGATGCGAATTGAGCTTGTGCAATAAGCATCTATACCAGCTATATGATGTGGACGCTATATGATGTCTTTGAGATTCAATGATACTATAATAAACAACCGGAACTTGAGGACCTTCCGGCATCAACATGTCGAAGTGCACTGTAGGTCTTCAAGCTGATTGACATAGACCAGAGCGGCTCAATCGACTTCGAGGAATTTAGTATTTTCTTTGCCAAAGTCCGCCGGTTGCAACCGCGAAGTCTGAAGTCAGGGAGTTGTCAAGTAGAATGGTTGTTGAACGAAAACAAACCCGACTAATTTCGAAGTGTGTCTTTGGTCTTGTCCGAATTTTGATGAGGTCGGTTTTTTAGGGTTGTTCTCATCATGTGTCACAAAGACCAGAAGCTGGTTCTTTCCCCAATAACCATCCCCATGGATCCTGAGGTTAGCAATCCCGATCGAATCAAGGCGCTGCCGTGATGCATGAAATGTCCGTGCAATTCGGCCCTTGGTCATCACATGACGATTTCCAAGCCCCAAGTGACAAGTGATGACATGACATGATGATACCTCGAACACTGCTTCACTCTTAACCTGACAGCAACTAAGTCTGCCCTGCAGGAAGTCCTTTCAGCAGCGAGTGCCGCTTTCTTGGACTACAGGCCGTTGAGAACAATGGCCAGCGATTGATGGCAGCAGTATTTTGGTCCTTGCCGCCGTACGTCAAACCGTTTCACGCAAGCCGACCACCTGCATGTATTGCGCATAGATCATATCAATCATATCGGTGTAGCTGAAACCGGGTGACTCGAAAAAAAAGCAGGACTGGTTGGTGGTTTGGAACATTTTTATTTTTCTATATATTGGGAATGTCATCATCCCAACTGACTATATCTATGTAATATTTTTCAAGGGAGTAGGTCAACCACCAACCAGAAGACTTCATCGATTTTTTTTTGTCCTGGCAGGAACAGCGTGGAGAATGATCCCTGCTTTGCCAAGCACTTCCCAATGCCAAGATCCACGAAGCCCGTGGGACCCCCAACGGCCCAAAGCCAAAGGTTGATCATCACCGTTCATCCCCCGTTTCAAGTAAGAGGACAGGATCAATTTACCCTCTGGTAATGACTAACATAACTATGGAAAGATCCACCATTTTTCATGGGAAAACTCACTATTTCGACTGGTCCATTTTCAATAGCAAACTGTTAGTCATTACCAGAGGGTAAAACATGTCATTCCAGGAAAAACTTCTATCGCAGTCTTACAGTAGGAACTTGTTTTGAACTTTGACAACTGACCTGTTGACAAGCCTCCAATGGCCTGGGAAATGGAGCATTTTTCTTCTTGTATCAATCGTACTTCTGGAAAAACTCAGTGACTACCCCAGAAATATACCAGAAGTGCTTGAAGGGTTGATTTTTGCCAGACATCTCCATGATGTTCCCTTGATTTCCACTGAAATGGTCGATTTTCCATCATTTTCCCATGAACGAATCATGGTTTCCTATCGATTTCCATGAAAAATCATGGTTTCTTGGAGTTTTTCCATCCATGGACCGAGGTCTTGCGCTACAATCGGCATTTCAATGCCACGGCGGGGGGGGGCCTCCTGTTGGGACGGCTGACCCAAGCTGATTCTATTCATAGTTATATATAGTTATTATATCACCAACATGATGATTACTATTCATAGATGTTGATAATCATGTCATATAGCTATGTTTGTATACTAACATGATAATGAATATAGTATATCAATGTATATCACTAGGCTCAATAGCCATGTGAGTGGCGGCTTTTATTTGGTTAAATGGAGAGTAGTATTGGGGCGTACCCCGGTTTGTCGAACACATCATAATTAGGCTGTAAAACGAGGTAGGAACACACCGTCAATTGCGTTATGTATCAAATATCTTCCGCGGCTCATGTATATTATGTGTATTTATCCGAATGATGATTGGCGTGAATCATTCGAATGATTCATTATGAAATGATTTGAAAGGGGATTTGATACCTCAATAGGCACAGTTTTCTTAGAATGTGGTCAATCTCAACAAAGAAACGAGTAGCACTTGGGGCTTTTCTTACAACGGATGGTCTATGATTGGATCCACATTGTAGTCATCCCCAACACTATTTCAATACAAGGTGGTGCCCCAGTTCGCTAAATCGCGGTATTTTGGTGCGTGCAAATAACTTCAATTTCACTATGGTTTATGGTTGTTTATGGTAGATATATCTATACCTGGTTGGTGCTTTGGAACATTTTTATTTTTTCATATATTAGGAATTTCATATTCCCAACTGACCAAATCATATTTTTCAGAGGGGTAGGGCTCAACCACCAACCAGATACTTACTATGGTTATAAACCAACATTCACATATCAACGGGGGGGTCACCACCTCGCAGTTCCGTGAACTGTTCCGTGCGGCTACGCCATCAGTCGGTTTGTCCTTATCTTTGTGCTACGCATCTCGAATCATGTCCAATGTTTGACAGTTGAATACCCATTTCTGTAATTATCCATTCACCTTCCTGTCATCAATCATGTAATCATGGCAACGGAATGTCTACTGTACAGATACGTACTTCGATCATGGGAAGCCAGCGATTCACCAGCATTTTTCATTGGGCGATTTCCCCGCCATTTCGATGACAGAGTTGGGAAAGTCGGTGACCGAAGCACCGAAGCCACAGGTTGAAAGCGTCAAGTGGGTGGGCGACGGAATCTTTCTGGCGGCAACTGGAGAGGGCAAGGCGTGGCAAAGATCAGACCGATCAGCAGAGATGCGATTTCAAATGTAGCAGTCCCACTGCAACAGAATCACACAACTGAGTTTTGTTCACGTTTTATTTTTTATTTTTTTTTTCGAACATCCACAAAGATGGTGAATATTTGATGGGATACAACGGGTTATACAATGTTATACACATCATCGAAAAAAATAGATGTTGGTGCAGAATCCCCCATTCATGTTGTGCAGATCCCCATTCTATGGACGCAATGGACCCAACCGTCTCAGTTGGTCTCGTGCGACATTGCCAGCCGTGCAGACGAGAACCTGAAGACGTCCGTTGCACCCAGCAATGTCAAAGGTGATACATCCTTAACGCAAAGTTTCCCAATGGGGGGGTGCTTTGTAAGGATTTTATGAAACATGATTCTTTAAAAGAAACCAATGACCTTTTTTCCTGATTTCCCTCTGGTAAACTAACATAGCTGTTGAAAATCACAATTTTTAGTGGGTAAATCAACTATTTCCATGACCATTTTCAGCTATGTTAAATTACCAGAGGGTAGTTCTTTTTATTTGAAAAAATGGTCAAGTTCCAGACTCGATTCCTGGTCTCTGAAGACGGCCTGAGGTGCGCTGCGGGCGAATCGGCCTCTTGTCGCAAGACCTGATAGGTTGGTGCTAAACTGCCTGGATCAGCGACTGGATCAGCTTGATGGTGGCGCTAAGTGAAGCATCAACTGAGGTACATCAAAACTCACAGAACCTCAGAACCTCATTGCATCCCCGGTTGGCTGCAAGGGGAGAAGCTATCTGCCTTGATCCAATCCCAGGTGTATTGCATGGATGCGCATGCCGGTGGTCGTGGAGTTCTGGTGGGCTATGGCAAGAAAACGGACCGCTGCAAACCGCGGGCTTTCAAGTCCTAGTTCTGTGCACTAGTTCCTAGAATTGGTTGAAGCGAAACCCCTGAACCCTTTATTTCGGCTTCAAAATCATGGTTTCCTGCTGATGTTTCCTGTAGTTTTTTTCCCGTAGATCAGTCCAAATTGATTCCTGAGGTCTGGCTAAACGTGGCCAGGACAACTTGAGCTTGTGGAACATGGCTGAAGGAACTCGCCTTCAGACCTTCGAAGGTGCTGAACTCAACTCGGTGGATTTTCGAGTCATGGAGCCATGGAACCTGCTGTTGGGTTGGTTGAGTTACCCGGCCTGGTTATGTCAACAGTTTGCTATTGAAAATGGCCATAGAAATAGTGGAATTATCCATTAAAAATGGTAGATCTTTCCATAGTCATGTAAGTTTACCAGAGGGTAGTTCATTTTTGCCGCACTAAAAATGTTCCTCTGAATGGTCCTCGGATCGCAAACGAACGTAAATGGCTATTACCTACTGCTGTGTCACGGCTCCTCTTACCCAGCGACAACCAGCATTCCCCAAGACGGGTGTCACGGCTAACGATTCCACTGAGGTCAAACGAGCCAAATCTTTTCTTGCTGTCTCGGAAAGAACTTTACCCTTTCAGGCTGGATGTGTTTTGTGGTGTGGCGAGAATTTGATGGTTGAGATTGGGGAGAACTGAACAAATGGCACCAGTGGTTTTGTATATGGCATATGGCGACATCATGGCATTTGGCGCCAGATACAACTGATATCACTGATATCATATCTAAACATTTTGAACCCCATGAATATTACCCTCTAATTCAATTAACATAGCTACTGAAAATGGCCCGTCAGTAGTTCGATGATTTATGGATTTCCCGAGTCAAAATCCTGAAAATCTCAACAACTCTATGTACCACAAAGTAGGACTAGTATATACCATCTGGTTATGACTAACAGTTTGCCATGGAAAATCACCATTTTTAAGAACGGTAAAGCTCTATTTCTATGGGCTATTTCCCATGGCTCTTGTCCCCTTTCAATCCACTTGGCTGGCTCATTTTCCCGATGATTTGATGGTCAAATCTGGCATGCCCAGGCAGCAAGGATGGCATGGTGGTCCAGAACGACATCGAAACAGGAACTTGCATTCGAACTTGGCAAGTTCATGAAGGCACAGCCACTTCGAACGGCTGTTTTTTGAAGCTTTCAGCAACTTGGAATTGGGGATTTTAGGATATTTTTATCATCAAAAAGTGGAATTTCTTGGAATTTTACCATCAAAACTTGGGATTTTACCGTCAAAACTACAATCAAACACTGGGATTTCATGGGATTTGATTCTACCATGAAAAAATGGGATTTCATGGGATTTCATGGGATTTCATGGGATTTCATGGGATTTTGATGGAACCTGGATGGGGGATTATACATTGTTGGAGTCATTTTTGTCGGTTTTGTCACCATCGTTGATAACTTCACCCCAAGAACTTGGGAGATGATCTGTGTGAAAGAATTGGACCCCCCTTGTAGCTGGGAGGCATCGGAATCCCACAAATTCAAAGACGAATTCTGTGCCTTCGAAGTTCACTGTGGCCATAGTGAAGTCGAAGTCCCCTTCATTCAATGCCTTGGGGCCTTTTGATCAGTGGCGCAAGGGCCCAAGTTGTTCCGGTACAAAACATCTCCATGGCCCATCCCAGTTGGTAAGTGGCTAAAAAAGCGCTTTTTTTTAGCTCCATATGCAAATAGGGTTGGTAGGATTTTGTCCAGTTATCATTGGGGTTCCATCCCTAGGGTGAAGAACACATCCGACCTCGGATCCACCGAACATGTGCCATTTTTCCCAACTGGATGCTCTGTGAATGCTGGGATTTTGCACGAACTAAACCACCGCACTTCGTCAAAAATCCATGAGTAAAATCCAATGGGATTTTTCGATGGTTAAATCCAATGATCTGCAATCATTTCGCAAATGATCCCATGGGATTATATATATATATATTACATATATATTATATTATATTATATTATATCATATTATATTATATTATATTATATTATATTATATTATTATAATTATATTATATTATATTATATTATATTATATTATATTAGATTACATTATATTATATTATATTATATTATATTATATATATATTATAGCACCTTGATGATATCCCATCATTGCTTAGCGCCAAAAAGCGGAAAAAATATCCCGATCCCCATGATTTTCCAGGTCTTGTGACCTCCATTGCGTTGGCCAGTGATGGACACCAGGCCATTTGTTGCCAACGCGGAGTGGGGGGTTGGGACGTGACGGAAATCATTCACATGGCTTGATGGAAATGTTTGACCATAAAAACATCCATTTACCAACCGATGATTTTCCCACTATTTCCCAAACTAAGATGGATGTGGAATACCAATGACTTCCTGTTGGGACAATGATCTTCATGGTCATAGTGGGTTTTCCACACATTCCACACCGTTTCGCTAGTTTAGAGAAGGACTGCTAAGGTGCAAAAGAGGCTTGATGATCTTCATGTGATGAGACGAACGGAGACTTCCAGCGTTCCAGCGTAGCAAAATGTTCCATGTTCATTGATCCGAGAAATCTGGAAAAATAAAGTATATAGAATGCCTATTGATGGTATACCGATTCATGTCACAACGGTATATATATATAACATATAATTATATATAACATATATATATATATAACATATATATATATATATATATATATAACATATATATATATAATATTTTGTTTTCCAATAGTCCGTCTATATGGGGATGGGTCAACAGCCACAATCCCAGGTGGCAACCACCTCGCGAGACGGCCGAGTGGTGGTCTTCGACGTCAATGCCGGTTCCCTGCCATCGTGTTTGGTGTCGGATATCGAGGCGAGGGACGTCTTTCCTGCTTTGGAAACTGCTATTTTTTCATGTCTTTTAATAAAATGATTCTGAAATTTCTTAAAATACCATGATGTGGCTTTTCATGACCAGATTTGGAAAAAAAACATCCTTAAATATCATGATCTATCCATAGCATATATCTATCCATAGCATGTATATATAATATACATATATAGATATTGATTATATTATACTATACATCATGATTTTATATGATTTGTACGGAACTTTTGGGACTTTTCCCATCGCCCGACAAGTCTCCTACTACGATGCTTCTCCAGGATGCGGCCGCTGGCTACACCGTCTGCCAGGCCCTGTGGTGTAGCTCGGCGTTGATCAGAAGCGTTTCAATTCAAAGCTTCTCAGGGGCACTATACTAAGCACCAAACTATATATATATATATATAGTAATTACATAGAGAATACATACAAAAATACATACACACATACATACATACATACATACCTACATACCTACCTACCTACCTACCTACCTACATACATACATGCATACATACCTACATACCTACCTACATACATACATACCTACCTACATACATACATACCTACCTACCTACATACCTACATACATACATACATGCATGCATGCATGCATGCATACATACATACCTATATATATATGTTATATGACATTATATATGATGCAGTAAAAATAAAACTATCAAGATAGCACTAGTGCCATCGAAACTACGTGGCCATGGCTCCCTTTCGCTGAGGTGGAAAGGATGAACTTCTCTCAGCAGGAGACGACTACTGCGTGAAGAGATGGGACATCAGGCGCCATGGATGTGCACCAGTCGAAACGGTGGGTAAAAGTCATGTGAAATGCACCACTTTTCTATGGTAATTAGTTGTAATTAGGATTTTTACTCAATTTTTCTATCGTTTTTTTGGGGATGAACTAATTCATAGTTTTTTTTTTAGACATGCTTTTTTTGGCGGGGGATTTGCTGATAACTGCATTGAATCTCATTGATATGCGTTTTTTAACTTCGTAACTGGGATGCACCCCCAGACAGCTTTGTGGTCAGCTTTCCGAGGAATCAGCGGGATCCGCCTCTGGCGAGCTACATGGGCCACACCTCGTGTGTTCGGGCCCAAGGAGTGGCGGCCATTCCACCACGATCTTCGGCAGGTGTGAAGCAAGTGATCTTGCCTGAGCAATTCTTAGGCGACTGGTACACGAAGTCGTTTATTGTATATGAGTACATGAATATTATGTATGTATATACATATATATATATACTGTATATAGATGATAATTAATTAATTAATTAATTATATATATATATATGATATCGAGATGTGTATGCAAGATACGTATGCAAGATGCCGCGAGGTGTGTATTCATCTTGCTGCCTCAACGGTCATACCCGAATCAGTTGCACCTTTATTTTTCAACAGAATTGAAGGGAAAATGGACAGGACAGCATCATATTGTCGGTTCAAAAGCCATAGTTACCACCCACCGGTGGAGAATTTCACCAAATGCCATGGTCACCATGAGTTTTCTCGGTTTCTGAACTCGGGGAGAACGCCCGTTGCTAGATGGGATAATGTTTCTAGAATGACCCCCAGTGGTGAATAGGATGGTTTCTGATCCCTCACTCCTCCCAGCATATTATCCCACATGAATCCATATTCTTGAATATCCTACTATATCCATCTATATCCCACCTATGAACTTGATATTCATTATCCTATATTCATCCGGCCTTTTCTTTAGCCATGCCCATCTTATCCCATCAACGTTTAAAAACGACCCCATGGACCGGTCAAACGACGGCGGCGAGGTCAGAAGCTTGGCGTTGTCTCCGGATGGATCGCTCTTCGCATCTGGGGCGGCGGATAGTTCTGTGAGGCTGTGGGCTTTGAATCCCAGCGGCCTCAGGAGAGCCCAAAAACATGGCTTGGCTTGGCAGCAGGTGAGAGTTGGAAGGCCCCGTTTTGAGATGTAAAAACAGGCTTCTTCATCTGTAAAGCTATGTAAAACTAATATATATATATACAATACATGTATATATAACTATATATATATATCATATATATATACATAATACATATATATATATATGTGATATATAACATATATATATAACACACACACATATATATATATAATACATATATATATATAATACATATATATATATATATACACAATACATATGTATATATATATATATGCAGACCTGTTTCAGGGAGTTTGGTGCAAAAGTCAAACGGCCTTGCAAAAAGGAGCCGTTTGACAAAGACCGACGATGGTGGACGTGCTCGGAAGCTCAGCACAGCATCATAACACGTAGTAGCTGGTTAGTAGCGACACTTATAAACCATTTAATTTGGTGGTTTCCTAAAATAATCAACATGCTGACCGTTTTATCTATTGGAATTTTAAAATAGATGTTCATCCATCTTGAACTTCCCACATTGGAATTATATATATATATATAT
>Ga0126342_10003669_pt1:2500-25593 | contig 25593 bp, 25 predicted proteins | sample Cyp1metagenome_FD_92528 | JGI IMG/M metagenome (GOLD analysis project Ga0126342, IMG submission 92528) | Coral microbial communities from Lord Howe Island, Old Settlement Bay, Australia - Cyphastrea 1 metagenome | ecosystem: Host-associated > Invertebrates > Cnidaria > Coral ... | reverse complement strand
TGAAACAAATGATTGGGATAGTTAGTTGGGCAAAAGTCCCGTGACAAAAGCTTCAGACAAAAGTGCTGTCAACTAGCTGTTTTGAAATGTCATGGTGGGGATCACTCGAAGTAAAGTAATTGTTTTTTTGTTCTAGAAGGCCTGCAATCAAAGAGTTGAAGGTCAGTGAAAGACCACATGAACAAACAGGGTTTGAAATCGCTTCCATCTAGACACGACCAACGTTTTGGTATCTCAACTAGCAGTTTACAACAGTTTAGCTCGGTATGTGGCCTGATTTTGGGTCGCTATCTAGCTTCGTCCGAACATCGGGTAGCCCGACATGCAATCTGCTTTTCATCATGTTCCCTCTCAAAATGGCCAAGTTGGGGCTAATCAGCTATTTTTTGACATATGCGACATATCCAATTGGAACACTGTAATTACCTGTTGAGTTTTAACCAAATATGGGGATGTGGGAACTCATTCCACCTGCACCATTGCCATCGTCCAAGGACCAACTGGAGTGGTTGCAGAAGCTTCGGGCCAGGGTCCGGAAGCACAGGGAGAGAAAAACCGCCGGCTGGGTGAAGGTGAGAACTGCTGATTGGAGTCTGGTTGAGAATGGATCCTCCCATTTTTTGATCATGAGATACGAAGGATCTATGAACCCATTCTATCCCCAGATCCTCCCATGGATTCTTTTCCTAGTTTGATCATTATTTTGCCTGTGCTCTCGATCAACATATGGTGAACCATATATGTTTCGATTCAGTATGGTATGCATGCCACCTCGATGGGGATTGACCGGTTGAAGAAACGACGTGCGAATCATCTATGGAGTCTTGACCTTTCCTATGGTGATTCGCAAGGGTATGGTTCAACTTCAAGTGCTTCATCATACATTTGTTTGAGTTCTCTTCATTTCCTTGCTTATTGTTGATGTATGAACTGCACTGCAGAGCTTCCAGACTCTGAATTGGGGGGACAAATCATTTTCAGACAATGGGATTCCCTAAAATAGGGCATGTCAAGTGATAACTGGGTTGCGTATTGGATTGCAATCCCAATAAAGTATAATAAAGTGATATATAGAGATAATATGAGATAATTCCATCCCCTGAATATTGATGTGCCTCCCATTATGGCGCTCCAAAGTGAACAGTTCCAATACTAAACCAGTGTTTCTTTGTGCATGTTTTTTTTTTCGGGGAAGGGATCACCTGATCCCAAATTTCCCCTCTCATTGACATTCTTAAGCATAGAATCAGAGGATTTTTCCACTCAAATCCATGGCGTCTGAAAATGGTGAAGACCCATCGGGACGCTGGTGATTAAAACCATCGGATTTGTTTGGGGCTTTTTCCAGGGCCTGGTCCTCTCAGGAGATGGACGCACTGGTCAAGGCGCCCGGATGGGAGATGGGAGATGGATGAATTTAAGGGATAGTATTGATAGTATCATTAGGAGGTACCCATATCATATGACTGAATCTGGATCAACATGGATTACTATGGATGATATCAGTTTATGGATTATCCAATATCACTTGCTAATATCAGTTACTAATATGGGATACTATGAAATTCCAATGGGATATATGATTTTATAAGAGGCACCAGAATTTACCCACATAGTAAATGCAGATGAGTAGGGATTGTTGGGAGGTACCACAAAAAATACCGCATGGATTGTATTTTGGTGGATTGATAATTGATTCATATGATAATGATATTGTTAGTATCATGGATTAAATGGTGGTTTGAACATGAAGATCCATATAATCCACCATGTACCCATTAAATTTACAATGCGGGATTAATATCGAACAATAGAGCATATATTGATTTGAATAGTAAATTATCTGGGATTAACCCACCATAGGTGCTATGGTTAACCGTTAATTTGGAGATTGTGATCAAACCACTTTTTTGAAGCGGCATATATACCCAGTGTAAGGATTATCAGTATGGGATGGATGATCATACCAATACATAATGCATAATTAAAATATTATAATTATATTGTATAATGATAATGGTAATTTGACGATGGCACATATTTTATAATACAAAAACTGTTTATGCGTATTAATCCCATTATATAGTCGACGAAGCTGGGTGAACAAGGGGGGATTTATTAGTGATATCAATATAGAAACGCCTGATTGGATCCACCTTTTTTTTTTCGTGACAAGCTCTCCCCATATTTTCTCAACAACCTATCCACCTGAATACACCAAGTAATTAAATATGGTTAGTGTTTAGTTCGATGCATTTCCCAGCTATGAACCTCCATTTAGTTCGAGAATCTTCCAGCCAAGAATGTTTGATTATGCTCTGATATCACCGTTGAATCCCATGAATTAGATTCCACTAAATTTCATTAAATCATAATTTTTCTTGGTCAAATCCCTTCCAATCACCATTAATGTCTTATTTGTTGACGGTTCAATCCCTACTGCGAATGATTTAATGGTGGCTTTAACTCCCAAAACGCATCATGGCACCATGTAACTCCCAGGAAAATGTGAACCTTCGCGGCGAGTTGCAACGTCTGCGTGCGCAGATGCCGCAGGCCTTTCGCGGCGGAGAGGGGATAGGGCGATAGGGGGGCTGGGGCTATCCAGCAAAAATGAGTCTTCGCGTCCCTGATGGCGGCTATCAGACGAATACTGTACCCACTGGAAGTGCTAAAAACTTTTTGAAGCACGAGATCCAAAGAGGTCAGGTTGAATGTTGAAGCGGTTTACAGAGATGATCAAAAAGTTGAGTTGAAAGGCAAAACTTTGGCGGCATGCAGAATCTTCACGTATGGATCTTTGCCAACCATTGGAGCTGGTCGGGCTCTGACACATGCCATTACCGAGCACCACACAAACGACCCGAAGAACACGATCTCTGCTTTCGATGACCCTTTCTTGCCTGGGGCTGTTCGTCATGCGCTTATGAGACATCACTTTCCTCCGAAAACCAACATTTTGGGGTATACCCCTGGGCAAGTCAACATAACGATGGAAAATGGCCCCATTTATTAGTCCGATGATGTACCTATGAAAAATTTGTGATTTTCCATGGCTATGTTAAATTACCAGAGGGTATCATCATGGGATTTTAGCAAATTAAACCATCAAACATTGGGACATATAAGGCATAGGGATTCAGCATAGTGTCAGGTTTTCCATGATTGCTCATGGTTTCATTCAAACACGTTTCAATTTGTATGCGTACCAATTCTTGCAACTTATGACGGCGCTATTGCTACCTGCTATGGTCGTCTGGGTGGTGGCTCAAGATTAGTGATCCCCCAAAGTGGAAGGTGTTGGAATCTTGGAAACGCAAACCATGTGTAGGATAAATGGTGAGATTTGGTACGGTAACTCATTTTCGGCCGACAAACCCCATATTTGTAGTTTATCCCCCCTACTATTTGTTGATAAATAGGTTATACCGTTTTACCCCATGGTTGGAGAGTTCAGATGTTGATCTTGATCATTATTTGATGTAGCCACTCCCATTCTTGTGGGGCAATAATTATCCCAGAATATATCCCCGCGAAAGAACTTGGTCTTGTCTCCAATTTTTTCCAGACTTTGGTAACATCCATTTTGGCACATTTTGGTGAAAAACCTGGGTTCCACCTGAAATATTTCACGCTTGCCACTTGCTGTTCAGTTTTATCGTTTTATCATTTCCAGTTCTGGGGTTGTCCCGCTGTTAGTTTTATGCTTAGGTTTGGAATCCCTCAACTGTTCTCGACTACTGTACAATTGCTAGATATCCCCAGAAATGTCTCTTACATTTTGCGGCCATCAACTGAAAGATCCCCTTTCTTAGCAGGTTTTCCTCATTTTCCCTGGTTAAAAGTACCACTTCCTGGAGCTAATCCCAGCGTTTTTAGCACAACTCACCAACGCCATGGACCCCTTGGGCCCCTTGGGCCCAGATCAAGATCCTGGAAGAGAAGGTGGAACGCCACGAAGGCGCGAAACAGCACTGATATAATAGCGGTATAATAATTGATAATAGGATATACATATAAATAAGTAAATGGGATAATGTGTTGGATGTAAATAGTATAAATATAGATACATACAAACAGGTCAAGTATATATGTATATATATATATACGGTAATATATGGTGGGATAGATGGATATACACTTTATACTGTATATGAGCTATTTGGGATTTGTATGGGAATCAGAATACATAATAATAATGACAGGCATATTCCAAATGATGAACATTTTGATCATGTCAAACATAAAGAACAAAACGACATCTGGGATGTGTATGCGGATATCATGCACGATTATACATGGTTTTTCTTTGCCACGGTGAACAACTCACAGACTACAATGTGTATTGGGATTTAATTGGGATTTTATGCGATATGTGATGTGATATACAATCATCAATGTGATAGTTGCTTCCAGAGATTCCAGAATGGGGGATATGGGGGATCGCATCATAGCCGATAATCCAATCGGGAGCAAATGGGATGAGCACAAATGGAATGTTATCCCTTTTGTGACCAAATAAAATGTGTGTATATATATACGTATATGTATATATATATACGTATATGTATATATATATATATACGTATATGTATATATATATGTATATGTATATATATATATATATGTATATGTATATGTATATATATATATACATACACCCACATGGTCCAAAGTTGGTGACCCGATGATCTATTCGATTATCATGTTGTGATGATCGTATCATCCGCTAGTGACTATTCCGATCCTATCCGCATTGATCCGTAATTAATACATGACCTTTTCCAATTTTGCCGTTAGCGATGATCGTATCCAGACATATTGGTACGAAGTATTTGTTTACATTTGTTTGCTATAATTAGTTGCATTTTACTTCATTTACCTTGATATATATGTATATGACATAGTATAATTAATTACCTTGATATAGTAGATGATATATATATATATTATATATACATATGATGATATAGTAAACGATGTGATATTCCCGTGACTCCTGCGTCATCTCCTGTGACCCCATCCGTGACTCAGAAAAGGTCTCGAGCAGCAGCTGCAGTTGCGCGTGGAGGAGCTCCAGGTGGCTTAGCTGAAGAGGTGACGAGGTGGGAAGATTTGGATATCTCTAGACATAATATATTATATTGTACCCTCTGGGTATTTAACATAGCCATGGAAAATGGCCCATTTATAGATGGTTTACCTATTAAAAATGGTGATTTTCCATGGCTATGTTAAATAACCAGATGGTATATTTAGTATATATATACATCTATATGTAAGTGTATGTTATAGATGGGTGGCAATGGGTGGATGGATAGATGGATCAATAGATAGATGGATAGATTAATGTATATTACATATGTATCTATATACATATATATATACATATATATATATATATATATGTATATATATATGTATATAATATATATATATATGTATATTATGTATATATATATATATAATAACATGGCAGTTGGTCCAAATTTTGCCCCCCAACAGATTCCCATGATTTCCAGTTTTTTCGCGAGTGCTGTTTTTTAGGCGCAGCTGGACCAATGTGAGAAGAGTCAGGAGCAAGCGCAGCAGCAAGTGCAAGGCCGGTCACGAGATGGGCTCAGGGGATACATGTGATGTTTCTCTAAACTAATACTATGAACATGGGATGAATGCGGTGGCATACTATGAATATGGGATGTTTAACTACTATGTTTCACTAAATTAGAACATGGGATGAATATGCAAATACTATTAAATATTAACATTGTTTACATGATATGAAAATATATAGATATGCCAACAATGAATTTGGAATGATATTTAACTTAGATGTAGTTGATACCCACTTCACCCAATACATAGGAGGATATAGGAGGTAAACCAAGCCAACGCCACAAAAAATGCAGTCATGGAACAGCCGAAAATACCTGCAACATTTTGACAATTTCCGGGAGTACCAAGGTACGAATGGCATCCAAACGGCAGTAAATATCAATGGATATCAATGGCTTTGATTCTAGGTCAGCTGCAAGGATGACATCGTTTGGGCTGTGAAAAAAGCCTGACGTTTGAAGGTCTTCAGGAGCAGCTGATGAGTGCCAAGGAAAAGGAGGCGCTGGGGTAAGGGCCCAGAGGTCTCGGGATTATTGTAAGTTTTAGCTCTAGAAATATGCATGGTGATTCTATCAACAGAATTGGGGGATGCCAGGGTTGATCTACAGAAATGGTGGTTTGGTATTTTTCAATCAACGCTTGTCAACATAAGGGAGATTCAACCGCTAGAAATGGGGATCTAACCAGTAGGATGGTTGTTTTTTTTCCCTCAGAGTTGGTGGCCCATTGTCTGCAGCCCAGTTTGCGAAATTTCGGTTTCAGGATTCTGAACTCATTCCACGATTGGATGATAATTCACATATCGTATATGTATATATACATATATATGTGCATATGATGTATATATATATATAAAGAGATCTGGTTGGTGGTTTGGAACATCATATTTATTTTTCCATATATTGGGAATGTCATCATCCCAACTGACGAACTCATATTTTTCAGAGGGGTTGAAACCACCATTTTGGACATCCGCCAGGTGGAACTGGAGCACGCAAGGCTCGGCACGGGGCATGGGGAGGAACAATGAATCCACCATGGGAAAAACACCATTTTCAATAGATGCAATAGGTAAATCTCAAGGTATATTAATCTATCTATCTATCTATCTACCTATCTATCTATCTTATCTGATCTTATCTGATCTTATCTTATATATATATCAATCTATATTAGTCTAGATCCAATTACCATTACATCTATTTCGGATTGGTGCAGTTTTACCGAGATATACCATACGGGCCATATGAAATTGGATCAAACGCTATGAAAGAGCCATTTTTTGGGATGAAAGCCAGTGTACCAGGCTGAGAACCGATCTATAGCCATGTAGCAGTCCTGTCCTTAATGCGGTGCAGCAATTGACAGTGGATGGGACCAACATGCCGAACATTTCAGATAGAGCCAGGAAACATGGTTAGAGGTACAAGAAGGTGGTAATACATAAAATATTTATATGCAAACCCTAATAACCCACGGATGTTGATACTGGATCAAGAAGTGAATAATCCATTTCTGCTGGGGATGGCCCAATTTCGATCTCATTTGAGCCATATCTTGACTTTTCAAATGACATGTTGGAATTGTTTACTTTTTCGTTTCCCAGTGATGAACATAGATTCTGGGAAGACCCCCGGCTGGTTTGTCCAGCCTTGTCAGGGAACGTGCAAGGAAAGCAGAGGAGGACAGGAACGTCGGATCCTCAGCACTTTTCCAGCCTTATCTTGGAAAAGATCTGTGGATCTGCGGAGAAATATATTGCAAGTCCTAGGCATTCGGGACTGGTTGTGAACTATATCAGCTCCATGCCAAAACAGTTTTTACTGTTTTTTTCGTTTCCAAACTTCCCATTTTCTTGGCGCGTTCCCATGCGGTCCCAACTTTGATTCATTTGGATCCCAAAGCCAACCTCATGAAAGTGTTGGCAGTGGTGGATTGTCCAGCAACTATTGTGCAGCAAGTATTCACTGCAGGATCGTTGCATGATTGTAATATTACCCTGCTAAAAGCCTGCCCAAAAAAACAGAAAGCATCACAGATACAGACAATCATACAGATGCAAGGACATTGTGGCGCGCATTTTGACCACTGAGATACGTACGGAAGAGATCATTGGATGGAAGAAGATCAAGGCCAAGAAGGCCTATCTTGGATATCGGTGTCTTGCGCAAGTTGGAGAGCTACTCCAACTTCAATTTGTCGAAAATCGAGCCTGGGAACCTGTGGAAGATTTTACCGGCGAAGTGGCTCATGCTTGGGCATATTGCGGCGGTGCTCGCCGAGTTTGATATGCTGGAGAGCAGCAGATGTTCCTGCTGACAAGTGCCAGCTGTTGGTAGTTGATGACCAGAGATATCCTAAGCATTTGCAATCACATTTTTCACATTCCGATCGTTGGATAAGTTATATTATATTCCCACTATGATCAAAGTTTGCTGTAGAGCCTCCATGTTTGACCCAGACAGGGGTCCTTACATTCACTTTTAAAACCAACCACCCAAGTTGTTTTTCCTCCCATAAAAGGTGCTGTGGTCTTGTGTGTCTTCCACGTTTTCTGGGGGGTTCCAACGACGATAGTACCCCAAAGTCATCCAAAAGTATACCATTTTCTCTATTGAACCCCCTGGTTTTGGGGATTTACCATGTTGCGAAATCCCCATTTCTATAATTGGAACCATCGAGGCCCTTTTCCCACTGTAGATGGGCAACCCTCATTAACAGCCAATGGATAGATGATCAATGGCATCGAAACTCCGCAATCTTTCCCGACAGGACATTATTGGAAAATCCGACAAGTTTGTGAAAATCCGAAATACATACTCACATTATGTACCCTCCGGAAATCAAACGTGGCCATTGAACATCCTCTACATCCTCTATAAATGCGGTTTTAATACGAACATAATCCATAAATGGTGGAATTTCCACACCTTATATACATAATATATATATATATATACATACATATCACATATATATATATATATATGTATATCATATCATATATATAATGGTATATCATATCTATAGCTACTGAGGGTATCCTGGTATCCCCGGAAATTTCGGGTTGACGAAGCTTCCAGGCCTTGAACCTGAAGATCCTGGACCTCACCGGCGCCAAGGAGGAGGACCTTGACCGCCCAGGGGGTTCCAAAAACCATCTGAAGATCTGGGACATGGGGAAAACCATGGGGAAAACCATGGGGAAAACCATGGGGATTTGGGATGATTTAGGATGATTTAGGATATTTTATTGGGATGTTGGATGTTCTGGCGTTTTTTTTTGATTTATCACGGGATTTTATGCGCACGTTTTGGCGATCTAATGGAGAGAGAAGGGGGATTCAATGCGGAGATAATGGGATTCAATGGGGATTTAATGGAGATTGAATGAGGATATAATATATTGGATTCAATAGGGTTTCACTGGGGCTATGATGGGATATACAACCAACAATATGATTTGGACATGACCGGAAAAAAAAGTTTTTCAGAATATAACACACTATCCATGTATATAGATGATACGCTTGAAATACACATACAGCATACTTGATGATGTTGATGATGTTGGAGCACTTAGACAATGTTAGACATCTTCTGACTATGTCTCTATTCTTTTGATGTTTTTCCCAAATAGGAGGTGGTCCGAATGTAGGGTCGGAAACTTACTATGACTAATCCATCTTTTTATAATAGACTATATTTCTTCTTTTTTTCAGCGTGTTCATTGCTAGTGCAGCCATTTCGATGAACGTGTCTATCGATGTCAGTTGTCCGATACAGGAGACGCTGCTACGGATTGCTACGGTATGTTCACTGGTTGGCAATTTCTGACATTTGGAATGGTGAATATTACCCATAGATATAGATATAGGAGATGCGTGTTTATAGATGTATATAGTTGTGATATTAGGTATGGCTAAATCCCCGCTGCTATGTCTGTGCCATCGGGTACGCTGGCAAGGCCAAAGGACAACTGATCCGATCGGACAAGGCGCAGTGGGGGCAGCTGTGGCTCGAAGTTGGCTACCAAGTTGAGTTAAACCTTGGATAATAGGGATAATAAGCCAACTTGGCTAAACATACCTTGATTGGTTTCTGAAATAGGAAATCATGCTAGCTGGGTTCTTGGGGATCATTAAAACCCATAGGGAAATCTATCAACGAAGTAGTATAATGAGATGGGATAGGGGTATTTTTAATGGCTCATTCAAGAAAACACGGCTTTTCGTTTAGCAGTTATGATGAAAAACAGCATACCTTCATTTCATCCATGGTGTTTTTTTTCCAGCTGCTTTGTTGATAGTGGTCTGGTCCACTCCAAAATGGCATTGTATTAAAGTTTTGCTGCTTCAAAGCTCATGTTTTTGTAGTGATATCCAAGTGTTTGCTGGTGAGACATGGTATTCTCATGTCATCAAGCCAGTCTGGGCCTTAGGCTTAGGCAGCAACTGTTGATCACCCCTAAACCTGGATGATCCATATAGCATAAGCCGCATATCAGGCAGAAATTACATGGAATCACAAGGAAAAATCCCAATTCTCAATGATAAAAACCCAATTAACATCCCATGAAAACTGGCGATTTCTCAGTCTATGGCGATTTATGGTTCCCGTTGCTCCCCTTGCAGTCAAGGTGTGCTCCGAGCTGTTGGAAAAGATCAAGGAACTGCAGAAGATCAGAGATGGGGTAGCTCCGTGTTTCAACGATCCAATTCTGCGGCTGCCCAACTCTGACCCAGACACATCTTCTTTGCAGGTTTTGGGATTGTGATTGAATATCAATGTCCAGAATGGAGGGTTGCAAGCAATAAAAGTAAAACTTCCGAACCTACAATGGGGATCAGAGATTGAATGATGGCCAAGGACTGAGGATTGCGGATGCAACGCCTGGAGATTTTACACTATTACTTGGTGTCTCGTTCACCATCAAAACTGAAGCCAACAATCGGGGTGACATGTCCAAAGTATCCCTAAGTCTGAAAGGGAAAACAGGGAAAGCAACGGTTTATAATCAACTTCCATGGGGAAGATGCCCAAATATCAGCAAACTGCGACATTGCCAGCAACGATGCTGGCATTTGCCAGCAAAGCAGCAGCGCAACGCCGGGTAGATGGGCCGAAATGGGGCCATAGCCAGCAAAATGGGTGGCAACTGGAATGGCCTGAACATACTCGTACAGAAGTGCTAGTTCCCTCTCATTGTGCTGGTCTTAAGGGAAAATCCTCAGGAAATCATCATGTTTTGGCCACATTTTTTTTGGGGGAAGCCAGCAATCCGTCAGATTTTCAGGAGCGCAATGCCGCTGTGGAGTTGATGAAACTCGAGAGCAAGGCTGGTTGTCGGTGTGGAGGTGGCTAACCACAACGATCTGATACTGGTAAATCTAAGTAATTGATTATAGTAATAGGGGATTTTCCACTTGGGATACAAGTCCTAATTATAGGGGATGTCCTAATCAGTTAATGATATACTATGGAAAATCCCTTTTAGTTGGAGGTTTATAGCTGGGAAAATCATTGAATTAGACGTGCAATTTTCCATCAAGCCATGATACGAATAGATGATAATAAGGAACTCATACACATATCATGCAGTTGACTAGAATGATAAAGGGCTTATAGATATTAATATGACGGATATGGGATTTACCTTAATTAATGGATATAAGATTAATTAGCTTCACGCATATATGTATATATATATATAGGTAAATAGATGGAGCATTTGAAAGTAGATCATAGGGGAAACGGTGAATATTCCAAATCTATGTTACACGCCAGGATCAATAAACCGCAATTTCTCTTATATAATCAGGGGGCGTCCTCAAACCGATAATCAAAACATAACTGCTACCACCCCATGCGAATACAGTGGGGATTTATTCATTTTGTGTTGGCATTATCCAGCAGACATTACAGCAAGCATGTAAACTATGTGAACAAAGTTGGGTATATAATGAAACGCATATTGGGGATCCTTGCCACATCTTGCCACCTGCCAATGACACCATGACATGGAACGGGAGTCTTTCCGTTTTGTACACCCAGGGGCCGCCGGTCCTGGGCTTTTTTTGCGACCTGGAAGTGCCCGGTCTGTGGGGATGATACCCAGGTATTCATGGACAGTTTATTTACTGTATAAGACTGTATACATATTTATACTATGACATACTATGGATGTTTGGGATGGTGATTTATATAGTTGATTTATAACTGTACTATTACATATTGTCCCCTGTATTTTCCAGACCTGGGATGATAGAACCAGCGGCTGCAGAGGAGCTCCAGGCTGCTGAAAGGCCGGGTCCAGATGGGATATTTATCTTTATCGGGATGTGTTTTTTTTTTTTTTTTTTATGGGTACTGTGTATATATATATATATATATAAAGATGTGATAATATATGTGATACATATATATATATACATATATATATATACATACACAAATATGTATGTTTTATGACTTTCATGGAAATATCTGGAACTTCTATGATACTCTATGATTATATGGGAGTATTTGCTTCTGAAGATGAGTAAAAATCGTCTGGGGGAGTACTTTATTTGGAGATATCATTGACCCTGGGTAGAACGAAGAATGACAGAACTCAGGTAGTTTTTCATGAAGGTAAATCTTCAACTGGTTCAAACTTGCGGATTTTGTGAAGTTTTCTTCGTGCACCTGGAACCCAAATTACCTTGATTTAGGCTGGGAGGGTTTGCGTGAGAAATAGGTGTCATGCAAATGCAAGTTTCCTGTATTCAAGAACGTTTCATATCACTGATGGAGTGGAACATGAAACTGGACCAGACTCAGTGGGAAACATAGGACACTGTATGAACATTGAAATCGAGGAATACTGGAATAAATCAGTTGCTTCAAGATGAGTCTGACTACAATGTTTGTATCAATCATATGCAGTAGAAATTAGTAGGATGTCACGTGAATCTGCATTCGCGCATCTTTGATGATCTACATGCCTAAATACAGTTGTGTGTTTTGCAAGTTTGAATTCAACATGTGTCATGTGCTTTGACCACTGCAGGCGATTTTGACAATCTCTTGTGTTTTTTTCCTCGAAGTGCCTTGTCACTCTCTGTCTCCTGTGTCACAGAGCCTTGATTCCTCTTCATCATGTTCCCTACTCTACTGATATCCTGACTGAGGGCCTCGAAGGCCTTCCCACATCTCACCATCTCTCCAGAGCCGTTCCACTGTAAGTGGAATGTAACTGGAACCGCTTTGGTGACGTTTGGTGACATTCATTGTTCGGAATGTGTCTTGGGATATCCATTGTGCTAAACACCACGAGAAGAGCCTGAGTGATGGATCTGCTAATTTCAGGCTCCCATGAGGATATTCACATGGAATTTCCGACTTGCCATTTACCAGAACTAGAATTATGTTGCTCTGGAAATTGTGCCACTTCACCAGTTCATGCATTGCTTGTTGACAACCACAACTGCTACCTACCTACAGGGTTCCAAACTGGTGATTTCCATGAAACTGCAAGTTACACAATTCGAGTAGCAATGAAAAATAGTTAGCCAAACATTTGGTCGATTTCAAGTGGCCCTTTTGCTGTTTTTGGCATCACTCTGGTGGCACATTTGACCCCTTGGCTTCAAAAAGAGTTTCACTCCCCCTTTCGCAGGTCACGTATCGAAAGCCATCAGCAGAAAGTCCAAGAACTCAATGCGGAAATCACCAAACTCAACATGGAGTGCCAGCAGTTGAGGCAGCAGGCGCTGTGGAAGGGCTTTGCTGGGGACCTCGGAAAAGATAGCAAATAAAGTAGTTCCTGAGAAGTGGACCTGATCTGGGAACAACAAGCGACGATGGAGCGCACTGTGTTTTTCTTCCAAGATGCCCGAGATGCCCCACTCAGAAAGCCAGAGGTTTCTATGAAATCCACTGGGACTGATGCATGATGCGATTTCTAATTCTATGACCTACTATGACCCCAACTCTCCGTATTACATGTTCATTTTATGGTCTTATAATGTTTTACAACCTATACAACCCATTTTACTATTGATTCATAAGCCAGTTTTGTATGGCCCCTAGTTCCTTGTTTGCAGGAGAGCGAGTCCTGCAAGGCCAAAGAAGTCATGGAGGAACGGTCGAAGCGAGCCAAAAGTGTTGTTCAACTGTGGTCAACCTCCGGTGATGTGTAGAACATCAGTGATTATGGTTGTCTATTCATCTACAACTGATGTTAATTGATAATGGTTGATACTGGTTGAACATTTGATTTGTAGATGAATCTACCATGATCCAACCTTAAATTAGGATTGATCCAGTCAACATTTTGAGATTGATAGATCATGTACCCATTCACCATGGGGGCGCTTAATTCGAAAAGATATCAAGGAGGTCTTATGAAAAAGGTGTCAGGTTCCCTGACAGAAATGGAAGTACATGGATATAACCAAACATAAACCATACCATAAACCATAACATTCGACCAAGTTTTACATTTTTGTTGAGGACCAGACACCATAGCCAACCAAGCGGATTTACTTGATATATATATATATATACGTATATAAATATGATATGTATATAATTTTCAATAGCGGATTTCTGTAGTCTCATCTTCAAAAAGGGGGTTCGACCCAAAATGTCCAGATACCAACCCAGTTTACCCCCTCGTTGTGACCAATGCAGGAGCGGTTGAAAGGCAAGGATCATCAGCTGCAGTCCCAGGACAGCGGAAGTTGGGATGGCGGGAGAACCACCAAATCTAGTGGTTTGGAAAGTCATGTTCCCTACCAGTGTCACTTTCAGACATATATCATGAAGGTGCATCTAAAAAGATGGAAGGCATCCGACCCAAAACAATTGACAGTTTATCAGCATTTTACCCCTTGAAATTGTTGGATAACTCCATTTGGGATCATTGTTGGTGAAGTTGGTGGGATGTGTTGCAACCAAGATTGGTTGATGGGTTGAGCCTTAGCCTGAGAGGGGTAACTTTGAATAGCCACAAACACTTCTTGTGGGTCATAAACCTGGCATTGTTTCCCTTATTGAAGTTATTCTAATCCTTTCCCCCGAATGTGACACCGTGGAAACCACTGGTTTAGAACTAGCATTATGTGTTTTGGGGTGCCTCATGAGGGTATAAAATGCTAGGGGGGTGGGATTGTGTATGAGTCCATTGCAGGTCTTAATTCATACATTTAATCCCGTGAAGAGTGCAGAATAAGCTGAACATATCGTAATTGCAAGGGGTCTAAACCATCTACAGACTTGCAATTCTATTATATCTTGTTTATTCTTCAGACATGTCTTCCCTTCATTCCAACATGGGGTGAGATATTGCAATCAAAATCAATATCAATATCATTTTTTTCTTTTGTGTGTGGAGTTGAATTGAAAGGACAAACAAGAAATTGTCTGAAAGTCCTTCAAGAGTTTCCGGATTTCGGGCTGCCAAATAGGATTGTCAACGTGCCTCTTCAGGGGTCTGAAATGTTCAGATCTCCAGTTCTTGTTCATCAACACTTTGACTTTCCACATCTCCCTTGGATGAAGGGCATGAATATCCCAAGAACATTCATATAGTAGATATTTCCATATATTTTCTGAACATTTCTGTCAAAATTGCTGTGTCGTCAGCCAAAATTTTCATCCAAAAATTCCCTTTTTTCCAACGGGGCGTTCAAAACTGAAGGAAGTGGAGCTGCAACGAGGTGTCCGTGCCGTGGAGGTGCGCTGACATCATGTACATCCATAACCAATACATACCAATAGCATCGTCTGGAAAACATGGTATATGGATGTACCATGATGTTTTAATGGGTTGATCTTGAACAAGGTTCCAGTATGTACCAGTACTGGTTCATCATAAATTACCCTGAACATCCCTGAACCATCGAAAATGGGTGTGATTTGATTTTGCACATTACATCACATTAGTCAGATGTTAGTTGGGGAGGCAATTTTTTGGCAAGTCATGATCAGAAGTTGGAGATTGACCCGCAAAATATATGGAAAACAAGAGATTGAACCAAGAACAGTTTAACCCCGGACCTGGCCATATGAATTTGCCACCCGTTGATGTCTTTTTCGCACTGGTTGACTGATTCATAGAAGTGGACATTTCCATTGAAGAACCAATGATTAAATGAATAGGACCAAACTGAAGCGCCACTTTCTTTTTCCAGTTGGTAAAACAACGTTTAAACATGTTCGCTGCAACCCCGTGTCTGACTTCAGGTGGATATGAAGATAAAGTTGATGTTATTACCCCAACCAACATATTGTTCAGAGGGGGTGGCGAATTTTAATGAGATGATGATCATGATGTGATGATGATGATGATGATGATGATGATGATGATGATGATCATGACGATTGAAAGTGTGGAGCAACGTCCGGGTTGGGGCGAACACGTTTAAACATAATTCTATTTTTGTTGGTTTAGTTTAGATCCCAACTTGGTTGGTTTAGATCATTTTAGATCCCATGATTCCTAGGTGGAACCCAATCTCTATCGGTCAAAGAAAAGATATTATGTAACTCTTTCATTTTAATTACCCCAAAACGCGATAGAGAAGTGATTTACCATCATTTTAGTTGTTTTTTTTTCAGAGGTTGCTATGATCAATGCTTGGATAAATCAGGACGCGCCAGGACGCCAAAGTGGAGGGAGAACGTCGTTGGGCCAAGTCTCAGGACGAGGCGTGGAGTCGACTCCACAGCGGTAAAACTGTGGGTTAATTGAATCATGAAACAATATGTACATATGGGTATGTCTGAAAATGGGGTATACCCCCAATTATAGCCATTTAGTAGGGATAATGATCATTAACCATTGGGTGTAGGGGTACACTATTTTCAGACAAACTCATATATGTACCATATAAAAACTATGGCTATAATATATATATATATAGGTAAAACTGTGGGGATCTAACCATCAGAACCATCAAACATGGGGATGGTGAATGGGGTTTACCTTGGTGATGGGTAGGTCAGCCGGTCAGGGGTGACCCTTCTTTTCATCACCGGCGGGACATGGACAGCTGATGTTGTGTCCCGTACTAATTGATATTTTTACATATCAATGGTGAGGCCGTTCTGAGGGCCGTATGATACTGCAAGTTGGCCCAAGAATACAGAGGATGATATCCAACAAAGAACCTGCTTTGCAATATTGAGTGCACACATCCTTTCAATTTTTGGTATCATTCGTAACCCCAAATCGGTCAAAGGTAACCCCAAACATGTGGAGTCGGACAGCACGTTGTTTTGGAACGTCTAGTTATGTCTAGTTGTTTGGTTAGATGTGGAACCCCAATCATCAGAATATCATTTGCCAAACCAAATCGCAAACCGACTCCAGTTGGGGCCGAGGGTGAGAAATATGGATGACTCAACCAGTGTGGTTTATAGCAGCATGCATGCTTGGACTTGACATCAGGTGGAAACAATCCCGACATCAGAAACGAGGATAAAACACATATATCCATGAAAAAACAGATCTTATCCGGGTATGACATATTCTCGCTTTAATTGCAAACAGTATCCTTTCGGCGTAAGTCATCCGACCATCCGGAAAGTGCAACCTTCGGCGCGCTCCGCTGCTCCACTGGCTGAAGCTGCCGCTACGATAGATGGTGGGCATGTTGCCGATACTAAAACAAGGTTGACAAAAAAGTGTATATATATAATAAACAGATGGTAATAGATAATGATAGATAATGTTACTAGTATGATATTTGTACGATTCTTTATACTTATACTTTGGCTATGATATGTTTATGAAGAGCCAAACATGGTGCAACTTGGCAATGAGAGGGTGAAGAGTAAAACGGTGGCCCCAAAGATGATGAAACGCTAGGGCCTGAAAGGGGGCAGAGGAAACCATCAGCAACCCTGAAGCAACCCCTGAAACCAGACCAGCTTACAAATTGGGTACTGCCTATTTCACTACTATAATCATATTCTGTGGTTCACTAGTCTTCGCTAGTTGGAGCTGGAGTCGGCACGCTCAGTTGGCCGGCCCTATATCGAACGACAGACACCTAAAATGCTACCAGACTGTTATTCCGCACTTTTTGTGGCAACGGTTGTGTTTGGTGCTTTTTTGCTAACGCCATTGGCTTGCTCTCCACGGGATATCCACGGGATGAGCATCAAGCGGAAGCGCGAGAACGAGGACGTCGGGAAAGCCATAGGGGGGAACGCAGATTCTTGTGTCCATCGGGTCCTTTTCATTCCTTTTCCGTATGATCCGTCGCCGGTTTTAACGGACACAAGATGTGCGTGAGAGAGGAAGGCGGGGGAATTTGGTGCCGGGAGGTTCCGGTAGGTTGAGGTGCCTCTTTTGAAGTTCAAATGAAATACCCTCTGGTAAACAAACATAGCTATTGAAAATCACCATTTTTAATGGGAAAACTCACTATTAATGGACATTTTCAATAGCGTTAGTTTACCAGAGGGTATGTTGAACTGTTGAACCGTAGCCAGATGCAATGGATGATAGGGTAAAGTCATTGGAGGTAGTGGCACCCGCTAAACGATGTTATCAAAGCCTTAAAGCATCTCTTGGGGTGAACCGTACTGGTCTTCCAGATGACAATAAAATTATACATGACCCACATCAAAACTTCCCAGACCTCATTCTAAAGAAGTAGATGTGTAGGTGGCAGATGTGTGTCAGCAGTGTGTGCCATGCTGGCACAGTGGATTCAGCACCACCGTCATCAACCACAACTTCGCCGGGTTTGCGGCGTGCCACTGTGTATGTTTGTTGATGAAACCTTAAACTCAGGCCTTTGTATGACTGAACATGTGGTGGCCCACTATGTTTCCTGTGTCAGGGATGAGCCACGCGAATGTCCCTAGCTTGTGTCCGGTCAGTTCCAGGTTCATTCACATGACGCTAGGTTTTTGGTGAAGCTTGACTGAGATTACTGCAACTGACAGCACCAGAGCCTGATGCAAAAACTATCAAAAGCGTTTGCCCACATTTGATACATGTGCCTGGCATGCCGGGCGAGGAAGTGGATGACGAGGAATTGGACACTGGAGAGAGGCGCCAGTGGGATGGACATCCATTGGAAAATCTGACGTCCATTCTGAGTCCATCGGTCTGGGGAAGTTGTGGCCTTTGAAACAGCTTCATCCACAACATCCTTTTAAACAGCTTTGTTATAGGATATTTCTCACGAAAGGTAGCTCCTGTGGGGCTATACCTTGAGTTTTACAGTTTTACTATGTTTTACTTGACGAAGTAGAGGGGTGGGCGAGCCCCATTGCCTGGAGGTTGCTGTTCATTTGCCGTACAGGGACCTTTGGAATGTTCATGGTCTTTGCTGCGCAAGCAATGTCTTTCCTTGTTTTCGGTTCGAAAATAGCAAACACTTGTCATTTGACCCTAAGATTTCTTTGAAAATTGAATACGTTGACCTGAAGAAGGGCGGAAATTAGAGGATATAAGGGGGACACATGGAAAACCTAGGGTTTTGTGTGCAAATCCAGGGTTTATAATTCGATCACGGGTAAACCCAGGAATTTACTTCAGAGATCCCTCTTTTTTTAAAGGTTTGGAAGCTAAGGGTATTCGTATTATATATATAATATTATATAATAATAATGATAATAATAATGATAATAATAATGATAATAATAATGATAATAATAATAATGATAATAATAATAAATAAATAAATCAATAAATAAATAAATAAAATATAAATACCTACTGCTGCTGCTGCTGCTCCTACTACTACTACTACTACTGCTACTACTACTACTACTACAAAATAATAATAATAATAATAATAATAATAAATAAATAAATAAATAATAATAATAAATTAATTAGTATTAATAATAATAATGATAATAATGATAATAATAATATAATAGTAATAATAATAATAATATAATAGTAATAATAATATATATGTAGATATTTCAATTATTGAATGCAAAGCTACAGGGTTTATTTTTTGCGATGCGCAGTGTTTATCAGATAAAATTGTCATGCCTTCATTTCCTAACGCGCATGTTTTGTGCTATCTGCAATTTCCATCAGATTGGATAGCTCCTGGTGTTGCTTACGCACGCGGCTAAACTTTTGGGAAGCAACTAGCATTGACGCAGCAAATGCCAGTCATTGCCACTCCCCAGGGGCCAGGGTGTAAAATGAACAGTCTTGAAGATCTTTTCAGCAGTCTTGAAGATACCCAAACCATTAACCACCATTAACCACCATTAACCAGTATTAACCATCATTAACCATCATTGCCTGTGTGCTTGCCCTGGATGTAGCCACCAGGTTTCGAGGCTTCATCCATGATCGCATAGGTGACAAGATGTTCGTTGGGCCACTGAGCGGGTGGAAACTGAGGGGTGGGTCGGTGGCAGGTGATGGCACTGGCCCGGCTGCTAGTGTTTTTTTTGGGGACAATGTCTCAACGGAAAAAACATCGGGAAGGTCGATGGTTATTGTTTTTGGCAATCAAATGTCAGGCTGTCAGGTTGTCCTATGTTTTTCTGCACAATTGCTTTGTTTAAGTAAGTCTCGGAATGTAAATCTAGATCTGTAATGGATATGACATCTGGGTTTAGATCGACCATAGCGGATGGTTTCGTATGGCAAAGCCTGCCATGGTCTCACCTGGACCGAGGAAAGTTTCGTTTCGACTCCCCGTTTTAGGGAACACTCCCATGACTCAGGACCCCCAGTTTCAATTGAATTGGACTCAAGTCACATCTCAACATGCTATTGATTTTGACAGCATTTTCAATGGAACTACACTCATCAAAGTTCATGGTTCAGGGGAACCCAACATGGGATGAAGTCATCACCATAGGTGACTTGTGATGGCGTTCCTCCCGAGCCGCAGCCTTGGATGCCTTGGTTGAGGGGCCCTAGGTTAGGACCAGAGATGGACTGGCAATTTTGACTGTGAGTTGCACTCCAGTGAACAAACATAGCAATTGGAAAACCACCATTTGTAGATGATGTTCCTGTATTAAAACCTGCATTTACAGATCATTTCATCGATTTTCTATTGCCATGTTTGATTACCAGAGGGTGAGTTTTCGGCATCCCTTGTTTTGGGCTGCCCAAGTTTGACCCACACCCATATAGTACAGTGACATACTTGATACTTCGCATTGTTGTTTCCGTAATTTGTTGGCATACACACCCTTTTGGTTGGCTAGACCATCTCATTAAATGTGCGAGGCACTTTACATCTTGAACTTTGGAATCCGCAACTTTCAGACATACCTAGCCGATATGAAGCCCCAACATTGGCGGTGTAGGGCGTCACTGTGAATTGATCATTGTGGACACAACCAACAACAAAATGCAAACATGATCAAAAATGCGTCAGCCAGAATATTGCCCTGCTCTCTGTCACAGCTTCTCGCAGCTTCCGTCAACATGTTGGTTGCACTACATGACCCCCTTAAAGTCCTCTCCAAAAAACACTGTTTAATGGCTCTAGTAAATTGATATCAATAGTCAATAACATCATTAATATCATCCTATAGTCGTAATTTCCATGGACAAAAGATATTTTCTTCCATGGTGTTTGTGCCGTTGGGCCGTTAGCATTTTTGGGTAGACCCATGACTTGACCCAATCAGCAATGTGTCGTTGGTTAGATACAATCCTCATCAAATCCCCATCACCAAATATCCGAATGATAGTTGGTTATATCATGTTTTACTAATACATACTAATACTATATCTCACATGATGGTGGATTAGAAGCAATCTTAGGCTTTGTCTGAAAATAGGCTACCCTGTTTCTTATCCGGTTAATCATCATTATTCCTTCATATCCCCTATGAAATGGCCACAAACAATCTGACACAGCGCCAGAAATTCCTCGGCTCATCTCAGCGAGGTTTGCAGATCGACCTCCAAAGATCACCAAGAAGAGTGGCTCGATGTGGCGATGCGGGCCATCAAAGGGAGCGATTTCGGCAGAGCTTGGAGTTTAATCTGATTTAATCTGATTTAATCTGATCTGATCTTGTCTTTTTGGATAGGATTCACGACATCATTGTAATCATGGGGAAACAAGGAACACATTGACCAAGTAGATGATTGTACAACCAATAGCCTAATAGCCCTTGTTCGGTTACACCTCCTCCAGGATAAATGTTGGAGGGATTACTGGATAGTACGTCTATTTTGATAGTGGATCGTAACCTCTTCCATCTACTAAGTATCTACTATTCAATACATACAATTGGAATCCAGGTGGAACATTTTGTAGTACATATCGGGGATTTTGATCTTGGGGGCATGGGTCATACCAATTTCTATTGGGTAAATCCTAGCTAAATTAATCTTCGTTGTTGCTGTGTAAATTTCATAACAAGTCTCTTTTTGCTGGGTAAATCCCAATTGCAGTGGCCACAACTGACATAGACACTGCGAATTCTCATGTTTGGCGGATTCCATTTGGGTTTGTGTAAAATCATGCTCTGCGTGGTGTCTTGACCCAAGTTCGATTCTATTTCTCTATTTATCTATTCGTCTATTTATCTATGTACTTATCTATCTATTTGATCTGATCTAATCTAGTCTAGTCTAGCCTAACCTAATCTATCCAATTTGTCTCCAATCTATTCAATGTACCCAAGCTATCCAATCCATCCACTCCATCCAATCTATCCACTCTATCCAATCCTCTCCAATCTTATCCAATCCTATCTAATCCTATCCAATCCAAATCTATCCATCTATCAATCTCTCTGTTTGTCTATCTATCTATCGATCGATCTATTCCATCTAATCCATCTATTCCATCTAGTCAAATTTATTCAACCCAATCAATTTAAGCAATTTAATCAATCTCATCTAATCTAATTCAACTGAATCTAATCTAATCTAATCCAAGCTAACCTAATTCTAATCTAATGAGATTTAATCTAATCTAATAAGATTTAATCTAATCTAATCTAATCTTATCTTATCCTTTCTAATCTATCTACTCAAACTATTCTCACCCATTCTATTCTAGTCTATCTATCGAATCTACTCTAGTCTAGTTGAATGTACCTCAATCTAATAAAGAGTTCTATCTTTATTTCGCATATATATATATATGATATATATATATAATATGTAGATATATCTTGGACCTTGGGCCCAGGTCAAGCTCCAGCGGGTCTCGATGTTGGCAGCCGGTGGCCTCAGATCAACGCCGAAGCGACCATAGGGTTTAATGGGTTTCAACGGGATTTAACGGGATTTGATGGGATTTGACAGGATTTGATAAGATTTAGTAGGCTTTCATGAATTTAATGGGATTTGATAAGGATATCATTGAACATACGTATGATTATTTTAGGGGATTGAATGGGATTTGATGGGGATATCATGGTAAATAAATATATATATATATACATAACCAACCCTCTTTGTGCAAGGATGTTGGATACCGGGATACCCCAAATTTGCGTTTTTATAATGGGAAATGATGATA
>Ga0126342_10003668_pt1 | contig 25597 bp, 16 predicted proteins | sample Cyp1metagenome_FD_92528 | JGI IMG/M metagenome (GOLD analysis project Ga0126342, IMG submission 92528) | Coral microbial communities from Lord Howe Island, Old Settlement Bay, Australia - Cyphastrea 1 metagenome | ecosystem: Host-associated > Invertebrates > Cnidaria > Coral ... | reverse complement strand
GGACGGAAAAAAAACTAACAGAGAGAAGTAAGTGGATGGATGAATGGCTGGATAGACAGAAAGATAGACAGTTTAATAGATAGGTGAATAAACAAATCGATCGATAGATACATGAATAGACAGCTAGATAGGTAGATGGCTAGAAAGGTAGCTCTGTAGATAGATGGCGAAAGAGAGACACAGAGAGAAAGAGAGAAAGAGAGACAGAAAGGGAGAAACACTCACCCACCTTTCAATCCATCAGTGGGTTCGCTCTGCCATTTTTGCGTCACACCAACTCACCTCTCCTATAGGTTTTCCATGTTTGAAACTTCCGCCACCGCCTTGTGCGGTACTACTGGTATAAAATGGATGGTTTATAATAATTTCGCCAGGATATACATATATATATATATATATATATCTATAATTGGTTTATAAGTAAAATATAACTAGGGTTTATGGTAGTTATAACCATTGAAAAGGCCATTGAAATGGTTGGGATCAACGTTTTTCGGAACACGATAGGTTGATGGATATGCCCAGGGGCCAAGGGGCGACGTCTTGACCCACGAACCGACAAGAACGGAACCCAGATCGAAGCAAGCGGTTGGTCGGACTGCTCCAAACGTTAAAGGAACATGTCTGGATCTCTGGTGAAGCTACCAGAAATTGATAAATTATGGATTTGATGACGACAGATGACGAATTGATTGGCCACAAAATACAGCAATTCAAGTGATTGAAATGATTTAAGTATAAATCTAGACAACAGTTGGCGCAAATTTCAAGCCCGTTGACTATATCTATCATAAACAATAAATGGAGGTTTCCGAACCAAAAAATAGGGTTCCCCCATTTCATCATGGATTTTTCAGGAGGATTTTCCACCAACAAAAACCATCCAGTGATTTTGTTGGACGGTGGGTCTGGGAGAATTCCCCGTATAAAAAAATCACGAAAAATCCAGGGTTCGGGAGAAGAGTGATGGTTAAAACAACAATGGGATTCTTGTTGGTGAATTTAATGGGATTTAATTTTGTTTTTTAATGGTGATTTAATGGTATTTCAACTTTGATGGTTAACATTCAGTCGATGTAATTATATCTAAGTTTAAAAAATCCCATTAAGTCACCATTAAATTGTATGATATAAATCACCTTTTCCCATGGTATTCCAATAGATAATTATAACTATAGATAGTTCCTCCAATCCTCTCATCTTTCGCCTGGATTCGTGAGGGTCCCTGACTCCAATCGTCGATCTCTTCAGGGGTCACTTGCTCCGGTCCGGAGACGCCTTCCTGGTGCTTGGGGGCGTTGGGGGGGTTGGAGGTCGAATTTTGCGGGTAGGAAGTGGTAGAGATAATCACCATTGACCAAGGTCAAGAAGCAAACATCTGGGATATAAATCAACAAAGTTGAGATTTACTGGAACCAGTGATGATGAGTGACTGGTTGCTAATCATGGCTTAGTTCCTTCATCCACTACATTGCCAATCTTAGGTACCCTACCAAAAAATCTTAGCTGGTGAACGTAGATAATCCCATACCAAAAGATGATTCAGGATTAGTTTCTACCCATCCAGATGGTTAACCTAGTAAATAGTCATTAGCAGTTATTGCTAACCATCAACCATTATTAAACATGCAACATTATCGATAACCATTATTGACGAAATACTATATATCCAGAAAACGACATCATTAATAATGGTTTAATAAATGGCTATCAAATGAGGGTTATAACGTATAACCATTATTACTAACCATCAACCAGTATTAATAACCACTAACCATTACTAACCATTAACCACTAACCATTATTATTAACCAACCATTTATCTTGTGCAGATTGTTAATTTCATTGAGCATCAACCATTAATTACCAATACTAACCATCAACCATCTAAATACTCCAGACCCACTACCAGACGACCTTTTTGGGCGCAGGCCAAAGGCTTATGAATGGGTAAAACTATGGTACAAGTATGGTATAAGTATGGTATATCTATGCTAATAACCTCCAAAAGCTGGGATGTGACACCTACAACTATGCCCCCAAGTGACCCCGACGGCTTCAAGGGGTTCGAACAGATTGCGACTGCAGTGCGTTGAAGGGACTTGGGGTATGCTCCAAATGTAATGTTCAAATCATCTTAGGTCTGTTGGGGTTGAGTCGGGTTGACTAGATTGCCATTATAAAACAAACGGATTAAAACATGACAATGACACATCATCATCATCATCATCATCATCATCACAATTATCATCATCATCATCATCATCACCTCAAAAAATCATCATCCCGATGATAATCTGCATGGAGTGGCAACGGCTGGGATGAATGATGGGGGGCGAGCGGGTCACAGTAAAAACAATGACAGAATACAACAGAATAAGGTGATCAATAATGGAATCAGTGCCAAGACTAATGAAACATAGGGAACAACCGCAATGGTTCAAAAAAACAGTGATCTCAACCTCATCATATTTATATTTATCGCTATCTGCTATTTGTTCTCTGTCCTGTCCTTTCATCTTCATCATTCCCTATCTATCTATTTGATCTCATCAGTAGAGACTCCCCTTTGATGATGAACACATGCATCGAAAATATGTGCAGCAACATTGCCAATCTAGATAATTACCCTGCAAAAATGACAAATTCTTAGCTGGTGGGTAGATATTCCTATTGAAATCACAACATCTTGTTCAGGATTCAACTACCTATCCAGTTGGTTCACCCAACTCCTACAACTCGTAGCAACCTGCCCCAGTGGCAACATCCGGATATCCCCACTGGATGATATGGGATGAACTATAGCTTATATATGGACTATATTTAAGTGGGATCCATGTTTAACAAACTAAATATTATATATATACTAAGTATATTTGATGAATATGGCGTGTACATGGGATGACATATTTTTGCCACTTACTGGGATCCATATCCAACAAACCGACAAACGAGCAACTGGGATTTGGAACTTGACGTTTGCCTGTCTGGCTTCCTTGATCCAACCTTAGCGGTTGAAAAGGATGGTGGATGTGGTGGTTTGGATTTGAGGTGACCCCAAGATGGTGATGGGGATTTAGCCAGAACAAATGCTGAAACATGCGGGTTCAACGCTTAAACCAAGCAAATTGCTTGGAAGATTAGATGGGCCCCCAAACTATAGCGTCTATAGCTAAGTTGGTTGAAAAAAATAGGCTAAAGATTGGATTGATGATGTTTTCTCAGCTGGACATGGGTTCTTAATCCAAGACTAGTACAACATATGCAACATATAATGATATGCATATTGTATATATTTATATAGAGTATATACGTTATTAAATGGTCAATCCCCAGGATATTATTTCAACAAATTCCGTAGCTGGCCCAGGTGAGCTTTTGCCGGGACAAGCCGAGCTCCGCAAAGAACCGCGGAGCCTTCATGGTTCCCCATGGGTCCCAGCTTCAGTGGGGCATCAAGTAGGCCCACGCTTGATAAATGCCTCTGGCATTTTGATGATTTTGCATCTGTCGAGCTTCAAATTCAGGCGGCAGATTTATTTTTCAACAAGCGTGCGAGGCTGGTCAGCAACTCTGCTGAGTCCATTGGTCCCGCCTAGCGTGAAGTATGCCTACAAATGCCATTACACTTTTAGTAGCATAGCGTCAAAGTATGCGTACACATGCTAATCACCATAAGAAAGATGCTGCAAACAAATGATTACAACAGGGATACCGGATGCATTGAGGAACACACGGGTGTCTACCAAGCGCGTGCCAAGTTCCCAGTCCAGGTTTACCCAGTTATTGATGTTTAATCAGTTTCCGTCGCCCAAGAGCATCATCAACCATCAGCAATGCTTTACCCAGTTATAAATTATCAACCGTTAACACTAAGACACAAAAAGTAACAACAACCGGTAACAACAAGCAACAACAATCATTGCCAGTCTTAGATACCCTGCAAAAAATGTGAGCTAGTTAAAGGTTCTTCCTACTTACGCAAGGGAATTAAAGGATTAAACTACCCATCCAGTTGGTTAACCTAGCAATGTTCCATTACAGCACTCTTATCTAAGCTCTTCCAGCAGCCTGTGAAAGGCTATTAGCCCTGTGAAAGGCTACAGATTGTGCATGGTGACATGCAAAAAACATGTGATGGAAAGTCTGGCGTAGCCGCAAACTTCTAAATATACACTATCTTTTTTGATATGTTAATGTGCGTTTCTGTACCAAGAATAAGAAAACCTAGAAGCCTTAAATTTTGTCTTCTGCAAAAAATGGAAGATGATTTGTTTTTTGGTCTTCTGGACTTGCTGTTTCTTATTTCACCTTTTTCCAGAAGCCTAAAATCTTGTCTGGCAGACTCTCTGGAAGGCCTCTGGTTTTTGAAGGACACAAATTGTCTTCTCGGAAGCTAAGGGTTTCTTCTTGCTGGGCATCATGGGGTTCATGACCTCTCGCTGCGTCAACTTCTGGGAGAGAACCCAATCTATAAATGGGAGATTTCCATAGCCACATTTGATGACACCGGAGGGACCGTTTTGGACTGAGAGGTAGAAACATGCTACGAAATCGAAACATGCTACAAAATCTCAACGCGTTGGCCCTGGCAACCTTGCTTCTATTACCCTCTGGTAAACGTTTACATAACTATGGAAATCACGATTTCTGATGGTTAAATCAACTATTTCTATGGCCATTTTCAATAGCTTTTTGTATGTTTACCAGAGGGTAAATTCCCATCAAATTTCCAAGTCCCATCCAGGGTTGACACCCAAGTGGGCCATTCTGAGGAGGAACGGTGGCTTTAGTCGTAGAACTAGTGACACTAGCTATGTCATTACCATGGGTCAACCAAAATAATGGCAATGACAATTGAGAAAGTATTCGTTAGTAATTCACCAACACAGTAAACATGATCATTGTTACTGGGTTTAACTAAGGATGGACGTGAAATTGATACTTGATAGTTGGTTTGTTGAGAACTATTGGTCAATTATTATTGAACCGCTATTGATATCACCAACCATGAACCTCATCTCACCAACTTAAATACTGGCGTCATGGTAACCATGATGTACCATTATCCTATATGAGCCTATATGCAAGTTGTCGGTTATATATAATTATATAATATTATGTATATTCTATATTGAAATAAATATCATTTCAAATATAACGTATAATTATATATAAAAATTAAAAATAATATAATATAATAATAATACTATATATACTAATATAATGTATATATATATATATTTATTTAGTAATAAAATGAAATATAATACAAGAAAAATATATAGTAAAATAAAATATAGTAGCATAAAAAATAATATAATATAATTCAATAAAAATATAATATAATATAATATAATAACATTTAATACAATACAATATAATTTAATATAATATATAATATATAAGATATAATATAATAATATATATATATATCTATCCATCCCAGCATATGTCCATGAAAGCCCATCAAAAACCCATTAAGCCCCACGAAGTCACAACTCACAGCCCGCCAAGCCACATCCCTCCGGACAAACCGACTTCTCCGGCGTCGCTGGTGGCGGTGCCGCCGGTGCCCAAGGTGTCGGAGACTCCTGGCGAGCAATAAAAATTGGAGGTACCGGGCCATTACCATAGGAAAACCAAAGGAAAACCATGGGAAAACCATAGGAAAATGGTGATTTAATAGGAAAAACCATAGGAAAATTGTGATTTAATAGGAAAAACCATAGGAAAATGGTGATTTAATGGGGAGCTGATATGTTCATTGGATTGGTTTAAGGTAAAATTGAAACCGGAAAGCCCCATGATCTTAATGCGAAAATCTATGGTTTCCGGTTAAGATTTCGCCTTAAACCAATCCATTGATATCTAGAATATGAATATGCACCAGAAAAATATTTGGCGTTATGTTTTGTACTAACGTAGCTCCAGTTTAGGTAAATTGCCATAAATGGATGAACTATGGATCTATATTGTAAGGAACTATGGTTACTAGCTAGAGTCACTAAACATGGCCAATCTTGGATACCCTGCAAAAACATCTTAGCTGGTGAACGTAGATAATCCCATACCAAAAGACCATTCAGGATTAGTTTCTACCCATCCAGTTGGTTAACCTAGTAAAGTAATCGGGGTTTCAATACAAAGTCGTGGTCATCCATGACGAGTGGATGATTTGGGGTACCCCCATGACTGGACGGAAACCTCCATATTTTGCTAGCTGAGTCCTACAGCCTTGGAATGCTCTGAGTCAGGATTGACATCTTTGCCCACGTCATTGAAGGTTTTCACAAAAGAGATCATGTGGTTAAAACAATGTCATTTTTACCACCCATGACTGGGAATGGGATTTCCATAAGGAGCCTAAGGAGCCTAAGCTAAAAACAACACAGAGGCAAGATCTGAATGGTGAAAACATAATGTCAGGATTCACCATCCCCAACAGTTTCCTGTAAGCCAAAAAATGGTTTTGGATGGGTGTGCCGAAATCAAACATGCTTTAGCCGTTTTTAGGATGGGTGAACCTTAAATGAAACCTTTTTGAAAACCTTGGTTTACGTTTTTTTCCCCCCAAACAGATGCCAAAAAGTGTCTTAGTTCAAAGATGTGTTTCCCAGCATTTCCCGGTGTCCAAGTTTTCTCTCTTTTTGTGAGGTGCTATCCCATTATATTCCCATTAAACGGCCATTTTTGTAAGTTAAGTTCCTAGTTGCTGTTGGTTAAACACCATAACCGGTTGTTAGTTTCAACCCCTCTGAAAAATATGAGTTCGTCAGTTGGGATGATGACATTCCCAAGATATGGGAAAATGAAATTCATGTTCCAAACCACCAACCAGTCAGGGTTAATCCCCATGACATCCCCATTTTCCAATGGTTTTCCCATGGTTTTCCTATGATTTATGGTGATTTATGGTGGTTTAAACCCCTCAACTATTGTTGTTGGTTCAACCACCATAAAGTCACCAGAAATCACAGTATCTGGATCCCGTGTTCACCTCATCATGTCGTCGCATGGGCTTGGGTGGCGGCGCGGCCACCTGCTGCGAACAGTTGCTTTAGTTCACGACAATTTCATCGGAGTTTATGTGGGAATTTATGGGATATGGTGATTTACCCATGAAAAATGGTGATTTTCCATAGTTTATGATGGGATAATGGTGATTAATGATGGTATATGATGGTGATACCCTCATGTAAACTAACAGTTTGCTATTGAAAATAGCCATAGAAATAGTGGATTTGCCCATTAAAAGAATGGTGATTTTCCATAGTTATGTAAACGTTTACCAGAGGGTAAATGGGAATATATGGGATATCTCTATAATCAGTTGGGGTTAAAACCAACTGGGCAAATGACCATCCGGGTTTACGGCAAACTAAGCCATTTTTTTTGACCCGTTTTGGCCCAACGTGCCTCCAACACAGCTTACACTTCTGTCTAGAAAACATGGGAAACCACACTTAAAGCCAATGCCAAAGCTACAGCTGGTAGGTTTCACATGCACAGCACGCAATGCAGCACATCAGATTTCCCTTTTTGGTTGGTCACTGGGATTATCCCATACCTCACGCCATTATTTTTGTTGGATCTCTGCCCATTTTAAGTTGATAATTGTCATCCCTTCTGGCCAAAATATTACCCATCTTGTTGCTTCGGTCACCACGTACCAATTCCTATCAATCGGGTCACTATTGGCGAAGGGTTGTCCATGTCATTCCCTATTCTTGTAGCTAAACCACATTTTTTGACGTTGAAACAACTATTTTGATTGGTCGATGGGATGTTGTCCTGTCAATTTTTGATTCACTTCCTATCTTATTGGGTTCAGCCCCTTGTATTGCCTTGGATTTGCTGAGGAGCTCCTCAAAAAGAAGACATCTTCCAAATCCTTTCTCTATATGGACCTATATGGAGTAGTCATCTAACCAACAATGGATTGGTTTGTTGGGGAAAATCTTAACCGGAAACCATGGTTTTTGCCATCAAATAAAGGGGTTTCCTGTAAATTTTCCCACCATCCAATTCTATGAAACCAATATCGGAAATAGATGAAATAGACTTTGCCGACCACCGTCTCAGCAAATCCAAGACGTTCCAAGACTATAATTGGAGTATCGCCCCATGTTTGGGCTGAATCCACTTTTTCCGGTTGAAACAAAAACCCATACAAATCCAAGACTCTAACTTGAGCCGATGCAACACAACAAAAAAGGGTAGGGTAGGTCACTGGTTAGCAGTTCCGGGTGGGATTTGTGAAATCTCAAGTTTCTGGTCCCAGACTAATTACAAGAAATGCACAGAAATGCAACGATTGGTTACATGAGAATCTCCCGACGGCTAAAGCACTCTAGAAGTTACCATTTCAGGCTACGATTGTATCACCATGAATTCCAGTTGAGGTTCAACATTTGAACTTGTCTACGTTTGGATGATGAGGCCTTATCCCTACGGGAGAAGTTGTAGACTATTTCCCCATACTTTGCCTAAATTCCCCATTTTTCGGGTTTGCACACATCCAAGGCTCGAACTCAAACATCTTCCATATTTTGTGGATCTCCATTTCAGCCCGTTCCAAGTTGATGTCACCAACAACCTCTAATGATTTCTCAGGCTGGCACGGGGCCTCTATGGGCTTTTTCCACTTTAAAAGTGGCTAAATCTCTCAGGATGGGGCCCCCCAGTTGTGTAAGTTGGCAAAAATAACCCCCATTAAGTCTATCTGGTTGGTGGTGCAATAACCATCTTGAAAAATATGAGTTCGTCACTGGGAAGGATGACATCCCATATATGAAATGGAAAATATAAAATGTTTTAAACCACCAACCAGCTATAGTTATCTAGTTCGTTAGATCATGTTATATATACCAGAAACCATCGAATTCAGCCACAGCCATATCTCAACTGAACGCTATCGAACGGGGGCCCCATCCTGCATTGAATCACATCAAATCCTCATTAAATCACCATTGCCATTTTACCATGGTTTTCCCGTGGGTTTCTTTAACAGCCACCGTTTGGTTGGGATCATCCCACCCCGTCGAAAATCTTCGTGGCCTGCCAATCTTTGGCATCCGGCGCACGGCACAGGATCACTTCGCTGTGTTCCTGCGAGCAGCAAAACAATTGGAGACAACCACGGGAAAATGTAATTTAATGGGCTTTAACGGTGATCTAATAGTGATTTGATGGGATTTAATGAAGTTTAATGGGATTTAATGAGGATTTAATGATGATTTAATGGGATTTAATGATGATTTACTCGGATTTAATGAGGATTTAATGGGATTTATATAGATTTCAGGGTGATTTTATGGGATGTGATAGTGGTGTAACTATTTAACAAAAAATGGAGAAGAGCAACATAATCCTAAACCATGGGAATAATCCATAGGGCGTGATAATCCTAAAAAAAAATCATAGGGTATGATAAAGGGTAAAGGAATACCATATGGAATAAATCATATTGATATCCTATGAAATAGATCATACAGTATTAATAATAGGGTAAGTTGCAAAATACTTATGATTAAGGAGTAAATCACCATAGCCTATGGATCCAGCCATACCTTCTTAGGAAGTCTTTGTGGTATCTTTTGTGGGGTTACCGTACCGAATTTCGGGAGGTGTCAACGGATCCATAGAAGGTGGTGTCCCCCAGTTATAAGTTGGTTGGTTTATAACACCCATGAAATAGTTCGGTATATCAAGCATCAACCCTAGTGAAATTGGAGTTATAAACCAACTTAGCAAACTATGGGGCATCACCTTGACTAGTAATGTATAACTGGGATAACCCACTTGTAACTGGGATATAACTGGCATAAACCCTAGTGAAACTGGAGTTATGTGAACCCCAACTTGTCGCGATTTAGTGAACACAGGAGCACCACCTTGTAGATGTGGTGACTACAATGTGATGATAAAGGACACGAACATCTGAAGAGATGACAAATGATATTGAGCAATGATTTTGGAACATTTTGCAACTCGAATGAGTTGCAAAGGATGAACATCTTAATTATCTCTAGCTCTTTTTGGCATCTTTGGAGTGAATTTCTAGATGACACAATTATCTTTATTCGGGCAAAATATAGTTGGTTCGTATAGATTCCCAAATTTTAACACATGTGATGTACTAGAAAATACAGACATGTGGGACACCCAATGCCATAAACCTACCATTTGGGGATGGTTTGTAGAACCCATAATAATGATGGTGATTTTGGGAATGATTTATTGTTAGGTTTACCACATTACCCATCAAGGCTTGCCCGGACCATGTCACATTGCATGATAGGAGACGCTTGCATCTCATCCTAACCTACCCTCTGGTTATGTCAAAATAGCTATTGAAAATGACCATTTATAGTATTTATAGTGGATCTTCACATTGAGAATTGTGATTTTACATATTTTTTTGTGTGTTTACCAGAGGGTAACCTTGCTGGGGCCATGACTTCTGTGGCTACGTCATTGCAAATGCTCGGTTTGCTTTCCGAAGGATCTGACACTCAGCTCACACACACATCCAACGTTGTAAACAACAACCACGTTGTTCAATGGGAATTTCAGGGTCCTAAAATGGAGGTACCTACCATATATAAAGCCTATGTAAGGCCTATGTAAGGGGATATACCCCCAGAATATGGCCTTATATAGTACAGTACCTCCATTTTAGGATCCTGGAATGACCATTGATCCATTGAGTAAACAAGATGGATACCCATAGCTCCTTAGCTCCCTCCTGACCACCGGAAAGGGCAATGTTAAAGTTTCTTTTGAACCCCAAGCACTACTATCATCTCGCTTGGCAAATGTGGCTTGTGGGTTCCATTTCTGAACCCGGTGGCAAAATTTGATATATTTGATGCCACCCCAAGACGGTTATAAATTAGATATTCGTCCTCCTTGATATGAATCTTGGTGTGGCATTGGGTAACTTCATCTTGGGGTCCTTCCTGGTTGGTGGTTTCAACGCCTTAGAAAAATATTAGTCAAATGGGATTATTGTTCCCAACTGAATGGAAAAATAAATGTTCCAAACCACCAACCAGATAATTATAACTATAGATAGTTCCTCCAATCCACTCATCAACCAACCAATGGGAATTTGGGACATCTATGGCTATCGTTAGCCAAGTTGGTGAACATAAGTCCAATTTCACTATGGTTTTTTCTAGGTGATATATCCATAGTTTTCATGAAATTATAACCCATGAATAACCCATTTTTCTATGGTCCCATAATTTTGGTGTCCTTCTCTTGGGGCATTTACCCTCCAGTAAATTAACATAGACCCTGGTATTCATCGGGGTTGGCAGATTAGTTTCCTCTAAAATGGGTTATTTTCGGGGTCGTACTGTTCATTTACCAGAGGGTAAAAGTGACCAAAGATGAAATCATCACCCGTGCGCCAGCCCCGCCCCCTCGCTCCACCCGCTCCACACGCCTCTCCCTGCGCCGGTTCTGGGATGTTGATCTCCTACCGAAAGGTTGTAACGTCGTAGGTGGTGCCCCCGTGAGCTCAATTGCTAAGTTGGTTAATTTTTATTTTTTTGGGAATATATATATATATATATGGGATATATATGGGATATATATATAGCAATAACAATAACTACTTCTTTTTTTTGGGGAGGGGAATAAGTGGGGATAAGTGTATATGTGGGATATATATATATATATCAAGAATTAATTGGGGTTAGAAACCAACCCACCAACAAACATAGTTGGGGGGCATCAGCTAACATGCCGGGAAAAGTGGTGATTGGTCCAAGATGAATACTGTAGTGACCTATCCATGTGATTTTAGGAGGGTGATCAACCGGAGACGGTGGCTTAACAGCAAAAATTGGGATTCAACCAACAAAATGGAGATCTATACAATGTGGGGCCCCCTAGTTATAAGTTGGTTTATAGCCCCATCTAAATAAGCTTATAACTACCATAAACCCTAGTTATTGTAGTTATAAACCAACTTAGCTATCTTGGGGGCCCCACATTGTATGTGATTTGTGTTTTTAATTTGTTTGCAGCTAAGTTAGGGGCCCCACATTGTATGTGATTTGTGTTTTCAATTTGTTTGCAGCTAAGTTAACGATTGGATTTAAACGCCAGCTTATCCCTGGGGCGCACCACAATGCAGCAAAGAATAAGGGTTTAACATGCCCCATAAATAGGGCTTGATGAAACTCTAAAAGACAATTACTAAAGCGAAGTATAGGGAAAACCATGCCTGGTTGGTGGTTGACCTACCCCTCTGAAAAATATGAAAGTCAGTTGGGATGATTATTCCCAAGATATGGAAAAACAAAAATGTTCCAAACCACCAACCAGATTATCACTTACTTCCGTTACTTCTTGAACAACCTGGATGATCTCAACATGGCTAATCTTAGATAATTTGCAGAGAATTTTAGGTGGGGAGGTTCAAAAAAAATGCGCCTGAATTATATGAATTCACTAACTTGATATGTAAATAGATGATAATTCCATATAATCATCATCAAAAGATTCCCCATAACTATCAATATATCTGGCAGATTAGAATATTTCACTATCCTGAATCTTGCGGCCATTTGGGGATGATTTCCCTAACATAAACCATGATTTCCAGTGAGGGAGAACAGTGAGGTCGTTATAATTTACCCAGCTTAATGTAAAGATATTTCTAAAGGCTCTTTTTAATGGTGATTCCCATTGGAAAACCATAGGAAAACCATAGGAAAACCATAGGAAAATGGTGATTTAATGGTGATTTAATGGTGATTAATCCATAGTATTCCTTAGTTACCCTCTGGTAAAACAACTATCAATATATGCAAACGATTCCCCTTTTTTTGATTCCCATCATCCAATGAAAAACCCCAAAACCTCGGGTAAAATGATGATTCATCGAGGTGCTTGCTGCGCATACCAGCTTGCAACTGGTGTTGTCACACCAAAAATATATACAATGTGTAAATATAGAATAAATATGATGTGAGTTAGTATGTGCAAAAATACATGTATACGCATGTAATTCTATAATATACATATGTGGTTCACAATGGTTATTTAAACATAAGCATATAGATCATAAATGTGTATTCTACAATTTCCTTCCTACATTATATATAGATACATTTTTTACTTGGATTTGCTCAAGGAACCCACAAAAAGAGTTCATACATTCCCCCCGTGATTCCCCAAAACGTGCATTTCCCTTTGAACAAATAACGCATCATCTTAAGCAAATCCAAGCTGGTTGGTGGTTGACCTACCCCTCTGAAAAATATGAGTTCGTCAGTTGGGATGATTATTCCCAGTATGGAAAAATAAAACATGTTCCAAACCACCAACCAGCAAGTGTATAGATGAGTTTCCCAGCTAGACCCCTCCATCTATAATTAGTGGATGTTCTAATATGCACCATTCGCGTTTCCTATGGTTTCCATGGTTGTCCAATGTTCATTCTATTTACCCTCTGGTTATATAACGTAGCAATGGAGAATGTCCCATTTATAGATGATAAACATGATGATTTACTGAACCTGTATATCCAAACATGGCATATGAATGGGCATAACCCCATGTATATGTTATCAACATTTATCACCTATCTATGGGCATATAATATCTCATAATATATGGATACAAATATATATATATATAAATTATATATATATATATTATACACGCACATATATACATACACATATATATATATATACATACATATATATATGTATATATATATATTACATGGAGGTTTCCGAAAATGGGGCTAACCTCCATGTTCATTCCACTTGGATCTGCCCTTCCAAACCCCTAGACGCACGCCTCAGGCTCCAGGTGCTCGTTCACTGCGGCATTCTGCGCCACCCAGCGGTAGCAGGCCCCTTGGATGGCCACCGTGTCCTGGTGTCGCCATGGCGCCATGGCCAGGGTGAGCTGATGCTGGGATGGGGATATCTTCCCAGGGCATGCTGTGAAATACCAATCAGGGTCCCATTGGAAAACCATAGGAAAATTGTGATTTAACCAGCAAAAATCCATAATTAATGGTGATTAATGGTGATTAATCCATAATTGCCATCCGGTAATTTAACATAGCTATTGAAAATGGCCATAGAAATAGTTGATTTGCCCATTAAAAATCATGATTTTCCATAGTTTTGTTGCCACTAATACCATTCTGGTTGGTGGTTTTAACCATCTTGAACAATATGAAGTCGATGGGAAGGATTATCCCATATATTATGGAAAATAAAAATGTTTCAAACCACCAACCAGCCATTTAAATATCACTTCAATATAGATTATTCATTGGGATTCTGGGATATTTGAAAATTGGGATATCACTGATATCCACTGGGATATTTCATTCCAATGACACGTATGGAAATGTATCATCATGGAAAATAGACGGTTTATAGATAACTTGCCATTGATTGATATTGATTGGGGAGAAATCACCAACGAACATGGTGATTTTTGAAGGTGATTTGGCTCATGGAAAAATGGGATCTTGGCCGCAATGTCATGGCTGGAGTCTGCCATCCAAGTTGCCAAGCCTTGTCCTTCAAGTATGGCGTGGTGTCCACTCTTCTTCGCAAGTGTTTCGGGCAAAAGCCAACTACTCGGTAGTACCGCTTGCTGCCTTCCACATCTTCCACTGCGGATCATTTCATGGAGCGATGCACAAATCAACAGTAATCAACATCGGCCTGTCCAATCTGGACATGTTTATCGGCGTCGACTCGATTTCCCAGTGTTTCCGCATGCGGTTGCACAGAGCCTTGGGAGAAAAGGTGAGTGAAAGTTTCTGACAGATGCTGAGTTTGAGAAGTTGAAAGCTAGAAGTCAAAGCATTTGGGTCACCAGGGCTGAGCAAGAAGCTGTGATGATTATCCACCTGATGCCATCCGAGGATATCATTTTGATATCCTTTTGAAACAAATGCCTGACTCTCAAGCTTTCGATGGTGCATGAAACTGAGGCATATGAATGGCGGCTCTGGCGAAGTCTGCTAGGACATGGGCCAAGACAAATTATAGGATTTTAATGGATTTTATGGGATGTACTGAGATGCAGTGGGATAATACTGTAGTGGAATTTTGATGGTATATCCAGGCTGGATCCTCCAGTGTCAGCATGGCTGGCAACTCTCAGAACTAAATTGAGGATCATTGAGGTTTGCTGGGAAAATCATCGAACTGAATGGATTTGCATTCCTGGGGGCTATTAACAAACAACCAAGTAGGAGCCGATGATTTTGGCTGCAGATATTTTGCTGGTTCCATCTGCTTTGTGAAAAATCAACTGGGGGTAACCTGTTACTGGTTTCATATGCTTACGATGACTAGTCGTGGTTCCCAGCTTAGCGATGAACAACTCCAATCTTCGGGATGCGCACGAATTCACCACGCATGCTCCAAAGAACCAAGGCAAAACATGAGAATCAGAGGTGACTTTTCAGTGAGAACTGGTGACTGGTGCTACCATAAGCCAACCACATCAGCATCGAAAAAACCATCAGACATGATTCTGAATACTTAAAATAAAAAGAGAAACGTCAAACCAAAATGGCCCAGCAAAGCAAGTTGATTGGACCCCCTAATTCTGTTCGTGTTGGTCAAATGCCACCCCCTTGCTGGGCAAATCCCAATTTTGGGGCTCACCACCTAAAAAAATTGCTTCGGTTACACGGTTACCATCCGGTGTCATCAAACGTGATGACACACCAAATATGGGCCCGGTACCCCATGCTTTTCCAGATCCCCCAGCCGTTCTCAAGGTCCTCGACTTGACTATCCTCACATCCCAGCAGATGGAGACACAGCAAGGACACCGAATGTCCTCGAATCGTGGTGAATCGTGGAGACGCAAACACCTTTGTGAAAAAAGATGTTATAAGGTACCCGGCCTGGTTCACATACGAAAAACGATGGAAAATCACCATTTTCCATGGGAAAATTCACTATTTAGACTGGGTGATTTTCCATAGTTATGTTAAATTTTCAGAGGGTATATCTCACAAAGACTTAGATATCTTAGATGCTCTCCCCTACTGCAAAAACCTCTCGAAAAATGGGCTATTCGATCAGGTGAATCTTCACCATCATTGAGGGCATCAGCTTCGGAGGCTTGGTTGATTCCCCCGATATAATGCTCATCCATACCCGGGGCCTAATGATGTTGATATATGTTGATGATTGTTTAACCATCGTTCCTAATCGGAATCCTCCCTCTCAGAAATGGATCTCACTGGTGTAGTACGTACTCCGCAATCATTGGGAAGCAAGGCCCCCGCTGGCGCCCAGGTGGCCGCCTCCCGTTGTGACTGCTGAACTTCTGCAAGTTCTTGAAGGTCAAAGGGTCAATGGAAGGGGTGGCACGGTGGCCCAGCTGTTTTTCCGCTCCCTTGCGCAGGCCATCTGGCTTCACCATCCTCTGCCGCTTGGGAGCTGGAGGCAGCTCAGGTTCGGGCACTTGGCGGGTCTTGGGCCCAGAGGCACGCCCCTGCTCCGGGGTCCAAGACGCCTGGAGGGCAAGGGCATGCCATTCTAGGTTCTAGGTGGCACTGCTTCACCGCTTCTGTCAGTGCTGAGCCTCCGGTATACCCCCTTCTGATCAGGGATGCCATCTTAGACCTCGTGAGCAAATCATTCCGCTGGAGCCATGTCAGTGAGCCCTGGCCAAACTCGACAGTGTTGCGGAGTGCAAAGTCGGCATACTGCTGGGCATCCGTGAGGGAAATGAAAAGCAGGAGAGACCCTCCTCGTAGACGAGGTGCATTCGATCTGTAAATCGGATGCTGAAAGTTGACAGAAACTGTTAATGGTCCTTTCTCCCATGTTTACATCCACCCTAACTGGCCCCTCAAAATCAAATATAAACATATATAAACTGGAGAGTGATTTGATTTTCGGGAGGTAGTTTTTCATTTTGGATTACGGAGAAGGGATCGTGACAGCAGTGATGTACAGGACATGTGCAAAATTTGGAAAGAGACTCTGGCTGATGATGGTCCGAATTCTCTTCCAAAGCGGAAAATCAACATGTCGAACAGGACCATCATCTGCAAGGGGAGGCCCCTAGTCATAAGTTGGTTCAAAAACACCACATAAAAACTCACTTTGTCCCTCATACACCATACTTAATCAACCAAGTTATTAAGTGATGTGCGTCATGGTTGGTGTACTTTTCATCCCAAGTTTGAAACCACTGGTTGTGACTTCGGTTTTCGAGTGGTTTTTGACGCAATGTCAGGATGCTATCACCTCAGGGGGTTGGGCAACTGGCAACTGGGCAACTGGCTCCACTTCTAGAAAAATCAAGCAGCTAGCAATAGGAAAGCTAATATGAGAGAAATTTTAACAGCTATTTCGAATAGCTATTTTTGATAGAAAAGCCTATTGCCAGTATTTCTTTCATAGCTATTTTGATCGGAAATATGCTATCGCAGCTATCCGCAGAACATCGATCTGCCAGGGATGAATGTGGATGAATGCCCCAATCCTTGCCAGCAAATTTACCCTCTATGGAAAATCACCGTCTTTAATAGGTAAATCAACTATAAATGGGCCATTTTCAATAGCTATGTTAAATTACCAGAGGGTATCCAATTTTGGATCGCCAACTTGAAGTTTTTTTTTGGATCTGCTGAACCCAAATGAACCAAACATTGAACCACGTGATGTGCATTTTCCAAGTCATTTTCCATACGGGAAATAACAATAATTTCGACTTAACAAACCCAACAATGTTAAGTCATAATGCCATTGATATTCCATCATCGCATTAATATTAATCATCAATAATCCATGAATATACCATTCATATCCCATGAAAAGGTTGATTTTCCCACATTTCTTCAGGGTTTTCCAGAGATATCCCATTAATCAATGGATTGGTTTAAGGGAAAATCTACAGGAAACAAAGATTTTCCCATTAAACATGGGGCTTTCCTGTAAATTTTCCCTTGAACCAATCCATTGAATTAATCTCCCAAGTTGGATCGAATGGCAACTCGATCCGCACAAATCTTACCGTCCAAGCAGCTCAGCAATTTTGAGAGTTCAGGCACACATTCCTCGGTTTCCCAGCGACCAGATTCGAATGACTTGCTGGTCATTGATACTTGGGATGACTATATAATTTTAGCGAGTTATACCCTCTGGAAAATTAACATAGACCCTGAAAATCACCATTTTTTAGAGGAAACTAATCTTCCAACCCCTATCTACCAGGGTCTATGTTAATTTACTGGAGGGTAGTACTTAGTACTTGTATCATATTGAATGGCAATATAATATAGTTAGGTTAGTACCAACAAAACAACGGTTCGTTTAGCAACGGACCAAGTTATTGGAACTTCGTGGATCATTTACACCGAGTGGATACCACACCTGCAAAGTTAGACTATATAGCAAACAACAATCGGCCAGACAAATCTACTCAAACTCCAACTATGTTTGTTAAATCTATTAAATACCCTGGATTGTTAGTTCTGGTGGGCTATGGTTAGATCCATCTGGGGCTATTTTCCTCGGAGATGATCCTTCCACTCTTGAATAAGCCTGGTGATTAAAATCAAAGTCCGGTCAACTTGGATTTTCGTAGCCTGCCAAAAATAAAACATCATGTGGTTAAAACAATGTCATAAACCATCCTCAAAATCAACATAGATGGGTGGTATAAACCATCAAAAGTGGGGTGGTTTATGGTTGTTTTAACCACATTACTCCCATTCGAGGTAGGTTCCCAGCACATCGGCGGATCAACAGCAGTGCGTCATAGGAATACATGGTCTTTCGCCGCAGTCCACTATGACATCCGCCATATGTCTTGATGGCATTTTTGAATGCCACGTTTCTGGTTGTGGTAACGTGCTGTGGTAACGATGCTCTCACGCATTGCATGGTCCGTTCCCATGACGTGTTGGGTGGTTGAATTGTTCAAAGCCTATCTGAGCTGCACACAACATAATTAGGTGAAAATAGAAGTTCCCTCCATGTATGGCACATAATCAACCAGCAATTTGGGGATGGTTCCCTTTACTATTCCAGTGACGTCACGACGTGAGGTCATGATCAAATTCATCCAGAACATATCCCGTGAATTCCAACGATGTTAACTCAACATCCCATTGATATTCTATCATCCCATTATCATCCCATTATTATGGAAGATATCATGGAAGATATATGAAGATATACCCTTCATCCACCATATTTTCCCATGAAAACCTCCATTTTCACCATCGTTTCCCTATATTTCCCATGATTTTTTGGCATTATATATTTAAAGGATTAATATGGATTAATAATTCATTAGTATACCATGAAATGGCCATTCACCCTGGCTTCGTCTCGGTTTCTTGCCACAAGGGCAAGGCAGTGCCGAGGAACATCCCCATGCTTTCTTGGGGTGAAAAATGGGACTAGTGCGAGGTTGGGTTGAACATGGGCCCAATCGGGAAGTACCCTTCAGGAAGGGGGAAATCTCTCTCTCAACCCCCCAAGAAGATAAATGTTCGTTATTTGTCACTATTTTTAGAGAACTGGTTGGTGGTTTTAACCATATTGAAACATATTAGTCAAATGGGATGATTGTTCCCATATATTATGGAAAAAATGTTCCAAACCACCAGCCAGTTGGGGTTAATCCCCATGACATCCCCATTTTCCAATGGTTTTTGCATGGTTTTCCTATGATTTATGGTGATTTATGGTGGTTGCCCTCAAAAACCCAAGGTTTGACCACTGGTCGACCGAAAAATCCCCAGCTTCCGGGTGCATGAGATTCTCCGCCAAGTCCAGATGTGCAATCCTGGCCTTAGTGGAGCGGTGAAGGAATCCACATTTCAATAACCACCAACCAGAAGATAGATAGATATAGATATATGATATATGATATTTGATATATGATATATATATATATATGTATATATATATATATATATATATATCCATTGTTAAACCATCCTATATGATATATATATATATATATTTATGTATATATATATATCCATTGTTAAACCATCCTAAATCCAGAACCCAACAAACTATCATATATTACTTACTATCCACTCCCTACGTTTAGCACCAGCAAGATAATGCCCTTTTGGACAACATTGAACACTCCCAGTGGTTAATGATGATTAATGGGATATTAAATGGTGAATAGAGATCATCTTACTGGTGCTACTTAGCAGGGATTTTTCGGGAATGATCCACTGGCTGACTATCAATAATCATCCCAGCAACCCCCAGCAACAAATCCATTCCCTACGTTTAGCACCAGAAAGATAATTTCCTTTTGGAAAATTTTAGGTTTGGGCCGGTGACTGGTATACCATCTACCATCAAACAAACCTGTTGTTAAAGGGGTTTCTGGAAAAAAAAACCTCTTTATTCATCAACCAACCAATGGGAAAAGGACATCTATGCCACATTTTCTAAAGAGACCGTTGGAGCTACCAAGAGTTTCCAGAAACATGATAGTTTGGATCATTACCCTGCAGTAAAGTGTGAAAACAATATGGAAAAGCCATGGTTTATGACAGAAAATGAGCTAAACATGGTGGGTTGCAACTAGTTACAATATCTTACACCAAAGAACAACACTTCTGTATATTGGGCTAGTAGGTGAAGGGGGGTTTTGGCTGATCCCATAGGTTTTGCTGACAGCCCAGTGGACTTCCATGATATGATGACGCAATCCTACTGTCCAATGTAGAACAGGAACTTCACAGAATAGGGGAGGATCGTCAAGATTTCGACATGTTGCTGCGCATCTGCACCATCGCCATAAATTCTCAATGGTATGGTGGTTGAAGGGTCCCGCCCAACCCTGACTGGGGTTGATCAGCTGGCAAAGTATAGGACTCTGCAGCAGAGTGAGACTTCAGTATAGGGTGTTCATCCAAGTCAGAATACCTCCTAAATAGCTCCCCCAACAAAAGTACTAGGGTGATTCAGTGATTCCCTATTGCTTCTCCATGAGCCCAATCAAACATGGATGAATTAACACAAATATGGTCAACAACCGAAAGAAATTGATCCAGAAATGGCACCTCACTTGTTGTTACCCCCAAACCGAAAACTACTTATCTGACCAGTTCACCTCCTTGGGAGAAGAAGAGGCTCCATTATGGGAGAAAGCGAACCGCATGGCTTAGCTCTGTACCGTCTCTGGGGGTTTCCGCATTGGTCTTCCATACAAGGTGCTGCTCCAGTTCGGAATTGCTAAGTTGGGGTTCACATAACTCCAATTTCACTTGGGTTTATGGTAGATATATCGAACTACTTTTCATGGGGGTTAAAAACTAACAAACATACCTGGGGGGGCACCAGCTTGTATCGTTAGCTTATCCAGAGCCACTCCAACTCTGTTGGTCAAGTCAAAAACTCAGCCTCAAATCGAGAGTTTTCCGGCTTTCCGTTAATTGGTTTCAAACCATACTCCAGTGATCGAAGCTGGCCGTTGATTTGTTGAAAATTCCAGGGGATTTACCCTCTGGTTATTTAACATAACCATGGAAAATTGCCCATTTATAGATGATGTACTGATGTACCTATTAAACGTGATGATTTTCCATGGATATGTTAGTCATAACCAAAGGGTAATCACCATGAATCACCATGAAAATCATGGATTAATCACCATTAAATCACCATTTTCCTATGGTTTTCCTATGGTTTTCCTATAGTTTTCCTATGGTTTTCCAAGGGTTTTCCAAGGGTTTTCCAAGGGTTTTCCTATAGTTTTCCTATGGTTTTCCAAGGGTAATCACCATGTTGAAACACGCGGATTCACGGGATTCACCTGCCGCGAAAAATCACGCGGAAACCTCGCGATGTCGCTCTCTGGGGATCATTTCCGCCATGATTTCGGTTGCTCAGACAACCCTTGGGCCATCCCTTAATTAAAACATATTTCTATAGGTGATGAATGGGATAATGATGGGATAATGATGAGATAATGGTGTAATAATTGTGATTTATTGGGATTTAATAGGATTTTAATGGGAATATAGTGGGAAATATTTCTATAACCTGAATATATCTGGGTAAAATTATAATATTTCAATAATAACTATGATCATTCCCCATAACTATCAATATATCTGGGTAAATTATGATATTTCACTAACCTGAATCTTGAGGCCATTTTGGGATGATTCCCCTTACTAACTATGATTTCCAGTGAGGTCGCCGTGAGGTCGTAATAATTTACCCAGCTTAATGTAAAGATATTTCTAAAGGCTCAGCTTTTAATGGTGATTCCCATTGGAAAACCATAGGAAAACCATAGGAAAACCATAGGAAAATGGTGACTTAATGGTGATTAATCCATGTAATTACCCTCTGGTAAACCAACAGTTTGCTCTTGAAAATAGCATTGAATTAGTTCGTTGATTTACCCGTTTTGTATGTTTACCAGAGGGTAGTGGGATAAAGGTTGGCCCTACTGACATCTACCGGCCCCGTGGTCCAACAATGTCACCACAGACCCCATGGTCACCGGGTGACGTGAATGCGCACAGCGTGAAAGAGCGTGCTGATGGCACCAGGATTGCCGCTCAACCTGGCGATTCGGCTGAGTCTTCCATCCAGCTTCGGCAGCAAAAATGGCACCCCAAAGATCAGATGGTTACTGCACCCTTACTATAGTGAGAAAAATCGTTCGTACCTTGCAAGAAATGCCCAACGATACAGCGAAAAAGTGAAGTTATTGAATATCATTTGATGCTTGTTTGGTTGTTGTTGGTGTTGGCCCCAAAATATTGCCAATCTTAGATACCCTACAAACAATTGGATTCTTAGCTGGTGAACGTAGATAATCCCATACCAAAAGACCAGAGGATTAGTTTCTAACCATCCAGTTGGTTAACCTAGTAAATAGTCATAAGCAGTTACTAACAATCAACCATGGTTAAACATGCAATATCATTAATAGCCACTATTAACCAACCACTTATCTTGTGCAGATTATTATAATTTAATTGACCATCAACCATTAATTACCATTATTAACCATCAGCCATTGCAATATTAACTGATCTTATTAACCATGGTTTATCTTTATTACTCAACAATTCTTCAACGATCTTTGGCACCTGATCCTCGTGGTTGTTCGTTGACACCAAGGCACTGGTTGCGTCGCAAGGACACTTCCAGCAAGAGGCGGCTGCGTAACAAGCCCTGCAGGGCCAACCTTGGTACACCACTACCCATGGGGCAGTGATTTCCGCACAATAATGGGAATGTTTTTTGTCACATACATAACTGGTTGGTGGTTTCAACCCCTCTGAAAAATATTAGTCAGTTGGCATGACTATTCCCAATATATGGAAAAACAAAACATGTTCCAAACCACCAACCAGATAAAGGATGCAGAAAACGGTAGTCATTTCCAAGAATTTTATGATTGGATTTATCTTTTCTGGGTCTTTTTGGTGCTACCCATTGGTTGTGATCAAAAGGGGTCCCATTAATCCTCGTTGGTGACTTTTTTGCGGTTGTCATTGGTTCATTCGCATCATCGAAGATGAAAAAGTTGGTATGACCCGGCTGCATTTTGGACATCTCCCAATTGATCAACTGTTAGTCAAAATAGTTCATAGTTGGAAGACACATTTCTGAGTCACCATAATGGGTATATAAAGTTAGTCAAAAAAGTTACCATAGTCACCATTCTTCTCCATTTTCTGAGTCACCCATTATGGGTATATAGTCATTTTTGAGTCACCATGGCATACATAGTCTCCCAAATAGTATGTTTTGGACAAAGTCCAACCTGATGTTGGCAGCCCATGGCCTGTGTTTGAATTTCCCATCAGAATTCACCAACCAAAATTGGGTTTCTCCCCGCATTCCAAAAAAACATAACTCTTAAATGCTGAAAAGTAAAAAAACATTCTAAATCTAAAGTCTAATAGCTCAATTTACAGCAAAAGATTAACATACCACACAGCCACGCTGAAATCATATGGGAATGGAGTATATCTGGATGCTCAAGTGTCACCAAATATGATATTCTGGCTTAATTATCATAATTTAACATCCTTGAAAAAGGTAATTTTGGGATAGTATCCTGACTAACCAGGATTTCTGCTGACGTCGTGGTGATGTTATACAGGAAGGAGCCTCCAAGTTCTAAGTCGGTTTAAAAACCTATCCTAAAGTAGATATATCATGACATATCATCATGTATATACTGTATCCATTGTGCCAATAGGCCCCACTTATCCTCTGGTAATCAAATGTGGCAATGGAAAATCCCCGCTTACCCTCTTGTATACAATCCTTTATAGATGGCATTTTTTCTTTTTCGGGCAATCACCTATAAATGGATGATTTCCAACTGCTATGTTTGATGATCGGAGGGTAATCCTGTTGCAAACCAACGCAAACCAACAGTTTAGTGGCCGTTGAAAAAATGTAAATGGTTATAACTGGTTATGCCTATGGGATTATACATTCCATAAATGGGGTTTGTTAGTACTTAATTGGTATTTCGGGCCATACTTGTATTGTAACCTAGCTATGGAAAATCACAATTTTTAACCGGCAAATCAACTAATTATAAATGGCTGGTTGGTGGTTTGAACCCATCTGCAAAATATTAGTCAGTTGATGGTATTATTCCCAATATATATATTTTTTCAGGGACATACAATCCCCAACGCTTTTCTTTTTCCGATCAGCCCGTACTCCCAAGAGAAATTCACCTTTCAGCAAGCCCCCAAAGTTCCATGCATTTAGTGGCCTAGATCAGCTATTCGCTGATATTGCTGGCCTCTGGATTTCCTCCAGAAATCACTCAGCTCTTAAAGAGCATTTTGGAGCCTTCTGTCACAGCATCAGACAGCGCCGAGTTGTATCGGCTTTGCCATTCCAATGCTTTCTGCGTTCCAGCCTTTTGTAAGAATTCGATTTCGGCGAAATTGGAACGAGAGACGCTCGTGACCGCTCGTGTAATATCGGTCAACTGGTGGATTAATCACGCCTGCCGCCTGCAACACGGTTACCCAGATGCTCCATGTTTGGAATATTTACCAACATTTGCCCTAAAAATCACCTATATAAACGCAGGTAAATATACCATACATGGAGCATATGGGTTATGCCTGATTTTAGGCCCTGTGTCTGCTGCGTGTCGAAGGAGGCTGTCTCTTCCTGGAACTTCACGAGAGTAACAGCAGGCCCGTGTGTCGGGAATCCGCTTTGGGAAGCTGACAATGCCAGGCATGCCCCTGTCACACGGGCAGAGCCCATGGAATCGACGCGCATCCTCAACTGGGTTATTATTCCCAATATATGGAAAATGTTCCAAACCACCAACCAGATGGCCATTTCCAATTGTAAAATTACCAGAGGGTACCCTCTGGTAAACTAACAAAACTATGGAAAATCATCATTTTTCATGGGAAAATCCTATAAATGGCCATTTTCAATAGCTATGTTAAATTACCATGGAGTCTACACCAAGCTGCATGAGGCTCCTTGCTTCCTCACATGCTTTCGCCAATGCCTCACGCTCCTGGGCGCGCTTCTCCGCCTGCATCCTGTCGAAGATGGCGGAAACTGGGGGAAGCCGC
>Ga0126342_10003667_pt1:7500-25598 | contig 25598 bp, 20 predicted proteins | sample Cyp1metagenome_FD_92528 | JGI IMG/M metagenome (GOLD analysis project Ga0126342, IMG submission 92528) | Coral microbial communities from Lord Howe Island, Old Settlement Bay, Australia - Cyphastrea 1 metagenome | ecosystem: Host-associated > Invertebrates > Cnidaria > Coral ... | reverse complement strand
TCTTCTTGTATCTTCTTGTATCTTCTTGTATCTTCTTGTATCTTCTTGTATCTTTTTGTATCTTATTGTATCTTATTGTATCTTCTTGTATCTTCTTGTATCTTCTTGTATCTTCTTGTATCTATGTGCATTCTTCGCAACAGGGTGCGGTTGGAAGCGAATTCAAGATTGATGCGTGCTGTTCTCAGACTTGGTTTGCCAGAATTCGAATCCACGGGATAAAGAAAACTTCTGAAACACCCAGCTCTGACAAACTGTCTGTTTCTGAACCTTCGACAGTGCAACCAATGCATGCCTTCTATTTTGGACAATCCGGTTCTGATTGATTTTGCTGGTCTATGTTTATCAGATTATCACTTGAGGGCCTGAGCAAACTCAGCTGGGCCCATCTCCAAAAGTCTCCTTGCATTACATAAATTACATACATACCGATACCTTTACAATCCTTTACAGACCTTGATGATCCTTGATGCTTTCGACTTTGACTCAGGTGGATGCGAACATTGTGAAATTGTTTTTTCTGATTTTCTCAATGTTTTTACATGTTTTTCTTTCTGCCCAACATGATTCGCAAAAGCCAATCATCTCAGGTCCTATTTGTCGCCAAACGTAAGCATTGCAGAAAGCTTGGAGCATGCCACCAAGGCTGATTTCGACATCTTTTCAACGTAGCATTCCTTTCAAGGGTCTGAGAATAGACTGGCATGTAATGGCATGTAGCATCACAAGTAGCATCCTGTAGCATCCCTTTTTGTGGAAACGTTTTTCGGGAAGGCAATTTGCACATTTGCATACGTTTGCAAGAATGTGTGAACATGTGCACAAGGCAAAAAAGAAGATCGAGATTACCTACTCCTATCCTGCTCCTTTTTCGTTCTCTGGCAGTGCTCTGGAGGTCTACACGGTGAGCATGCTGGTCTCGCAGGACTGTGTGTCGTTGTGCTCCAAGGCCCGTGATATCTTGTGAGACATTTTTGCCCAAGGCAAAGCTCCAAGTTGGTCTAAGTTGGTCCAAGGTGTAGTCGCCAGCAATCGCTTGACATTGCTGCTACTTTGCTGCTACTGGTAGGACTCGTAGAGAATACTAAGCATAGGGCAAAGTCTTAGGTTTAGAATTTCAGGGAGGCTTGGTGGGGGCGCCAGCTATCTCCAGCGCATGTCGCTGCTTGTTAATGAAGGTCGTCCTTCCCGTCTATAGACGGGTTAAGGTCAAGGTCATCGGAGGTTAATCAAGGCGTGTCATCTAATCATATCTAACTAACACATCTTTCAAACCTACTCGTAGATAGCAAACATATCGGGGAAACGCTCTTGCTAAAAGCAAAACTGTAAGTGACTGCAATTATCTTTAATTGCTTTACTGGTTTGGCCTAATTTTGTAAAATTATTGTTCGAACACCAGGATTGTCCTACCTGCTGTTTGTTCGAATCTCATCAAAGCATCAATTTGAGGTAAGGGTGATCGAATCAAATCTTGGAGCACTTGTTGTGCAGTGAGTGAAGCAATATTGTCGAAACACCTTCACGCCCAGACATCCGGCATAGATGTGCCACGCGGGTAAAAACTGCGTGATTCCAATGTACCTCTGCGAGATCCAACGTTGGTGAACTGTGGCGTTGAATTACTGCGAGTACTTGTTGTAATTGTGCAAGCGTTCCGAAAAGTCACCTTTCAACATTGTGAGCGCTGGTTTTGGCTAGTCACTGTGGAGTGATTCCAAAGTTCTCAATCATGACAAGAAATTACTATTGTAATTATCATATGATTATTGTTTTGTTGTCTTCCGCACGTTTCATGGTCATTGTTTCCAGGTCTTGGCAAGGCAGTGCAGACTCATTGACAAGGTGGAGAGACGGAAATGAACTGAGTAGAGCGAGCCCGCTTAAGTAACTTCATTCAGTGGGGAATGTATGTTTGAAGTGTCTTGTGTGTGTGTGATTGTGTGTGCATGTTTTATATTGGTATATATTGGTTTATTATTGCACTTTTTGGAGTTTCCAAGCACAAAAGAAGTGCTGAACAGATGCACTAAAATGCACAAATAAATCGTTGCAACCTTGTGTCCGTTGGGGATTAGTCGTGGTTAGTCGCTTCAGACTCAAGCACTTCATTGCAGGTGACAATGAAGGGATCCAAGCTTCCTTTGAGCCTGTTTGTTTACGATGTGGCGTGTTCCTCAGCCCTGTTTGGTCTCTGCTTCAAGATTGTGGGACATGATCGGGACGTCAAAGGATGTCAAAGGGATCCTCTCCTTTCAACATCTCCTAGGAAACTCAACGCATGCCAGTTCGGGAGTACAGGCCCGCAGCAACCAGAGACTCAAATCAGTTGCTGGCTCGTATACCCTCAAAAAGTTGGTGGTACTTGTGGGGTTCAACACGGTTCAACATGTTAAAATCACTTTGGATCTCAGATCGAGCTCCACCACAGGTCCTTTGCTGACCGAGAAGTAAGAGCTTTTATGATCTCTTCATATCTCTTCTAGGTAGCATGTGAACTGGTGATGTCTCTGGTGATAAAGGTGCATGTACATGAATGTACTGGTGTCACAGTTCACAGTGTCACACATCAAATATGTTGATATTTCTGCTTGACTCTTAGATTGCAATAATCTTGTCCGCATTTGTCAGCGCTGACAGTAATCATTTGGAGTGGAATGTGCGGCAGCGCTTCAAAGCCCGCCAGCTCTTCGAGGCAGGTTCCAAAGCGTTCTTTGTTTAGTTGTCTGAATGTGTTTGAATCCTTTCTCCATCTTTTTCCCCAAAGCTCGTGCGAAGGTTTCCTTGGAAAGAGCGGCTGCCAATCATCATATTCCTCGTCATCATAATGATCTACTGTATGACAATGAAATATAATCATCATCATTTTCATCGTCATCATCGTCATCATCATCATCATCATGATAATGATGATGTTGATCATCATCAACAACAAGACTTACACATTGACATCTACAACTTCACATGTGCAGATGTGCAGATACAGGTGTATAGATGTAGGTGAAAGCATCTACACATTTGCACTTGTATAAATGCAATTAATTGCAAATGTCTAGCTTCAGGTGTACAGATGTAGGTGAAAACTGTCAAAGCTTCTGTCTGTACATGTGCCTGTGTGTACAAAAGTTCTCTGTGTGTAAAAGCACTCGTGCGTAGCAGCATTTCAGATGTGTCTAACAGTTTCTTTGTGTCAAGGCTTCTGTATAAATTTCTGTATGTAAAGGCACCTGTGTGTAAGCGCTTCTATGTGTCAAAGCTTGTGTGTGTGAGAGAACCTGCGTGTAAAGACTTTTGTGCCTAAGAGTTTTCAGTGTGTAAAAGTTTCTGTGTGCTATGGCTGTTGCAAGGCACCTGCGGTTAAAGGCGCCTGTGTGTCAAAGTTTCAGTGTGTAAATGCATGTAAATGCACCCATTTGATCCCATTTGTAAAAGTTGTTTGTGTGTAAAGAAAAACATGTGTGTAAAAGTGTTTGTGTGTAAAAGCACCTGAGTGTAGAAGCGGCATCATCTGTGTGTGTGTGTCAAAACTTTGTGAATACTTCTGTGCCTAAAGTGTTTTCGGTGTAAAAGTATTTCTGCGTAAAAGATTCTGTGTAACAGCGTCTGTGTGTAGAAGGTTTTGTCAGTACAAGCCTTTGTGTAGAAAAGTTTTTGTGTAAAAGTGTGTGTGTGTAAACGTGTTTCTTGTGTAATTCTTGTGTGAAAGCTTTGGGATCACCATCATCATCAACACTATCATCACCGCCATCGCCATCATTATTATCACCAACATCACGTCATCGTTTTTATCATAGATATTCAAGCAAGCTCGGCCCTCTAATGTTCACACGCAATTCAATCAAGTCTAGTCATTCTTCTGATAGATCGTATCAAAGCATATTCTGGAGGCAAGACAAATCGTACTGGTATCTTGGCAAGCGGACCCCCACTCACACGCACGTGTTCACTACATTTTATCTACATAAACCAGGGACACGGGCACTTTAGCAATGCCTACTCCTACAGTTTGTATAGACCCAAACCACACTGCTCGCAGTGAGCTTTCAATCTTGGCACAAAGCAGGCGTTTAGAACCGTTTAGAATATTATATTGCCAAGCCAGGGATACTAGTAATGGCACTACTGTAGTGCTCTCTTTTGTTTATGGGGCTTATAGGCTGCTTGTTGATCTTAAGACTGGCTGGCAACTTCTCCGCATTCTGCGGGATATGTCCTGATTTGATTCCTTAATTCTGTGCTGCGAAGACATGAAGACATGACTTCGTACGTATTCGTACTTCTCTAGAAAAGCTTAGAAAGCAGGCCAATGGCGATGTAGAGATGCTATCACAACATGTTTAAAAAGAAACCATGGTATCGCGTTCGCTTATTCACGCTTGAAATAGTCTGTAACCCGCTTCAATTGTTGCAAACTCTGGTTTGAACCAACGCTACCGATCAGCTTGCGCCTTCTGCGAAGTCTTGATTGTGCGAACTGACGTTGATGCATTGATCACCGTGGATTTGTGTTATTTGCGTTGTGTTTCTCTGCGATTTGCTGGGCATTCGCTGTGTTTTGCTTTGTGTTGCTTGAAAAGTGCAGGTTGAGAAGACTAGAAAATGGGCCTCAGATGTCAACATCGTCCTCCCGACTTTGTGACAACACTGAACATGTAGGAGCAAGATCACAAACCCTCATATGATTCATATGGATTTATATGGATTCATATGGATTCATATGGTGTTTTTGCACTAGCTGCATTCTCTTCCGCTACCCAGAATGATTTGGAATCAGCCAGGCTTTGCACTGTTCCGCAATGTGGATTGTGTTTTTTCCCGAATGTCTGCCAGGTTCAAGATTTTGTCATCCAGAGCGACGATGTGAAGCTGATGCGCAAAGTCTACACTACCGACTTCCAACAATTATTCAACATGGGGTGCCCTTGTAATATGAAGACATCAATGATCCGGATCAACAATACATGATAATGATCAAACTGACAATCAATATGTATATACAGTGATGTATAGACATATGACAGGCAATTATTGACACACACACATGTATATATATATAATATACATACACATATTATACACATACACACGTGCAGACGCGTGCCTACATACACATATACATAATACAGTATATATATGTACATATGTTTATGCGTGTATATATGTGACAATATGTATGTATGTATGTATGTATGTAATGTAATGTAATGTAATGTAATGTAATGTAATGTAATGTTATGTATGTATGTATGTATGTATGTATGTATGTATGTATGTATGTATGTATGTATGTATATAGTATATATATATACATATGTGTATGTGCATACAGAGATGTATGTGCAATATACATCAATATACTGTGTGTATATCGATACACATGTGGATGCACGTGTACATACATACACAAATTTGTGCTGATCCGTGGTGTCACGTTAGCAACTTGCCTTTTTCAAGGTCTAAAGATGGATTTGTGCCATTTTATGCAGGTACCAGAACTACTCCGAAGGTGAGTGGCGTGTAGCCCGACGACTACTGAAGGCCATTGGCAGACAAATTTTGAAGCTGGTGCAGCTGCAGCGGGTGGTCAGACGCTCATAGACGCTAAGACCGCTAAGAGATCCTATCTGCTGTGGCACTGCTTCACCCGAGACTGATGCAGGAAACACAAGGCATGCTCGGCTTCCAGGCCAACGCACTGCCGGCAACTCCTAAGTGAAGTGTGTTTGCAAACAACGCAACTCTATCATGAAATTAACCAGCTTCGTGGCAGGATGGCCCCAGTACTGCCTTGTTGAACTTTATGGAGACCTATCACTTTGAGGCATCAGAGTTGCTACGTCGACTGCACGTGCTTACGTCAACTTGAATGCCAGACATGAGAGATGACATATATGACATGAGATTGAGTTGTCTGACTTGTTCGGCGGACAGCGCGAGTTATTATTTGCACAGCAGGCCCCACCAAAGTGGATGGGCGTCCGGGACATCCTTTAGTGCCAACCCCAAGGTTGGGATGGTGTGGGGCAATGCCCATGACTTTCATCAGAGCACAATGAATGACAGGAATATAACGAAGAGGAGCTAAAGTGTAGGAAAGGCAAGGGTGGATGTTAGTGGTGTCCAGGTGATGTTGTGATTCTGGACTATATAAGACTATATATATATGCATACAATGCATATACATATGTTCACCAATACACGTATTGTTGGCTGTGAATCATTGATAATGATTGATCATCATGAATACTAGTGATATGATGGGAAGAGGGATGAGGAAGACAATACTGAGAAAAGTGACCAGGACCGCGGTCACAACCACTGCAATAACAGAAGAATAACACAATGGCAACAATAGCAGCCAGCAGCAGCAACAACAGCAGCGACGGCGGTGACGAGGAGGAGGACGACGAGCACGACGAGGACAAGAGGAAGGTCAAGAACGGCAACCAACACAACCACAACACCACAACAACCACAACAACCACAACAACAACAACAGACGCAACAACAGACGCAACAACAGACCCAACGAACGCAACAAACGCAACAACCACAACCGCAACAGCCGCAACAGCCGTAACAGCCGCAACAATCATGGGAACCACGGCAACAACAACAACCACAACAACCACAACAACACAACAATCACAACAGCCACAACAACCACAACAAAAGCAACAACCGCAACAACCACAACAAGCTCGAGAACCACAACAACCACAACAATCACACAGCAACCACAACAGCCACAACAATCACAACAGCCATGGGAACCACAACAACCACAACAACCACAACAATCACACAGCAACCACAGCAACCACAACAGCCACAACAATCACAACAACCATGGGAACCACAACAACGACAACAACCACAGACACTGACAACGACAACGCCTGTGACAACGCCGGCAACAAGGACAACAAAGACAGCAAAACGAAGAAGGAGAAGAAGGAGAAGACGGAGAAGAAGGAGAAGAAAGGATGGGAATGAGAGGGGTCGTCAGCATCATCATCATCATCATCATGATCATGAGAAGGAGGGGGACGACGACGATGACGATGATGACGATGACAACGATGATGCTGTTGCTGTTGCTGTTGCTGCTACTGCTGGTGGTGGCGGCGGCTTCTTGCCGCTTGCGCTTGCTGCGATTGTTGTTGTGCCGCTGATCGCTCATGGTAGTAGTATTGCGGTTGATGATGCCAATGACACTGCCGTGAGGGCTTTGCGCCCATGGGCTCTACATGCACAGTTTCGTACGTGTTGTTTTCCTGAGGCACTGAGCAGTGCAATTTAACAACAACAATTTATAATTCCCTCATTGGGAGCAAATGTAACGTGCGATTTCTTCCCGACATTTCCGATACCGGAATGGGAAACTGCAATGATTCAGCTGCGCTAGAAAAGTGGGAAGATGCATGCGCAGAAAGCATGGACACAAGGCCGGAATCATATTGATTGATCCACGCTGTTTCCACAGTCCACTTTGTCAGAGGGCAGCTGAGTTTCATCGTGAAGCGATGGTAGAAGCAACCCAGTTTCACATCCAGTCCTCCCAGACGACAAGTTCTGCGTTTGGTCATGAAAAAGTGTTCGTCTCGTTATGTATTCAAAAATCGACAGATTGGACAGGACATGATATGTGGTGTTTCATTGTTTTTCTCAAGATGTTTCTTGCAATTCTTCAGCTGCTATTTAGTGCAGGCGCATGTGCAGGAATGTGCAGATTGTTTAGCCTTTAGCAACATATACATTCACTTCGACTTTCCGATTGTTTTTTCTTGCCGAAGTTAGCCAGCGAACCGGGAGTCAAGGCTGTGAGCAAACATGAAATGCCTTGAAATGCCAGATCTGCATGACAACTGCAGCTTCAGCGATCTCTATCACCGCACTGGCCGCCCTTGCTAAAATGCACTGGCAATATGTGGCAATTGGACACACCAACTTGGACGAAGCGACTGAGACATCCAGAGATATGATATCTACTCGTAGAAGCCAACCCATCTAGACAAATGTGTGGCAATGCAAAAGTGATATCATGAACAAATGCACCATCTTATTCGCTTTACCAGGTTGTATAATATATATATATAGTATCCAGAATTTATATATGAATTTATGGGTAGGTGATTTACACCCCCACGTGAGGAAGCAACCTTTTTATGTCACTGCTTCATAATCGTTGGTCCGACTCTTCCTGATTCACTGAATGCCACTCGGAGCAATTCTCAGCATAAGTAGCATTTACAACACTGGTATCGGAACAAATGGCTTGTCAGAGAACAGGTGCAAAAGCTCAGTGGCATTGCTGCAGAAGCTTGTTGCAGCCAGTTGTAGCCTTTCAGCCCACTAGTTGCCCAGCCCGATGAACCCTAGTTAGCCATACTTTTTCACTAAATTATAGATCACTATAGTAATTCAGGTCACCATGTGATTGCATAAATCATTTGCAGAAGCCATGTGACTACATGTGCTGGAATCCAGCAGAAATTGGGTGTGGATTTCTCAGAACCAAGTTCGTTGGTTGCCAAGCTTCAGTCTTGTCTCTGTCCAAGATGCTCTGGTTGGTTTTGCTATCATGTTGAATAATAAAAAACGAAAAGTACCGCACAAGGCGGTGGCGGAAGTTTCAAAAATAGGAAACTATAGGAGAGGTTGGTTGTTGTGAATCACAGATGGCAGAGTGAATCCACTGATGGTCCGAACGGTGGTTGGAGCTGTGTTTTTTGGAGTGGTTGCAATGGTTGCAGTGGTCACCTCACCACAGCTGCTGGATGTAGTGTGGTGTAATGCAGTTGTAGTTGTAGTTGTAGTGTAATGGTAGTTGTAGTGTAGTGTAATTAGTGTAGTGTAGTTGCAGTTGTAGTTGTAGCTGTGGTGTGGTGTAATTAGTGTAGCGTGCTGCACTGTAGCGTTGTGTACTGTAGTGTGGTATAATGCGGTTGGGAAACAGTTTGAAAAGGTCACTGGGTCACTGCCTTAAGTGAAAAATTGGCTGCACTTATTTCCACGTTGGGTCGAAGCTAGCATGGACAAAACGACGACACCCTCATAGGCTCGCTGATCGTGAAGAAGTTGGGATAGGGCAGGGACCTGGCCGCAAAAACGAAGGTCGATGTCGCCAAATGCCACGCCTGTCACGCAAAGTGCCGCAGCGCCCCGGGCAACTAACGGCGACCAAGCGCGCCACCAGATCCAGCCCAGTGCCATAAAATGGCACGCCTACGACGCAAAACGAAGGTCCATGTCGCCAAGCGCCACGCCTGCCACACAAAACCTAGGTCGATGTCGCCCACTCAAAACGATGGTTGTCACGCCTGCCACGCAAAGTGCCGCGGTGCCCAGGACTTGGGGGGTGCAATGGGGTGCACCAGATGGGGATAAACAAGAACCCTACACAAAGATGCGGGGAAAAACACAGTGAATCGCGGCTTTTCTACCTTTACGCGCACCCGCAAATCTTTCTGCTGACTCTTTCTCTTCTCTGATCTTCTTTCTTTCTTCTCTTCTCTTCTCTTCTCTTCTCTTCTCTTCTCTGACTCTTCCCACCTCTGCTTTTTCCATCTGTCCATATTGCGGGAAGTTCGACTTCTAAACTTCCTTCGATGATCTATGTACTGCGTACAGTAGGTGAAACAGATTAAAATTAAATTAGGACGCTGGTGTGCGTTGTTGTTTACGGCAAAGTGCTTGCTGCATAGCACCTCAAGTTCCTTGAAAGCAGACAAATGGGTTCAAACGGTTTTAACTTCCTGAGCCACCAGCAGCCATCACAGCAGTTTTGAGGTCAGGAATGATATATAATCAAGCAGAACCGCGGGCAGGCTACTGCTCTAAGTTTTGAGATGAAGAGAAACTGCCACGGGTGGATTGCCATTTGGAATTGATGCCTGCCACGAATTTTGAACTTTCGAGGGTCAACATGGTCACATGGTGATTGAGTGAGCATGGTCACTTGTCTGAAGCTGAGTGAGTGTGAGTGTGTGTGTGTGCTCTGGTGCAGTCTATTCTCCAGTTCTTTGGCGCGCACCATCGATCAATAGACTACATAGTCATGGTCGCAGTCCTAGAGCGATGCAAGAGCACCTTAGGCCAGTCAATGGCGGAAGTGAGAAAGAACGCATCAGTATTGGTTGGACACTGCAATTGGTTCTCATGATGTGTTCCTGGCCTCCGGGACAAGCTCTTTCTCTTTCAGGGGTTCAGTGCAAGCACTTGCTGTATCAGGTGGAAGATGGTCAAAGTACTTTTCTGGACGTGCAAGTTTGTTCTCTCAGCCAGCGTGTTGATTGCAAGGTCCGATGTGTCCAAGCCAATGGCGGCAACTGCGACACTGGCTGGGACAGTCAGGTCTTATGTGCACCTTGGCCCCATGCGTTTAATTTGCGGGTCTTTTCAACGCAATTTCGAAAATCTTGTAGGGAAAGGCCAGCGATTCTGGCATTTTATTATGAGAGCTTGATTTTTCCGTTCTTGAGTCATTTGGAACTCAAGATACTGATCTTAGATGCTGATTCATTCCCTCAATGCGGCATTACACTTGCATATTTGCATTTATAGTCTTAGTCATCAACGGAATCCATGATGCGTTGATGTTGCTGCTATGCAGAGGATTGCAGGTGATCCATACAGTGCCATACAGTCTGATCATGACCTGCCCTGAGTGACTTGTTAATGGAGATCTATAAGCCAAAGCAACTAAAGTATAGAATGTATATACATCATTATACATCGAAACTTGGTTCTGGTGCATTCTGTTGAAGACCATCATTGTGTGTGTGAGCGTTGCATGATGTTACATGTTCATTGCAGCATATTGCAACAACCGTTTGGTCACTTTGTCATTCAAACTGGTTGGTTCTTGACCGAGGTGCTGCAGCTTGCAGCTTTGGGGCAAAGCTTTCTCCAAAGGCTTGCGGACTTTGCGACGTGGGACGAAGTGGAAGTGTTGACAGATGTTGTCAGGTAGCGTCGGCTGTACTATACAGGTCAAGGTTGGGATATGAATGGATGTGATACGTGTCACAAGGCTGTTCCCTCAGCTGTGTTGGATGTTGAGGGCCTTCATGAAATGTGGCCTCTGGTTTTTGTACATGTTTGTACCATATCTACCCGTATCTATCCATATCTTGACAAATGTTGCTTTGCATCGCGGGATCTTGAGCCTGAGACTTGCGAAGAGATGGTGTGCAGGTCATTGGCAACATGATATCTCCCAGGCTTTTAGTATGGCTTAGTACGCGTAAATCTTTAGACGAAGACGTTAAAGGTCTTTAAAGAGCATGAAGAGCAGCCTGATTGCGGGCAGTAGCAGCAGGATCCAGAAATCAGGTAACAACTTCTCGAAACACCCAGCTTATGTAAATTCCTCTGGCTTCCGGTCCAACTCTTCGGGGCGTGCTTTTAGGATCTCAAGACATATAGACATCAGAGACCATGAGAGCGCAAGACAATTGCAATTGTACAGTTGTACACATCTAGGCTTGTGGAGACGCTGCTGTGAATGTCTTATACTTGTACTGTGCCCACATGTAACCTGCAATGATATATATATATATACGTATATATATATATATAGTGTGTAAACATACATACATACATACATACATAAATACATAAATACATACATACACACATGCATACATTACATAAGTACACCATTACATACCATTACATGCAATTACATACCCTACATACATTATTTACATTACATACATTACATACAATGCATACATTGCATACCCTACATGCATTACATACCCTACATACATTGTATACATTGTATACATTACATGCATTACATACATTACATACAATACATACATTACACAATCTTTTTATACATTACATACATTACATACATTACATACATTACATACATTACATACATCGCAATCATTGCAATCATTGCATTCGTTACAAACATTACAAACATTACAAACATTACATACACACATAGGTTCATAGCTGCATAAGTGCATAGGTACACACGTTCAAAGATACAAAAATCCATGGCCACATAGCTACATAGGTACATACTGGTAGGTAGTCAGAAACATTCATACATAGATACATAGATAGATAGATTGATAGATACATACATACATACCTAGATACATACATAGGTAGATACATACATACATACATACACACACATACACTACATACACTACATACACTACATGCACTACATGCATTACATGCATTACATACATCTCACACATTACATACATTACATACATTACGTACATTACATACATGCATGCATGCATGCATTCATACATGCATTTCATACATTACATACATTACATACATTGCATTCATTACATACATTACATACATGACATACACTACATAGACTACATACACTACATGCACTACATACACTACATACTCTACCTGCATTGCATACATTGGATGCATTACATACATTACATACATCACATACATGACAAACATTATATACATTACAAACACTACATACATACATTACATACATTACATACATTACATACATTACAGTCCATTACAGTACATTACATTACATTATTTGCATGACATTGCATACATTACATTACGTTACCTTCACATTACATCTACATTACATTTCATTACATTACATACATTACATACATTGCAATCATTGCAATCATTGCATTCGTTACAAACATTACATACATACATACATACATACATACATACATAAATACATACATGCATGCATGCATGCATGCATACATACATACATACATACATACATAGTTACACAGTTACACAGTCGCAAAGATACACGGATAGACGGATACATAGATACATAGATACAGAGATACAAAGATACATAGATGCATAGATACATTGATGCATAGGTGCATAGATGCATAAGCACATAGACAGGCAGGCAGACAGGCAGGCAGGCAGACAGACAGACACACAGACACACACAGACACACGGACACACACAGACAGACAGGTAGGCAGGCATGCATGCATGCATGATATACATTTGACATGAAAATGCATGTGCTCACTGTTACATCTTTATTTCTTACAATGCATGCATGAGAGTTGGTCTGGTTTTATACGGTCTAGTTTGCCGACTGTCATGTCGGTTCACATTGACAATGTTCACATCATGCGATGCGAGTATAGACTTGCGTATGTAATACGTTTGCGGTAGATCTGAAGGAACTTACTTTGAGCCGCTTCTTGACGAGAACCGCACGCACCCAGGGAATTGGACAGAGAGGAGAGAAGCGGGCCAGCCCAGCTGGGGCTGAACATGGCGCCACTTGGGCACGCTTGGACGCAAGTTTGGCTTTGCGTGCCCAACTTGGTCCTGTATAGAGGGCATCTGGCGCCGAAGTTGGGCCCAAGACAAGCCCAATGTGGGCAACATGGCTTTGCACGAACCCCCATCAAAGCCAAGAAACGTTGGAAGTAGCGGTAAAAAGGCAAATTTTCAGCGTGTCGCATCAAGTTGGATTGGGCCCAACTTGGTCCCGGGCCGCCCCCATCGGAGCCCAACTTGGGCCAACTGGTCATGTTGGGGTGAAGTCGGGCCCAAACCGATCCAGATTCCATATTGAAGCCATGTGATGCACATGGAAGTCCAAGTCAATTCTAACATGCCGCAGCTTGGCACCTTTGGCGACAGCTTCACACCAAGTTGGGGTGGGCAGAAGTTGCTCCCAAATGGATCCAAGTTGGAGCCAAGTTGCGCCATCTTGGATCCAAGCTGGGCCGAAGTTGGAGCCAATTGGTCCAAGTTGGGCCGTAGTTGGGGCCTTGCTGGCCGAAGTTGACCCCAGGCCGGGGCAATGTTGCGGCCATGTTGGATCGAAACGGTCCATTTGGACGATTTTGGGCCGATCTGCAAAATGCTCGAATGACCGCAGTCACGTGCACTTTTTGGCGGCTCGCCCGGGCGAACATGGCCCCCCCCAGCTGAAGCTGTACCAGTCTTGACAAATCTGCCCGTTCGTATCACTCGCCGCTAAGTTATCACACCTCGGCACCTTCGGCGCGGACGGATTTGTTGTGTCCTCCAGCATAGAATCTTACCGCTTTTTGGAGAACTTGGCGGGAGAGTTGAATTTTCCAAACACCCTTGCACGATGGCACATGCAAAAATCACGACCCCTACTTACTTTAGGAAATTAATCCAGGTGGACCGTTGGTTATCCAGTATTTTTTCGGCTAATTTTACTTTCTCCAGTTTTTTTAAGAACTTTTTTTGGTGGATTGATTACCCACACCTTCCAAGGATTAATTAAGTTAGGCAGTATCCAGAATAAGCCTGAATGTTTGAGAATGAGAGCGGGACCACCTGGAATTAATTCGCCATAATTTGTTCATAATCTGCTTACATCGGCAACACGTTACCAATAACCCCAGATCTGCTTACTGGGGTTGCTTGTGGTCAATGGGATGGTCACCGGCACCACGCAACATCACCATATAATACCATATATATATACATACAACTGTATATACACATGTGTAGATGGATGTTTGCCAGGATTCAAAATATGGACACGCTTCGTTCCGATGGCAAAAAACACTCACGTTTTTCTTTTTGTCAAAAAAACTCTTTGAAACATTTTTCCAGTGACATGCTTTAATCACAGAAACATTGATTTTTCTGCTGAACAGATTTGAAACTAGAAACGACTCATTTTTTGTGTTCACCCTGCTTCGTGTATCAAAACTAACTTTCAGCTATTTTGATAGAATGTATATACACTTGTTCCTTCTCTTTTGTTTTAGTTCTTTACACCGTTTTCTTTCAACATATTTTTTCTACCATTTACTATGTTCAAAATCACTTTTTGCCCATTTTTGCCCTAGTTTCCATCTCTTGTCTCACCCGTTGTGGCGTCTCGGTGTTGTTCCCTCCTTGTCGTTCCCCCGTTGTGTTCCCCCCTGTTGGGGATTGCTCACCTGTTGTATCTTCCCCGTTGTGTGTCCCCTGTTGTGTGCCCTCCTTGTTGCGCTTGGCTTCTCCGGCTCAGAGGTGCTCTCGACGCCTAGCCTGGAGGACCCCTAATTTGAATTACTGGGTCCCGAACTAGTACACCCACCCCCACCCCCAACTTAATTTTAAGCAGTGCCGAAGGAGGCCGCGCCAATGATTTGACGCCAGTGATTTATTTTCATAAAGAGAACGGCGGAATCACGACATGGAAAACGGTCATAGCAAAATGGAAAGGAGAAGTTTCCAAAACATCTGAAAACAACCATCATTCCAAAAAAAACATTCCTTAACATTCCGATAGTGATGATTTTGGGTTCAGACGAGACCTGGAAGGCGCATTTTTTTTGGCCATTTTGCACAAAACCTTTTTTTTGTAGTTTTCAATGATCCTTATTGTCTAATTTGTAGTGAGTAGTGAGTAGCCATTTTGGGCTCCATAGATTTCGATGTTGTAGTGCAATTTTGGATGGTTTTGTTATTCTGTAGACCCCTTTTCTGCGCAAAATCGCCTACTCCCATCTTCCCCTGAACGTGCAAGAGATATAGCGTTAATATTTTTATTTTGGCGTTAGTTAGAAGAAATTATTTGGGGTCCACCTGTACAAAGAAAACACTGTAGTTCCCGCACTCTTGAATTATTTATTTTGCCAAAAATTAGTCTAGGTGGGCGGGAAGAGCACCATTTATTATGTCCAGGTGGATGGTTAGTGCCGACGAGCCAATTAATTGAGGTACCTCGATGCAGTTCGGACCCTTGGACTAATACTTTTATTAATTGAGGTGGGAACCCCTGAAGACCCTTTAGGAGGTAGTCATCAAAATCCACTTTGGATATAGGTACAGAACTGGTATTGTGGATTCCTGCGAAATCCCATTGACTACCACTGCAATACACTACAACTGCGTGGAAATGGCCCAACAAGTAAAGGGCAATCGTTCAAGCTGCAGTTGTTTTTTTTGGTGCGGTTGTTCATGGTCCACATAGCGGCTGGGGATCTGACGGGTCGGACCTGTCAACACACTTGTTCCCAGAGCCACCTGAACCCAGAATCCCATTGAACATGTTACATCCTTCTTCACCCACTTGCCTTCAGTTACCCATGTTATCCGGGGTTTGCCGCTCTTCATGCCGCCAGAGAGTTCGACACCAGCTGCGCGCCTTTCCTCGCAGAAAGGCTCGGCATGAGCGCAGTAATGCGCAGTGCCAGTCTTGGTGTTGCTGTCATTGACATTGCACTGGTACATACTGGTACCACTTTTGGACAGCACTGGGATATATATATATATTTATATATGTATATATATATATATTTTGTATCATAGGCAGCTGCCAGGCTGGATACATTTCTATTGGAAGACACTGAAAAGACAAACTTGGGAGATTGTAGCAGTCTCACGATGTTTTATGTTTGTGTTTTCGGCAAGGGCTTGTCATTAGTCTGCAGACTTGTTTGTTTGGACCAGGCTATTTTTGACATAATGTTTACTGTATGACATGAGTTTTGCGTATTTTTGTGATGTTTGACTAGGTTTGACATGGTTTGACCATGCGAGGCTGCTGTTTCTGTCGGTTTGCTTCTCGCACTGCAAAGTTCACCAGCTCGTCCGAGCCTTGCATGACAACCCGCGCCAAAGGCAAGACTTCTTTGCACAGCGGCAACGGAAAAACAAACGGGTAAAAAAACGGGCAATAATTTATTCAATAGAAGGGAAAAGAAAGATGGACTAAGATGGTACTGGCGCATACTGGTGCCAGAAGTCAGCCAGATTCCTTGTCTTCGTGCAAAACTATGCATAGCCGTGCATAGAGCCTTCCATGGAATTCCGAATTCCAAGGTGCTGGTCCTTTCATTAGCTTCCTGACAGATATTTTGCGCTGCCCTGAGCAAGGCAGACGCTGCTATCACACATCGCAGCATCCCGCGCATGCCGTGCTTAATGTCGCAGAATTGGCCATGGCGACCAATTTTTTTTGCTGGTCTTGTTATGTCACTGTCTTGTCCATGTTTCTTTTGCTTTGCGAAATTGTTGATCAGCCCTCACTGCAAGACCCCCCTCTAATCTTCTAAATACACTTTGGTCTGTCCACAAAGTGCGCACAAGTATATTGACGGCGAAAAGAAGATAGCAGTCAAACTTCCGACAGTATGGACACATGGAAGAGCGGAGGTGATAAGAGTCAGAGAAGAGAAAGGCAGAAGAAAGAAGATTCGAGGAGAGAAAGGAACAAGAAGGAAGATCAAGGCGCGCGAAAAGGTAGAAAAGTCGCGCAACACTGTGTTTTTTCCAATGTTTCGTGGCTCCGGAGGGTCGAAAAGTGGGCTTGCTAAAGCGGCGGGTGCGGAGCCATCTGGTCGGATGAGAGGTCAAAAATTGCACGCTGTTGCGGCGCGAAATTTCGAAGTCAAAATGCTAAAAAGCACACCATTCTTGGAGCACGTTTGGAAGTTCAGGTGTCGAAAAAGCGCGCGCGGCTGTGGCGCGAAGCACATGTGGAAGTCAAAACGTACAAAGCACACCGTTCTCGGAAGTTGAGATGTTCAAAAGTGCACAGCGTTGTGGAGCGAAGCACGGGTCGAAGTCAATTTGCTAGAAACACACCATTCTCGGATCACTTTTGGAAGTTGAGATGTTCAAAAGGCGCACGCCGTTGCGGCGCGAAGCACATTTGGAAGTAAAAAGGTCAAAACACCTCATGTTCAGATCACCTTTGGAAGTTGATGTCGAAAAAGTGCACACCGCTGTAGCGGGAAGCACATTTTCGAAGTCAAAATATGAAAGTCGTTTTGCGTGGCAGGCGCAATGGATTCTGCACCTTCTCAAAAGTGAGGCAAACATGTGGGTTTTGTGGCATGTTCAAAAAAGATGGCATGCGTGGGGGTCTGCAAGGATGCCTTTCGCGTGGCAGGCGCAGTGCAAGAGACATGTCAATCAGAGATGTTACAAGGTACTTGGGTTAAGTAGTCTTGTCCTGCAAAAAGTCGTTTGGATGTGGCGTGCAGCTGGGCACTTTGGTGTTTCAGCATGTTTGACAACACATGTAATGATTGCGAAGCTCTATTTTTGTTGGCGGCGTGTAGTGTTTTGATGTTTCGGCAGGCCCCGCGATTACCTAATG
>Ga0126342_10003667_pt1:0-2500 | contig 25598 bp, 20 predicted proteins | sample Cyp1metagenome_FD_92528 | JGI IMG/M metagenome (GOLD analysis project Ga0126342, IMG submission 92528) | Coral microbial communities from Lord Howe Island, Old Settlement Bay, Australia - Cyphastrea 1 metagenome | ecosystem: Host-associated > Invertebrates > Cnidaria > Coral ... | reverse complement strand
TCCCATTAAAGTCAGATTTCTCAACATTCAAGAGAAAATCTCGATGGCCTGCAGCCAGCTGGAGTCCACCGAGTGGGAAGAGGATGTCGCTGTGTGCAGGGAGAAAATCGTTTTCTTTGCAGCCCGGCGAGCTAGCCATTCAACGCAGTTCAAACGTTGGTCAACCAGCATGTTTTTAAGCTTAAACTACATTGACCAAGAGTAAAATGATCACTGTAAATTGCGGAAGTCTGAAACCCAAAGAAAGGAAGGTTCTAGTCGCGCTGAGGGAAGTCTGTCCACCATCGGATGTGCCAAGAAGATGTAAAGCATTGTCAAATGATATGAAGTGATGTAAATTGTACTACTGTAAATTGTAACATATCGTAACAGCTGTCAAATTCAAAACGACGCGTACGAGGCAGGAACCGGGCGCTATTTGACTGCCAGGACGCTGAGACAGATACATTCAGCAAGCTCGTTGGGGCTGCCAGCAATCCGAAACTATGTGCAGCACACAGGCGCCACACAGCACGAGACAAAAAAGACATGGTCGGAGACGGTCGGAGACACTGCAAGCATTTGCTGGCATTTGAGAACTTCAATACAGCATCAGTAGTGCTTGCAATTGCACGTTGTCTTGATTTCAAGCCCTTGATATGTTAATTCTTGAGCAGGATGCAGTATATAATATTATAATATATATATATATAATTATAATTATATATATATATAAGCAGTTCACTTCACTTTCTTGTAGCATCCCTCTCGATGAGCATGAAATGCCCCGAAAGAACGTGGATCTTGCCTAGCAGCCAGCACTGCCTACCACTGCCTTGCCATAGCTGTGTTTTCCTGAGTCCAGAGTCCATCTCCGTTGGCCATCAACCTCCAGGCTATTTGCAGCGCATCAACTTCTTCAACGCATTCTTCTCACTGAGACCTGGCCGTTCAGTGCTTCACTCGGATCGCCAAGCCGAGTCAAACCAGACGGCACTCTCGAGTGCTGGTTTAAAATAATATATAACATAACTAATATATATATATATATATTTATTTACATATATATATATATTGTACAATATTATATATATATTGTACAATATTATATATATATTGTACAATATTATATAAATATATGTATTATAATACCAGTAGTACCGCACAAGGCGGTGGCGGAAGTTTCAATAATAGGAAACCTATAGGAGAGGTTGGTTGTTGTGAATCAGGGATGGCAGAGCGAAGCCACTGATGGACTGAAAGGTGCTTGAGGTCTCCTCTCTTTTTCTCTGTGTTTCTCTATCTTTCTCTGATTATCTACCTACCTACCTACTGATCTATCTGTCTACCTATCTATCTGTCTGTCTATCTATCTATCTATCTCCCTCTCTATCTATCTATCTACCTATCTATCTAGCTGTCTAGTTTTCTAGCTATTTGTCTATCTATCTATCTATCTATCTATTTATCTATCTATCTATCTATCTATCTGTCTAGCCATCTATCTATCTATCTATCTATCTATCTATCTGTCTAGCCATCTATCTATCTATCTATCTGTCTAGCCATCTATTTATCTATCTATCTATCTGTCTATCTATCTATCTATCTACCGACCTATCTATCTACCGACCTATCTATCTATCTATCTCTCTCTCTCTGTCTATCTATCTACCTGTCTATCTGTAAGCTTCTAAATCAACGTCAAAAACGAAACAATTCTGCGACACTCCTTTTATTTTTCAACCTAACAACGTCCAAAATCCAAAACCGCAGCAATTCTGCGAGACTTCCTCAATGTTTGAACTTAACAACGTCAAAAACAAAGCAATTCTGCGAGACTTCCTTGAAAAATGGAAAGTTGAGTGCAGCGCTGGGAGCCTCGTCCCAATGCGTTTTGCGATTGTTTCACTCCACCTGTGTAAAGTACTGCGCCTGCGACGAAAAATTGATGCCAGGTCATACGAAGTGCTGCACCTGTCACGCAAAATCATCTCAGCAAACCTGAAGATCTGATACTCCAAAATGCAACCCCTTTCAGGAAATGAGCGCCCTGACCTCCGAACATCTCTCATGAACATGTCTTTTGTACTGCACCTGCCATGCGAAATGCATCTTTGAAGATCCTCTTCAAATGCCCCACGCCTGCCATCGTTTCTGGAAATGCTGCAAAACCCTCACGTTTTGCTCACTTGGGGTAGTATAATAACCCCGTGCATTGCATTTTAGCTTGGCTTGCACTTTCACTCTGCCAATATGTTGCCGGCCCAGAAAACGATAAGAGGACAAAAACGATAACGATGCTCATATATATATATATACATACTTATAATATATATAATAATATCTATACATATACATGATATGAGGTACGGTCAAAACTCGATCTGGTATATTGCTTATGTAAGGAGAGTTCTCGGGTGTCAGGAACTTGCACAAAACACTATGTAGCGATAGGCTCCCCCCCAAAAGCGATACCTGCAATTGAGAATAAACGTTGGCAGCTCCATGGGATTGGACC
>Ga0126342_10003666_pt1 | contig 25599 bp, 15 predicted proteins | sample Cyp1metagenome_FD_92528 | JGI IMG/M metagenome (GOLD analysis project Ga0126342, IMG submission 92528) | Coral microbial communities from Lord Howe Island, Old Settlement Bay, Australia - Cyphastrea 1 metagenome | ecosystem: Host-associated > Invertebrates > Cnidaria > Coral ... | reverse complement strand
GATAGATAAGATAGATAAGATAGATAAGATAGATAAGATAGATAAGATAGATAAGATAGATAAGATAGATAAGATAGATAAAATAGATAAGATAGATATGTTAGATAGATAGATAGATAGATAGATAAGATAAGATAAGATAAGACAAGACAAGATAAGACAAGACAAGACAAGACAAGACAAGATAAGATAAGATAAGATAGATAGATAGATAGGTAGATAGATAGATAGATAGATTAGATTAGATCAGATCAGATCAGATTAGGTTAGATTAGATTAGATTTGATTAGGTTTGATTAGATTAGATTAGGTTAGATTAGATTAGGTTAGATAGATAGATAGATAAGATAAGATAGATAGATAAGATAGATAAGATAGATATATAAGATAGATAGATAAGATAGATAAGATAGATAAGATAGATAAGATAGATACGATAGATAAGATAGATAAGATAGATAAGATAGAGAGAGAGATAGATAGATAGATAGATAGATTGATTGATTGATTGATTGATTGGTAGATTGATAGATAGGTAAAGAGATAGATAAATAGACATATAGATAGACAGATAGACAGATAGACAGATAGATAGATGGATAGATCGACAGATAGATAGATAGATAGATAGATACATAGATAGATAGATTAGATTAGATTAGATCAGATCAGATTAGGTTAGATTAGGTTAGATTAGATTTGATTAGGTTAGATTAGGTTAGATTAGATTATGTTAGATTAGATTAGGTTAGATAGATAGGTAGATAGATAAGATAGATAGATAAGATAGATAGATTAGATAGATAGATTAGATTAGATAGATTAGATAGATTAGATAGATTAGATAGATTAGATAGATTAGATAGATAAGATAGATAAGATAGATAAGATAGATAAGATAGATAAGATAGATAAGATAGATAGATAGATAGATAGATAGATAGATAGATAGATAGATAGAAAAAAAAGGTAGGTAGGTAGGTAGGTAGGTCGGTCGGTAGGTAGGTAGGTAGATAGGTAGGGAGGTGAGGTGAGGTAAGGTGAGGTGAGGTAAGGGAAGGTAAGGTTAGGTTAGGCTAGGTTAGGTAGGTAGGTAGATATCTTTTGCAACATCTTATGGATAATGTCCCTCCAGTGCCTTCAGACCAAGCTTGTCTTATACGTCATTTGTACAGTGTACAGTATATATTTATATACATACGCATGCATAATTTGTAAACAAATGATATGCAAGAAAATGAAGATTAGATATCCCTGCTGCAGCCCCCAATCCTTCAGAACGGACCATTTGTCGAAGACATAGAAGATCACAGTCCTCGTCAAAAGGGATAGTCAATCAGCAAACCCTATAGAATATACCAACACCACCAGCTTTGATTATTTGGCTTTACCATGGTTTACCGTATATAAAAAACCACTGTTTTGGGGGGGATGTTGTAAAACCCACATCCCAATGGTCGGTCAATCAGCTCATCCCAACAAGATGAGTCGAGAAAGGACAGCCTCATCCCGGATATGGGATTCTCGAAAGCGAAAAACAACCTGTGATTTGAGAAAGGACAATGGGGACGACTTGATGGACCACAAAGCCTTGCACAAGTTGGGGCATATCTAACGTATACATATTTTGTATAGATTGGGAATGCTCTCAGTCAGAGATATGAAAATAAAGAAACACGCTGAAAACAACACAGACGTGCAAACCAAATCAAAAGACACGCATGAACATGTAATAGCATATAGCCCCAACACTGCATGGCATCCAATAATGCGTCAGTCCCGACTGGACGGAGAGCCTTTGCAGAAATACAACTATGCAAATAAGAAACCAAACATGTAAATGTAAACTTAATTTAAACCTACCAAAAGTGCCCGAAGTCATGACAATGGGAATCATCCTGCCAACTGGAATGTTCAGCAAGACTTCAGAAATTGAAATTGTTTACCCTCTGGTAAACTAACATAGCTATTGAAAATGGCCATTTATAGTGGATTTATAGTGGATTTACCCATTAAGAATTGTGTTTTTCCATAGTTACGTTAGTTTACCAGAGGGTAACATGTTTCAACCCATTTAGGGCACGTCTTCTCCAACAGCCAAGCGACAGTTCCAAAGTGTAGAGCACCAAGCACACATCGGAGATCACCAGCAAAGCGACATCAGGTTCATGCTTTGCCTTGGGAAATCGTTGTACGAATTTCATCAAACTATAAAGGGAACTTAGAAATTGATACCCCCGAATTTACCCAATTTTTTGGAGGTATATCCCCTATACCATCATCATATATGGCCATATTCCAATGTTGTGCAAACTACCACCTACCAACCACCAAAGCATCCAGGTGAACGGCATTTCATTGCAAGAATCACAAGTTGTGTCCTCATTGTTTTTCAAAAATCGCTACAAATCCAAATAGATCCTATGGAAAATCCTGTAAACCCATGTAAATCCCATAGTTTCCACCGTAAAATCCACAAAATAAAGGTACCAACGAAAAGAAAAAAAACAATGAAACCTGCCCATGGACTTTAAGACCACAGAATCCATTTCCAAACCCCCTAATCAATTACAAATCCTCAAAACGTGCTCCCAAGCGGCCGCACGCGCATCGATGCCTGCGCAGGTGCAGTAGGCATCCAACAGGACCACCAGGGCCATAAAGTTGGCCACGTAGTAACCTCTGGGCACCACCAGAATCCACAAAACGATGGACGTTTTCGTGAAAACATGGCGGATTTAACTGGTTTAGTCATGAACAAATGAGATTTAAGGATGGAAAATAGGGATATGGCCGATTTGACCGACCATCAAATATATGATAGATAATGGGGATGTGTAAGCATAAACTCTTGGAATTTAAGCGCCAAACATGGGGATTTAGTCAAATAAGACATAGAAATTATATTTCATACCTCAAAAATAGAAGAAATTAAATAGTTAAAACACATAGAAAATGCAAAATTGGGGGTGTCAAATCAACAAACCAGATAGAAGATACTCCTTGTCGCAAAGGCTCCTCCAAGAGCCGGTCTCGAGGGTTATTTAATGTCCTTTTTCAGATTTTAACCCACAGACCTTCTGACATACCAGGGCACTGAAACACTGGTATTTGCAGTGTTTTCACATGTCCAGGTCAAATAGAAGATACTATAGAAACATAGGACCATCTGCGACGGGCCATTTTTTAGACTTCTTGTGGAAAAACGCAAAGAACCTCGTGTTTTTTTTTTGCTTTTTTGGGGCGTGATGTTAGCACCAAATCAGGTTGAAAAAAACCAACCAAATAGAAGATATTGGTGTACAAATTGACCGGCTAAATAGAAGATATTCAATAATTAATTGGGAGGGGTATCCGCCATGGAAATTAATTCAATATATTCAATGAATATCTTCTATTTGATCGGTGTGGCAGAAGCCCTATTTCTATGTATGTATGTGTCCGGTCCGGGGCGAAGAAACACTGAAACTCAAATTTTCCAAATAGCGCTGATACCAAATAGCGCTGAAACTCACATTTTCCATTTTGCCTTCGCTGCAGATAACGCCCCGGACCGGAAACATAGAAGATCAAATCACATAGAAGATGAGGTCAAAAATTACCGAACACATAGAAGATCCAAAAGTGGATCCGCAGCAAGGTCCTCCAAGCGGGCTCCAAAATCCTTTCCGACCCTGGTTTTGGCTCTATTTTGACATCTATGTGATTCTTCCCAAAACGCCTTTCAAAAAACCAAACACATAGAAGATGGGGTACAAAAATAGTAGTTAATATCTTCTATTTTTGAGGTATATAATATAACAATTGTGTTGGACCTGTTGGCCAAAGATGTTGAAGCATAAACAACTAGATCTAGGCAGCAAACATGTGGAAAATGACCTGGGTTACCAATCCTTCACGGATAAAACCAATAAGCACCCTGGAAATTCAAAAAAATGAACAAATGGATTTACATTTCCTATACAACAAGCATAGATCCCGCCAAATAGGGACTTGGAAGCGGCTTCGCTACGGTTCGTTGGGGGTGGTAAGATGATATAACACTGACCGCTGGGCTGTCAATCCATGGGGAAACCACAGTGGTTTCACCAGAAATGAGGATGCAACCGATGCTTCTTGAATCGATCACCAACAAAACGTGTGATGCAAAACTGCCATTTCTGATGGATAACTTCTCTGATGCATCACAAAATCCATAAATCAACTAATCTAGGTTGATTGTCATCCCAAGTAGGCATGAAACAACGTGAAATTTGAAGCTATCAACTATAGCCGGTGATGCCCCCTATGAATTCATATATGTTTGATTATTTTTGCATATGGTGAGAGTGAGAATTGCTACCAACTAGATCATTGACAACAAATCCACACACACAAACAGAAAAATAAAGACAGTGTAAATATATATATATATATACACTGGATTATACAGTAGTTGTTGTTCGATGACTCTTCCAAATCATGGTTAGCAGCTTTTTTTTCGCACAGTGACTCTTCCACATGATTTATTTTTGTTGGGTTTTTCAAGCGGTTTTTGTTGCGGATTTCAGCAGGTTTCAGCCACCAAGCAGCTCTTCATGACTTTGTGCAACCATTTGCTGCTGCTCCTTCTGGACTTGGAGTCCTGACCGCCAGCGCTCTTGCCGTCGTGCTGGATGAAGTTGCCGGTCCTTACGACTCGAAAAAAATAAACCCCAGCGTTCGCAAACGGTGGAAATCAACCAAAGACCAAAGAAAATATGCACTAACTAGACATTAAAATTTAAATATATCAAAATGGCAATAATTGACCCGCTTGAACCAATCGCATGATGGCTCAAAAAATGGTCACCCTGTGGTGCACGACACCACAGTGGAATAAAATGGGAACATCCAGCATTTTATAGCAATCCCCAGAGAAATAGTGTTTCTAGCATGATTATATTCGACTCATATTTCCAGGTGTCCAGTAGGATGTGTGACCCAAGGGTTTCAGCTACGAGGCCACAATGGCGATCGCCAGGTGTAAGTATATACTGCATATATGTATAGATGTGTATCATATGTCTAAATATAATATCTGTATATGTGTGAATATATAACATGTTGTATATGTAAATATCATATATGGCGATGTGTGTAAAATGATGCAATGTAGGTTGATGTATCATATGTCTAAAAATTCAACTAGTCTAATGTAGTAAAGATACATATATAGATACATAGCGTTGCATACGGAGATAACATATCCCCATCTCCTGTGATTTTGCTGATGGTCAACCCCACCTATGGCCACAATCAAGGGGGATCAGCAACCAAAATCCAATCATCCACCATCCGTCATCCATAATATATATATATATATATACATATATACAAACACAGTATGTGTATCCCTGTATTGCATCAGCCAAAATATTCAAAAATCATATAATCCGTAAAATCCATCATATAATCCTCCCAAGAGATCTTCAAATTTGGAAATCGCCCAAGCTTCACTTGTACCATGCTCTTCCTGGGTCGTTTGGTGCGCGTGCCGGTGGACGTCGTGGACATCTCCTGCCTTGGTGTGTCCATCGTATCCGACGGCTCAGAGGCTTCCGAGATGGGCTCGTTGTGCAGCGCAGTGCCAAGGGGCCTTGCCGGGCCGAAGGCAAAAAGGAGACCTGTGGGCAGAGGTAAATCTATATAGCCAAAGGCAAATGAAGCCTCAGTTATTGTGTCAGTTCCAATAGGACCCCCAACAATAAACCCGTTGGTGATGATCTATATATATATATATACTTCCACTACACTGGGTTTTGAGCACTGTCGACAAAGCATAAGAAAATTGCAAATCCACGCTTTATTTAGGCATTTCCATGTTTTTTTTTTCAGGCCTTTCCACGGCATTTGAAGGTCTTTCCAAAGTTGTTCCACGGCCATTCTACGGCTCATGTTTTTCTTTTGGCCTTTTTTAACCGAAACATATACCTGCTTTTTGTTTCCGAAAAAACAAAATGAAATAAATAGCCAAACATAATTTTTGACTTTGACATAAATCCTGGTGTCTATATTCTATAGTATTCTACAGTATAATATTGAAATCAAGAGACACCTAAGAACATTTCTTGGTGAAACCGTTGGGCCATCATTGCCATTTTAGGCCTTTCGTTTCAAACGAGGTCGAGGCCTCACAAAAGGAGGCCTCTGACGCATGGGGTATATATAACCCCAGGCCCAAACATGTTTAAAAAACAAGAAAAAAAGGGAAAAATGTAGATGGACCAACCCAAATGATATCCAGTCCAGCATTTCCGGGTTGGTGGACCCCCTAAACCCGAAGGTGTTAGGCCTTGAGGTGCGAAAACAAAAGTTGTTTCCAAGTGGACTGATTTAAGGAAACATCTACAGATTACAGGAAAGCAGGTCTTTACATCTATCCTTGAACTTTGATTTTTTTGGGGGAGAGATTACCTTCCCAACAAGGTCACCATCAAACAATGCTTCTTAGAAAGTCAGACCTCCTCACTGCTAAGTCCCCTAAGTGGGCTATTCTAGCTGTAAATCACCATAACCTCACGTGCTTAAGCACTTACTACGTGGTGTGAGCATCATAGTATGATAGAGTGTATGATATATTTATATACTGTATATAGATATATACGGATATATATATATATATATCCCATCTGATTATTTAACATAGCCATGGAAAATCACCATTTTTAATAGGTAAACCATCTATAAATGGGCCATGTTCCATAGCTATGTTAAATAACGTATGAAAAGATAGACACCCCGCCACCAAAAAAAAAAAACGGCCCTTGGCTCCATCCAGCCACAACCCGTGCTGCCAAAGGTCGCCATGGTGCCCAATGCCCGGTGAGCACAGCACGGTGACCACAGCGGTTCGATGTTTCTTCTAATGATGTTAGCACTATATACAGTCAAACAAAATCTATATATATATATATATATCCATAAATAGATAGATAATGGTGTATATATAGATATATGTAATATATGACTGCATATGTGCGATGTGCGTTACCCGTATGTTTGACCAAAATTGTTGTCACTTTGGTCCAGAAACACTTATAGTTATGGATTTGGTTCATCGCTGGTTGGCCACCGTGTTTTTTTATTGAGCTCAAAGCTATGGGCCAACGGGTTGATGGCAGTGAAACCCCAGGCTCAGAGGTTTCAACCTATAAACATATGAAAGGGAATAATGAAACAAGGTAGTGCCCGGTGCGTTGTCACAGTTGGTTTATGAGTGGTAAGAGCTGGGCGTATCGTGGATATATGTAGATATATCATGAATGATGTATCTATATTCGTAGGGTTTAGGAACCAACAAGCTTAAGTCTTTGGGGCACACCTTGTAGGTACTGAATTGCCTTGAAGTTGTTGGTGCGATCATCCCAACTGGATCACAAATGGATGGCCTATAAACATAGATGATTTACATTAATGTAAATACTGGTTTACCATAGCTATGTAGATGATTAAATTGGGATTTTCCATAGCTATGTTAGATTACCTGAGACTGATTTAAACATATTTAAACCACCAACCAGCCTTGTTATCTATTGATCCTCCAAGAATTGACACATCAGTTGCAACAGTTCCACCGCACCGATCATCTTTTTGTGGCATCATCCTACCCAAGTATAATGTCAACTTAAAACCTACCATATGGTGTGCATATAAATATAAATATATTACTATATATGTATTACATATTTAAACATCTAAACATATGTATATATATATATGTAAACATGCATCTCAAAATTACGCACTTCCCTATCAATCTCCCCTAATATCGTCAACCATGCAACCATCCATCTCTAATCAAATCTAAATCTAACCCAATCAAAATCTATCAAAACTTAAGCCTATCAAATATCTATAACATTCTATCTCTAATCAATACTGAACGAAAACCTACAAAACTCAGATGCTCCATGTATGGAATATATTACCTACATTATCCATCATTATCCTACAAAACTGGGTGATTTTTAGGGCAAATGTTGGTAAATATTCCAGCACCATGGAGCCATGGCATCGGCATCGCCTCCCTGGCCGTGGCGCACTGCCGCAGCGCGGTCGCCAAACGGCCACAGAGCTGCAGAGTGTCGGACGTCATGGCGCCTGCATCGAAGGGTCAGAGTTAGCAGGTGAAACCACCAAAAAAGGATAAAAAAATGGTGGTTTGATGGGAATGTCATTAGGATTTAGTGCGATTTTATTGTATTTAAGGGGAATTTAATGGGATTCGGATTAAATGATATTTAATGGTGTTTTGATGGGTGATTTAATGTGAATTTCATGGAAAGTGAATAGTTATATATTAGTTTTCAATGGAGTAGTATTAGAGTCTGGGTAGATGATTAAGAATCCGACAGATACGGCTATTAATATCTGGGAAGCACCTACTGTAGATCTGTAGATAGATCTGAGATGATAGATCTAGATGAAGTTGTCAACAGTACTATGATGTACTATCCAATGCTGATGTATTACACTAATGGAGTACTATTAGAGTTTCGATAGTTGCTGAGAGATTTCTAAGTGTTAGTTATTTGAACCGAAATAGCTCTATAAGAATTTAGATAGATCTGGATAGTCATTGCGAGGCGAGCACTTATAAGTTTGATTACTTGCTGGATGACGTGATAGATAGATCAAAAAGGAATTATGGATACTGTACTATCCAAGTGTTACATTTTGTAATGTACTTATCAAAAATACTATTTCATCACTATTATAGATCACATACTGGCGTTAGTGGTAGCAGTGGTAGCAATAGAAGAGTTCAAATATCAATAGTGAATCATGCTATCAATAGTACTGTACTATCTTATGCTGAATTAATGTCCATATCTATTTAATGATAGTTCATTTTAATGGCCCAGTAGATAGTTATGAAAATAGTACCGCTATAATCTAAATGGTTTCAGTAGTTAATGCTAGTTCATCGTCATAGTTCATTGTGATAGTTCATCGTGGTAGTGTAGCTTAGTGTGATAGTTCTTTGTCGTAGTTTGTTGTCATAGTTCAGTATTTGAGTTCATTGTGCGATTAGCTAGTTATTAATTGTACTATATATTGAAAACAAACATACCCTCCGGCAAATTAATATAGCTATTGAAAATGGAAATTTATCGTTGATTTTCCCATGAAAAAATGTTATTTTCCATAGTTTTTTGTAAACGTTTACCAGAGGGTAAACTTTTTGGAAAAGTAGCGGACGGGCCACGTTCTTCTTCATTTACCTATTGGTAAAGATGGCGTTCACCCATCAACTGACCAACCAGTGGAACAGGATGTCACTGAAACAAAGCAGCGAACATGCTATGAACCATGGCATTCTACAACATATCTCTAGAACATTCTAGAACAGGTAGATGTAGATAGACGATAGATAGCTAATGGATATATATATATATATATACAGTAGTAATGATAGATAGTAAGATATAGTAACAACAGAACATAATAGGCGAATAGGTAAGTAACATTAAGTAACTATTCCAAAAGGGATGCTCATCATCCGGCAGAAAAAAACAATGATGTAAAACACGGGAGGCCAACCAATGAGTTCATCAATCAATTCATATGTACACCAAACTGAGCTTCAAGTGGCAAACATGTGGGCTGTGAGCGATAGAAAGTGCAATGCAATTTGGCTACCAAGCATGTATGTTTTCCTTTGCGAACATGTTTTTTTTTTAATTTTATCATATTTTATCATTACAATAAATATTGCACTTTTGAGCAACTAAACTAGGGATGTGACGTTTGAAGCAGCAACCAAATAGGAACACCACTGGCTATGGATGTTCACCAGCAAAGTCATGGCGATCTGACAAGCATAACTGGTTGGTGGTGCAATAACCATGTTGAAACATATGAAAGTCAATGGGAAGGATGACGACCCATATATTATGGAAAATAAAAAATGTTTGAAACCACCAACCAAATAATTATTGATTCAAAATTGCCATCAAGAAACTGGGAGTTGCTGAAAGATCTATTTCAGTTGTTGAAAAACACAGCTTCTCCATAGATTCTCCAAATGATGGATTTACCATGTCGAAAGTAAAGATTCAATTTTTGATATGTTCCGCAAATCTAGGTTACTAACCCACCATTCTTCGCCATAAAATCGCCATTCAATTCCCATTGAACATCATTAAATCCCCATAGAAACACATCAAAATCCCAGCTTTCGTGCTGGATAAATTGGCCATCGCCTGCATCTGCATCCTCTCCCAGTCGCTCCTAACGTTGGGGGCAGATTCAGCTCAAGACGGGACTTTCCCCAAACGATAAGCTAAGCTGTTTATGTATACACAGTTGTTTGTTTCACCATATATATATAAACATATCCCTTGTGTATATACTGTATATATAATATATACAGTTGTTTGTATACATATACACAGTCTAACATGGCATAGTAAGTATGCCATTCCATTCATATTCAGCTATATACCATTTGGTTATTTAACATAGCCATGGAAAATCCCAACCATCAATGGAGGTGCAAATAGCTGGAAAAATAATCTATTTTGATTAGGGCCATCTATAGCATGGCTATGTTAAATAACCAGAGGGTAATAATAGTGGCCAATAATAAGATTATAATGGGATAATAATGGTTTATGGTTGGATAACCATTGGTTAATAATTGTTAATAATTGTTAATATAAATATTTGTGGTTAATAACTGTCTCCCCATGAAATCACCTATTGTAAACCATCGGCAAGGCCAAGTCGCAGGATTTGCCCAGCGTTTCTCTGACAATTCACCTGCGCTGTGAACGATCACTTTTAGGGGCTAGATCTGGTTTGTAAATATTCTACGGTAAGTGTATTTACTAATGGTTAGTAAATAGTGAAAGTAACATCTAGAAATATGGAAGAATCAGATCTATATTAAATATTAAGTAATATTTACTAATCAGATTTACTGTATTCTGCTGTAATGGTTGGTAAATATTGAGGTGTTAGCAAATATCCCCAATGGCTAGGACATATCTCCAATGGTTGATTTGCTATAAATATATTAAATATACCGTATATACCTAATGGCTAGATTGGTTAGCAAATGAACTTGTAAATATCACCAATTTCTGGTAAACTATTTATGGTTTGTAAATATCCCCAGTTTGTTAGCAATTTATGGAAGTATTAAAAGTACACAGCCAGGTTATTATATATATATTGGAAACAACCAACCAGCTTTGGGGTCCACGGGTCGCCTGAAAAGGATTGAAACATTTCACAGGTTTGAATCAAACCAAAACTGGTTGGTGGTTGAGCCACCCCTCTGAAAAATATGAAAGTCAATGGGGATGATTATCCCATATATTATGGAAAATAAAAATGTTTGAAGCCACCAACCAGAAAAAAAAACATCTATATGTTTAACATGTTTAACACTACCTAAGCAACAAACATTGGAAGTGGAAAAAAAGATTGACCTTTCCACCACAGACAGCGGGATAGTTGTGAACCGTTTGCTTTTTCTTTTTTAACATAGGTTAAACCAACAAACATTGGTAAAATCCCAACAAAGTGATTTCACCAGAAATGGGTGACCCCAGGGGTACCATGGGGCACCCCCCGCGTCTCTTGCATCTCTGCCTTAACCGCGTTTCAAATAAAATATTGGCGAGTCCCTTATGATTTTTCCTGCCAAGTAACATCTATAGTACACTTTGATACACTTTCTTGGTTTGTTGACCAACCAATTCTTTACCAAATAACTTAGTCCATGTTGCTCAATGGTCCATAATTAGTTAGTAAATAACTGGTGAAAATTCATGATAGCCAATCATGAATTAACATCAATTACAGTAATGTTGGTAAAACAAGGCCATAAACCACCCATTTGGGAATGGTTTATTTATACCACCTATAAAAATGCTGATTTTCCTGGGGATTGTTTATTGTTTTACCCACATTTAGCCAACTTACCAAACACCACCGGGCCAGCAACTTTCAAAACCACCGGGCCAGGAGACTCAAGATCCGCTCCAGTTCCGGCTCTCCCATGGCTCCCGTGGCCCCCGTGGCCCCCGGGGCCCCCTCCCCTGGGGCCGAGAAAGCTGGGGGCCCGTTTCAAAATGGCCATGGACCATGGAGGATGGACCCCGGCTTGAGTTTTGAAATGGTTTCACATCTGAAAATCATGTTGGTGAGTTCTATTCTAACCTTGGACTTTGTGACTTTGATTGTTGGACAATGAAATAATGAAATACATGGAATATAGACACAGTATAATTATCAGAGATTTCGACACATCGTCACGTGTGGTGTCAATTTGCATAGATATAGGCCTGCATAGCTAATTGAGACGATTTTCCCAATATTGTTGGGGGTGTCAAAAAAAAGTTAGTTGAAAAAGCAGAAGGACCATGCGCAGCATATGTGATACTTAGTAGGAGGTCCGCCAAATGTGGTTGTCTCCGGTTTGTGGGTGGTTTATCATAATTATAGTATTATAGCCGAAATTATAGCCACAATAATTGACCAAGCATTGAGTAGGATCATCATGGAAGTGTATACCAAGGTTCAAACTCGTATGGTCATACATGCAAACTATCAGGAATCATGAGACAACAATATGAACATATGATAAAATAAGAGTATGATAATATTATAATATGGTAATATGCATCTGTATGATATTGTTACTATACCTACCCTGAAAGGTAGGCACCCCAATCATTTCAAAATCAAGATAATAAACCCTGAGAGCAATATCCATGCATCAACTGTCATGACCAGCTGCAACACCTACAAGGCCTATAAAACGAATCATAACTTGGGCAGGCCACAAATGTGAATGTTTGAAGTGCCTGCGCTCCAGGAAATCACTCAACCAAAACCCAGAAAACATCAAATTCATCGAACATCAACACTATATAATTTGTGGGTATACCCCATTTTAAGATACACCTTGCGCATGGAAATCTGGCCACCTGGTCTCCAGCCCGACTGCACCGGGGCCGGGAACGAAGACCGCCATGGGCGTTCACAGTGCTGACGAAAAGCAACCAGGACTGGAGTGGACCCGATGGAGGTGTGAAAAACCAATGATGGTTATTTTGATGGGCCTGCCAGTCGTTTCAAATTGACACATGAAACCTGATTTTCGGAAACAATTTCGGCCTGATTTACAGTATACATGAAAAAAGGAGGGCATAGCATCAAGACCATGGAGGAAGTTACATGACCAAGTTCAGAACGTAGCATCAAGAGCGTGGTGGAAGTTACATGAGCAAGTTCAGAGCGTAGCATCAAGAACGTGGTGGAAGTTACATGACCAAGTTCAGAACGTAGCACCAAGAGCGTGCTGGAAGTTACATGAGCAAGTTCAGAGCGTAGCATCAAGAACGTGGTGGAAGTTACATGAGCAAGTTCAGAACGTAGCACCAAGAGCGTGCTGGAAGTTACATGAGCAAGTTCAGAGCGTAGCATCAAGAACGTGGTGGAAGTTACATGAGCAAGTTCACAGCGTAGCATCAAGAGCGTGGTGGAAGTTGCATGAGCAAGTTCAGGGCGTAACAACAAAATCACGAGCCCCCGCCCGAAGTCCAAAACCCACCTCCACCCGACAAACTGCAAAAACACAACAAAAAAAGGGTACGGTTTCCCATCCGCTGGCTCAAATGAAGCATCGTGACGCCACAAAAAACAAATTAAAAAAACACGGGGTCGTTAGGCGGCCCGTTAGCTAAAACAATAAGTGATATATGGTGTCAACAACCATTAACAATTTCCGAGTTCTAAGCAACATTGTTTCAAGGTCCCAAATCTATAGGAATCAGCCAAACATCAGCCACCACCAGTCACAAATTATACAGTGTGTCTGACTGATATATTAAAATGTCGTGAACCCAATGATCAGCGTTCAGCATAGTTTAGGAACGTGTTGGATGTGTTTTGTTTCCTCCTCATGCTTTCACATATTCAAAACCCCCACATCATGACATACGTGTTGAATCTTTTTGACATGTTGGATATGAACTTGATCGGGCTTCCTGCAAGTGGCACTCGATCAATGCTTCCAGATAAATGCACATCCATTTGCGGCTTATTTGCGTTGCTGCTCACAAATTGCGTTGGTAAAACATGGTAAAGCCCCACGACCCAACATCCCAAGCAAATCACTTGTTATCCAATTTGCACTTTGTTGCGGCTGACTTGACTGCAGCAAAAAGTCAGCAACCAAATGGGTGCAACATGATAAGTGGCAATATATGGCCATCCACCAACTTGTGGCAATGCCCATCTTGCCCAGCCCCTCGGCTACCCGACGTTGATCATCTGCTGGCTTTCATGGGTCCTGGTGGATCTGCCAATCTTGTCATTGGTTTGGGGAATGTGGCAATGAGGATGAGGATGAGGATGAGGATGAGGATGATGAGGATGATGATGAACATCCGAAGGGGTACATATCCGGTATCACATGATATCCCCAAGTAGTCCCAAGTATGGTTGGTGAAAAATCACAACGTCTGATGGTGAATCATGGCAACCCTCTGGTAAACTAACATAACTATGCAACATCACCATTTTTGATGGGTAAATCAACGAACTTTCTATGGCCATTTTCAATAGCAAACTGTTAGTCATTACCAGAGGGTATGAACTATTAATTAATGCGGGTAAAACAATGCCATAAACCCACCATCCCCCAGGAAAATCATCATTTTTGACAAGTGGTATAAATATACCAAACAACTTGACCGCGGTCCGAAGGATGGCGCCAATCCGCAAGGGTGCCGGCACAACTCGATCTGCGATGATGTCAAGTGTTGTGTGCCGAGGAAACATGTGGATACTAATTTTCAGCACGCAAGCATGGGGATAGGGTCGACTAGAACATTTATATAAAAATATGTTTAATCAACAAGATGTGTGATTTAAGTTACAAAAATATGAATTTAATCTTTATAATATATACAACGAAATACAACAAACGGGATATTAATGGATAAAACAAACATATATATATATAGCCAACTAAAAGGTGTTGGGCTGGTAGAAAACCGCAATACGAAATGCATCTTTGGTGGTTTTGGGGTGGGTGGGTTGGGGGGGCAATAACGTCCGAACCTGTTGCGTCCATGTCATGCACAACATTGGGTTTGCAGAAACCATCTCCACGTCCTTCATGACTTCACTTCCAGGGTTCCAAATACAACCGATGGTCCCCAACAGAATCGATAAAATGGATGATCAACTGTTGCTTGCTGGATGACACCACATGACAATCCATCATGCATTGCTCATCTTGCTCTGCGTGTCGGCTGTTGACATCCCTGACTTTTTTATAAGTCGGGTTATTTTATTGTAGGAACAACAACAACAAAACGGGATGTTGCAGCAAGCAAACATGTTGACGATTATGATTCATGTACCAAAGGTGGGTCAAGAAAACGACCTATGAACCATTTTACTAATATGAAGTCAAATCATAACTAACTTGATCTGGCTTCAATAAAGACTGGTTTTAACAAATATATGATGTTGATGTACCAACATGTTATTGACCTTATATGCTCTTGTATGAAGTATAAGCTGTCAATATATATATAAATAAATAAATAATTAAATAAATAATTAAATAAATAAATACATATATACATGATTTGTGCCTTCAAAAAGTCAATTCGTTTTGCCCTTCTAAACTCCAGCAAAACAAAAACCCCGTAAAACACAGGAGATTTGATCATGCACCCCCCAAAGACACGCGCGAGCTTCTACCAGCCGGACGCGAACTAAAATTGCGGTTGTTTTTCATAAGTAAAATATGCAAAATTGAGGGCTTACCGTATCGACCAAACAAACATGATTTCACCAGCGGAAAATGAGACACTACATTGCTGACAACGGGGCTTGAACCCGTCTATATATTACGGTAAATTTCTAAGCAACAAACACGGGAACAGGAATGTCTGCGACATGCCGACACACATAGCATCATTTGAGCTGTAACTGGCTGTAACCAAAGATCATCATTGGACGCAATGCCAGCGCAAAAAAAACTATTGTCAGCCACCTCTCTACTTGGTTCAGCTTGCTGAAAACAGCTTTCAAAACTATTGATTAATCATTGTTCACCAACATGTTTTGGAGGCGACTTCCTTGATTTCCGAAGCATTGTTTTTTAAAATGCAATGCGTAAGATGTACAGTTCCTAACCATGGGCGTCATCCAACCTGTTCCTGGCACTCGATTCTCAAAGATACATCAATACGCACTGGTTTGGTTTAAAACCACAATTTTAGACCCCAAATGTGTTTCCATCAAACATAATATTACCATCATCGAAATATATACATGTGGAAGACCCCAACATGTCTTTAATTAATCTTATAGGTAAAATATCTTGATACATGATATTAATTGACAGCATTGGGTGATGCCCCATTCCCGAGGCACTGAATGGTTCAACATCTCGCCTGAAAATCTTGCGGCCATTTGGGGATGACTCCCCGAATCCTAACCATCACTTCAAAATGTGACGTTGCGAGGTGAGGTCGCAACATGATTTATCAGATCATATCCTAACAATATCCATATTGGGTTTGTCTGAAAATGGAATATCCCAAATCCATTGGTTAACCACCATATTTGCATACCACCAATGGATATAACCACCATACCACCATAAATGACCATTTAATATTGAATAACCATTGGATATAACCACCAATGATCACCAATGGATAAAACCACCAATGGATATAACCACCTACGGATATATCCACCAATGGATATAACCACCATTATGTTATTTGGGGTATACGTCAATATGAGTTGGGAAATCATTTTTAGGGATTAACCCATATGATATATTTCGGAGTATACCATATTGGTTAATCACCATTAAATTGCCATTTTGGGGGCATCATTTTCAGGAAGACGTGAGACCTGGCGCACCTGGCGCACCGTAGACCCATGCCGCAAGGGCGGTGCTATGCCAAATCGCCGTGGCACCTGGTAGTTTGTGGCTTCTTAAACGATTGTGGTATGTACAGTTGAATGTATGATGCATATGGGATCATATGGGGTCTTTTAATAAATGTAGTTCAATATATTTGACAGCTAGGTATGTTTTTTAATGCATGTGTTGACATGGAATCAACCTTGACATGACATCCTGGTAGGACGATCACTTGATACATCAATAGTGACCGGCATCACAAATATGAAAGCTAACAAGTTGGAAACTGTTCTCAACAATGTGTATCAATGAAACCATGTGGTTTGTCTTTGCTCAGCCCATTCTGCGTTTGTTTATGTCTGTCGCAGTCGTGTACACAGGAAAGTGAAACATAAAACACATTCCCATCATTATTAGATCATAAAGATGTGGTATTGCGTAAATCACGATTAAAAATCCAAATTGGACCACTATAAATCCAATCCCCGGTTTCAGCATCCAAGAAGTGGCCAGACCTGTTTACAGCATGTCGGGAAGTCAACAGCAACTGTCTTGCGGTATTTAAGGCTCCACTTGCTTTTTGTTGTTATTACAGTATCTATCAAAAACTGCTGATCATTGTCCTTTCTATTGGTTAACAGTTAAATCACATGTATAGTAATATATTAATAAACATATTTGTATATAAATATATATGCATGCAAGTATCAACCATGCTTAAGCCTCCACTTCTGCATGGGATACCCTTGTTAGCCTCCCATTTCCGAATTTGGCCACGCCCTCCAAGTAGCGAGTTATCCCTGGGTTTCCCGGTCATAGAAGCAGAAGGCCTCGCGACCCAACATCACAGAACCATGAACACTATGTCCATTCCTTGCAACTCATTTTCCAGTGCCATCTCTCAAGTTCAGCGAGGCTGAAGGCGCGCGTGTGGCCCAGCCAAACAGAGCCACAGCTAGATGATAAATACCAGAAGTCATATATGTGTGTATATATAAATATACCGTATATATATATAAACATTATATATATATGGGAAAGAATAACTAGTACCTACATAATTTTAATTGACAAGGTACCCACATCCTCATCACATGAATGTACAAACGGTTCTGCGTGAAAATGGGGGATACCAACAAGCTATGACCCTACCATATTTAATATGTCTCACGTTACAAGACAATTTACCTTGCAATGAGCCAGTTGCAATTGGGCAACAAACCTTAGACAGAAGCGCGGCATTGCCTCTTGAAATTGTCCAAAGCAGCTCAACACTAAAATCTATCAAGTAGCCGTACCCCTAAAGATCCTAAAGTTGCGAGTTTCATCCATTTGCAATATCAAAAGCATCAAAAGTACCCTCTAGTAATTTAACATAGCTATGGAAAATAACCATGCTATTAATGGGTAAATCCACTATTTCTATGGCCATTTTCAATAGCTTTTTCTGTGTTTACCAGGCCGGGTATCATCTTCCAAAGCCCATTTTTGCAAACTTGTTGCCAGGTCAGCGACTGGTTCCCCATCCTCCCCATCCTGCCAATATCGTCGAACCCCAGACCTTGCATTCTGACACCCAAAAGGAACGGCGCATGGCGAGGGCAGCGACCTGGTAACTGGATCCTTCTGGGTCCCATAAAATCCCCCAAATGACCTCAAAAGATTCAGCAACTCATCGTGAAAAATCAAGGGTTGAATATGATATTGCAAGATATTGCAAGCATCGCCATTTTTTCCGGTTTGAAGGCTCTGGGTTTGCTGGTTGAGCCACCCCTCTGTTGAAAAAATATGTCTATGGGCATCATGATCCTATTTTGGAGGATCACAAACTCGCAAACTTTGATCGTTCTTTGCTGGAAGCCTAGATTTGACCCATGCTGAAACTTTTTGATCTGGTAATTTGTGGGATCTTGATGTGTTCACCTTGGACTGTTGAGTGGTATCCAATTCAGGAGCTTTGGTGCCGTGCATGGAACTTTCGTCGCAATGGCCCTGCTGGATCGACAAAACTGTCAGAAAATATATTTTAAATTATTTGGCCATTGATGAGCAGTGCAAGTATATAAAGATAAATATATATATATATGTATAAAGTATATATATATATATAAAGGACTTGTTTAGCAAACCCATGCGACTATAATGTACCAACCCTTTCATTTTGAAATGTCAGTTGCAGGCGCAGGCGCGGAGCGGGTGAATTGCTGGTTTCAAACGCCAAAACGTGCAGCATTACATGGGAATATGACATGGACATGTGACATAACTGATAGAACTGATTGTAACTGATAGAAAACACCCAAAGAAGATGAACATCGCCACGAATCAACCTATGGCTGGTTTCAACATCAATCCACCTGCCAATTTTTGGGTGGTAAGGGTCTTGTTGAAACATAATGGATCTCATGGCTGGCTTTGACTGGGAAGATGATCAAACATGTCGGAAATCTGCAGTAGTTTAAATATGTTTAATTGAAATATGGTTGTGCCATGTTTGATGAGCGGAGGCTGGGAATATGGATACAGCCATAGATCCTAATGGCACCCTCCATTCACCACTGGACAGTACATAAGTTATTTATCTTTCAGCGCCAAGGACCCAGTCTAGCCAGGATGTGCTACACATGGCTTGTGAATGAAGCTCCTATGTTTCTCAATCTCAACACCATTTCACGATTTTTTTCTCCCAAATTCTGTGGCTCAAACAGGTTCCGTAAGTCCGACTGCCTCGAGTTGAAAATCTCACGTGACACGTACCCATTGGTTTAAAGAGAAACAGCTCCGAGAATCATCACCACCTCAACATTCATTGGATTGGTTTAAGTGAAAATCTTAACCGGAAACCATTGTTTTTACCATCAAATATAGGGCTTAAACCAGTAAATTTTCCCATCATCCAATTCTATGAAACATCCTTCAACAATACGACTCCGCAAATGGATGCAAATGGAAGAGTTTGGGGCGAAAAAAAACCAGGACACTTCACCCCCCCCCCCTGTCGTTCATTCCCATGGCTCTTGCCGGCTTGGTGACCGCATCAGCATATTAAATATGGGGATACCTACATATACCTACTAATGAACAGTCAGAGCCATATGAACAGTAGCACACTTCCAAAAGTCATCCCGAGCTCGGCCGCGCGCGCGTTTGGAGGTTTCCGGACCTACAGGTTGATGCACTTTGGGTGGTCGAGGTCGCAAGGTAACAAGGTAAAAATAATTTGTGACAACCAAAGAAACTCTATGATGTTTGACGAGCAAACATCAGATGTAACTAAGCAAAACTATGGATTCAGAAAACAAGAGGTTTCAAGCAACTAAGACTACAGATTTTACGGGCAAACATTACAAATAAATCAAAATGTGGAGCATAGATGAGTCTGGAAAGGTCTAGACATTGCACCAGTATAAACAGAAAAAAGATGAACAACCAGGAGCTTACTGAATTTATTGTACAGCACGAAACCGCTTATCTTGCCATGGACACTGCCGGGTTTTACCTCACATCTCTACCAGCAAAGTTCCACATGAATCTATTTGATCTATTTGTGTCAGGGCCAAACAATGAGAAGTATGCTGGCTGCTCCAGAAAGAACCATGATTTCAACAAAAGCCTTTCACTAGCAGAATATGAGTTTGACATGGAAAACCCGTTTTTCCATTCTTTCCCAGCCCAACCCTTGAGATAACCAGTAACAGTTCAAAACTACTAAACAACATCAATGCATCATAGAATCATCGATCATGTATGCATCACATCTTTTCAAATTCTGCAGCCATGCAGAAAGTACGACCTGCTTGTGCAACTTAGCTTGGGCGTCGGCACAAACTCTTTGGGCTCTCACTGTCTTGCGGCCGTGATCCTAAACAAGTCCTGGAACATGTTCACATGTCACGCCACTAGCTAAGAGCAATGCATGTCCTTTCTGCATGCGGTCCCAAACAATTTAAAGAACTAAGGGCTCGGAACGAATTAGCAATCCTAGCAGCTTGCAGCACGCTGCATAGCAACTGCCGTGTTCATGATGTCCTTTGCGCCCCCACCATTCAGGCAGCAATGGATCTACGTCACCATATGATAGAGAGGATACATGCTGGGTCTGGTTTGCAATCAGCTTCGATGTCCACACCACATCATCGAACCACTGCAGCCCCTTGAAGCAGCCCCTGGAACTTGCCTCTTTTTGTTATGCAAACATTAGACATTAGACATTCTAAAACTACTGATCAGTGATGGAGCATCTCTTGAATTTCACGAAAACATATGTCGAGGCTGGTGAAAGGTCCCATGTGAACATCAGCCATTGGATTACTATACCCATCACATCCAATCACCATCTACAAATGATGCTTAACAAATCCTCAAAAAGGACCCCTTTGCCGAGCGCATTCATCAAGTTTCTCCGATCACAGTGGTCCTGAACTACACTGCTGGTAACTGATCTTCGAAGGTCATAGTAACAGCACTGAGATCAGGTTGAAGACCGACCCGGCCTGGTAAACGTTCACAAAAAACGATGGAAAGATCCGCCACTTTTAATGGGCAAATCAACTATTTCTAAATGGCCATGTTCAATGGCTTTTTGTTAGTTTACCAGCAGAGGATATTTTAAGTTGCGGAAAATACTCCCAGTTCTCATGGAAACCGTTAGCTGCTTCACATTCTTTAAGGCCACCCTATTCCACCGCACCTGCAGCTACAGTGCTCTCCTCAACTGCTTCCGTGGGCGCTGGCTCTCCTGACACAGAAAGTTGGAAGTGACACTTGTAGTGTGGAAATGTGTGGAATGCATCTTAAATGTACCTTGCATGTCTTGTATGCATCTTCATCCAATTTCAACCGTTGTCTTGGATTTTGTGTTTTTCGTCCCCTGCCTCTCTGCATTTTCCAACTGCTACACCAACAAAAAGGCAGTACCGATTATTTCTTCATTGTTCTTCATTGACGTTTTTTTTCCCCAATTCCCCTGCCCACTTATAGTACATCGGAACATTCAGCACAAAATGACCGATTGTCCGCTCTCCGCGGCGAGGACAGCAAATTGTGGTGTACAACCACTCCAACATTCCAGGGTTCTAGGTCCCTGTCTTGCAATTGAAAACATCATCAAACTCAAGATCAAAATCCTTGGGGTGAAACACTACTAGGATCTATGGAAAAAGCACACGAAACATCTAACAAAGAATCTAAACATCAAAAAGAATCAGAACTAAGCAAAACTAAGCCAATACTATCCAGGATTTCCCTAAAATCCATTAAAATCCTATAGCCATCATGGGCCACAGTGGGGTGGTCACATAAATCACAAGGTCATAAGGTGATGACCTTCCACTTCAACTGCTACACCGTGGTCTTGCAGCAAGGTCACGACCGCACGACCTCATTGCGATACAGAGAAGTTGACTGGGAGTTGAATTCAAGCAAAATTGGAAATTAACATTCTTCAACTAATAAAACAATCGTCACACTCTCAAAGGATTGAGTATAACAATGGTCCGATTCGTTTCGTGTGCGAGATGTGTTAAGTCTTAAGCCTCGCAACCCAGGTGGGATTGTTCTGGGTTTGGGTTCCTGGAAGGGTTGCAATTCAACAATCACCAGCCCAGCGAAAAACGGACTGGAATCCCCAGGAAAACCCAAGGAACGAAGCGCCAACATCTGGGTCACCAACATGACGGCAATAGAAAGAGAACATTCAAACACTGGTCCTGTTGAAAAATGAACATGCCTAAGCAACATGGTTTCTTTGATTTAGAGCTCTGGGTTCTTGGTGTTTCACCTCAGTTACAAGCACTAGGTAGGTCAGAAATGATTATATATCCCCAATTGAACTGGACATAACTGGACTAACCCTACGGCCCAGCCAACTGAGAGAAACCACAGGGATGCCACCGCCAAGTTCACCAAGTCACCGATCGCAGTGTCGCCAGTCTGCTTATCCAAGAACACCTGGCTGGATGTGCATCCTGGATGCGGTTTCAGGTTAACCGTGGTTTCTGTACATAATCCATGTGTAGATCATACGTATACCTCATATACAACTGGGCCATACCACATCCCGGATCATCAAATGTCATCAACGAGAGGAATTCAACACCATTAGTATTGCGATGTATTGTTGTTTGACATTCAATACCTCATTGCTACAGTACCCGCCCTATGCAATTTCTGCTTCAAATCACCTTCACCTTGGCCATTCTTGGTCCAGTCCCACGTTTGATAAGACCATATAAGATCCACGTTTTGCTGACTATATTAGATCTTCACTTCACTGCTGTTCAAAACTATCGCCTACAGTAGATTTATTGTTTTAATCCCATCCCCCATTAAACACATCCATTCGATGGATGTGATTTTAAGCCCCTATTAGACCATGGTTTACAGGGGCTATTGGCCCATATTAGGAGATTGGATTGGTTAAGCCCCGTTTTTTTTGTGCAAATACCCTGCCCACTTTGGCCAAGGTGGATACCTGTTCCCATTCGTACCTGTGTACTGCTGTGGGGTATCAGCGCTTCACAGAGCTTTAGCACCTGGAAAGTTGTGACAGATTTCACGGCAACAGCTGGTTGTGGTTTCACAAAAACTGCGAAGTGAACCATATGTACTTGCGACACATGCGTGTTCCAACACATATCTACATTGACATGTTTATGTGTATGTATATATGGATATATATATATATACATACACACACCAGTGTATACCTATTATATATATATATATATATTTATTTATTTATTTTGTTGAAAAAACATATAGGAATATGATTTTAAACTATTTTTAATATATGTGCACAATATACTTCCTCCGGTGATGAAACATGGGCAATGGGATCACTCAGAACGCAAGGCAGTATCCCAGTTTCCTTATCGAAGGGTGTTTAGTCCACTAGTACTACTAGGGCCAGGGAATTATATGGTGCCATGTTTTTATCTCTCTCATGGGTTTTGCAAATCAACAAACACAAGTGGTGAACATCACCGTGTATGGAAAAACACAATGCAGGCTTGACATGACCTGGCTATATGTTTCTCAGATTGCGATCTGCACTTTGCTTTGACTCTCTGTCCATTCTTGAGTATACATTGCCACTTTTCTGGGTCCTTTCTATCAATCCCCTGATGCAACCCCATGTTTTCAGGGACCCAGTGCTGTGCTGTTTGTTTCAACTTCTAAAGCAATGGCCCGGCAATACTTTGCTGGATGAGCTCGCCGTAGTGCCGACTCCTTGCCTTGTTTCGAGCGGTGCTAGCCATCAAGTCTGGCTTCTGCTCCAGAAGTCGCAATGTCTCCAGATTCAGACATCATGATCCGCATCTTGCCCTACGAGTACGACACATGCTGGGCCCATTCGTTGCTTTCTCGTCTCGGATTTTGCTGGGTGCAGCCAGGACATGACGGCAGCAACTCCGCTCCATCGTGGCAAATTGAGAAAATGGTCTTGGGTCACAAAATGTTGGGACCCTGGTTTCGACAAATCAATTTCCACCTCGCAAACTGTAACAAATTGCCAAAGGGTATCATACAAATATAAATACAAATTTAAATATATAATAATAAGAATAATAATAATAACAATAATAATTAATAATAATAATAATAATTTATATATATATATATATACATAAACAAATATGTAAATCATGAATAGTCACAGTCAGAAAGGTTCCAGATTATTTTACCCAGTGATCACCAAAGAATTCCTGTGCCTTTGGGGGCAAGGCGCCGGCCCCAAAAGTTCATCCGATCCAACTCCTTCCCCCATTAAACACCCCTCCACAAACCATGGTTGAGTAGGGGATTTACACTTATTTGGGACCATAGAATGGGGGTGCTTAATATTATATTCAGGGGGATGGGATTGAACTTTAGATAATACTAACCAACCAGAAAAAAACATGATGTTTTTGCCTATTTTTTCTTCTGACTGTGGGAAAAAAAACAGGTTTTCCACAAAGGTTATGGTTCCACCTCTTAGTCTTGCTTGGTAATATCCCAACAAATGAGTGACCATCTATATTTTATAGATAAATGTCATTCAAACGGGCAATCATGCATGTAAATATCCAACAACATATAATATGTGCAGGGTAATCATCCAATAACATCCAAAAGTCGTAAGCCTATCCCATAATTCGTAAACATTCACAGGCATTTAAAGGCGGTAATAAACATCTTTCAGGTGAACAATAAGAATGTTAAGTTAATATGATAAAATACATGCATACATACACACACATCTATATATAATACATATTTATATATATATATATGTGTGTGTGCGTGTACATATATATGGTCCAGCGTTCCAACCCCCCACGCCCCCGGGCCATGGTCATGGGTCAGCCATAGTACTGTCCCCCCCCCCTCCCCCCCTGTGGTGTGGGGGGTGTGGTACTGTCCCCCTGGTGTGCTGGGGGTGTGGTACTGTCCGCACCCTGTGGTGTCATAAAAGTGTGGTACTGTCCCCATCCTCCCCCTGTGGTGTGGTGGGGGTGTGATACTGTATGGATGGTAGGCATGGTATGTAAGCCTGTTGGGTATGGTATGTTTGATATGACAGTATGTATGGTCTGTATGGTATGTTTGGTTACTATGATGGGTATGGAATGTTTGCTATGTAAGGTAGGTATGGTATGTATGGCATGTATGTTTGGTAG